>MDSV01161268.1_pt1 | contig 23671 bp, 23 predicted proteins | sample 810851 | NCBI WGS metagenome assembly MDSV01 (sample SAMN05326640, study PRJNA326480) | marine metagenome | isolation source: seawater | place: Atlantic Ocean: North East | collected 2012 | reverse complement strand
GTATTAATCTTTAAATCTAATATTCTACTTTGTATTTTTAGATCTCGTCATAAGATATACCCCACTTATAACCATAGTAAGGGCTACAGCATGAAATATTTTTAATTCTTCACCTAAAATAACTATGGCTAATAAAGCAGTGAACAACGAGCGGACATAATTGCCCATACTTGCTTTGTTAGCACCAATCATGCGGACGGCACTATTAGTTAACGCTACAGCAATAGTAGTAATGGCAATACCAACCCAGAGTAACGCACCAACAGAAACATAACTAAAAGGCATAGCGCGAACGAATATAGTTTCGATAATATAGATCGGTAAAGTTATTATAACGCCAATTACCTGAATAACGAGCATAAACGATAATGTGCTAATCTGCTTAGGTACACTGCGTAATAAAACATTATGAAGTGCAACAAACACAGTAGCTAATAATATGGTTATATCGCCAACATTTGGCTGAAATACAGTCAGGTTTTCTGGAGCACCCCGTGTTAATATAATCAGAACGCCAATGGCTGCCAATAATAACCCCGTACCCTGTTTCCAATTTACTAAATCTCTAAACAACACCCAAGATAAAAGAACAGTTAACGCCGGCTGTGCAGTAGATACTACGCCACCATTTAGTGCGGTCGTATAATTGTATCCAACATAGATTAATCCGTTCCCAAGTGGAACAAACAGGAAGGCCATAATTAAAAATAATTTCCAGTGCTCTCGAATTATAGCACGATGATTAATGACACCCTTAACAGCAAATGGCAGCAACACAACTGAACCAATTGTCATTCTCCAGAAGACCAGACCTATTGGAGGCAAAATACCATTAAAATATCGTGCTATAATATGGTTCGAAGCCAAAATCATAGCCGCCATAATAATCATGATATATGGTAAGGCCCATGCCCGCTCAGGTTTATCTACGAATTCATAGTTTTTCATTAAAAATTCATATTTTTGGGTGGCATATTAAAAAACTAGTCTAAAAAGATTTACGAATTAAAAGAATACCTAAATATTTCTGACGCCTTTAAAAGCCTGAACTGCTTGAGGTACTGCTTCTTCAATAGGTAGCCTCTCTACAGAAGAACCTCCAATATAGCCATCCAATCGTGGTACTTCTTTAAGTAAGGCTCTAAAGTCGCTAGCTGACTCTATTGAACCGCCATGAACAGTAATAAGTTTACCGGGAAATTTACTGTCTAATATATCACAAACTACTGCTGCCCTTTCTACCATATCATCTAATGCTAAAACTGTAGAAGAACCAATTAATCCACCTGAGCTATTACCAAAATGTACGACAATATTATCAACCCCCACCCCAGCCAAGGCTATGGCTTCTTCAGAATTAGTACAAAAGGCTTTAGTATAAATATCCTGGCTTGCTGCATAACTTAAAATATCAATCTCGTGAGAGTAACCTAAACCAGTCTCTTCAAGATCTTTGCGATACTGACCATCAATTAAAGCTACAGTGGGACAATTCATAACTCCATCAAACCCGGCTGTAATTAAAGTGTGCACAAATTGTTGCATATCCTTAGTTGGGTCACAACAAAGTATACCTGCAAAAAGTGGGGTGTCTGGAACAACTCTTCTAAAATAACTCTGTCCTATATCTAGTGTTATAGAATTGGCATCTCCTATTGGTAAATAACCAGCCATAGAACTCAAACCTTGCATGCGATAAAAAGCTAAAATATGGGTTGTGACCATATCAGCTCCTCCATTCGCTGCCATTTTAGCTGTGATACCTGATCCGCAGAAGGCATCAAATATGACACCATTATCTTTGATGGTGGCCTGTAATTTACTGATAACTTTATCGCGTGCAAACCGTCCCATAAATGGCTCCAAATCAAATAATTTAATGTTAAAGCAACAGCCGAAGTGGTTTAATTATATATTATTGATTAACTAACTTCATTGATTTTACTTATCATTATGCTTGCGCTGTAATATACACTAACTATTCTCCCAGTTTCCTACCACATTCTTTAGAATACCGACGCCATGAACTTCTGCTTCCAGTTGATCTCCTGGTTTAAGCCATCGATCCCCATCAACACCACTTTCTATAGCCGTCCCCGGACCAGTGCCCGAACACAAAATATCACCTGGTGCCAACTCAATATAACGTGATAAGTAAGCAGCTGACTCAGCAAAACCATATATCATATCTGATGTTGACCAATCTTGTCTAACCTCTCCATTAACCCTCATTATACATCGCAAATTATTAACATCGTAATCCTCATCTACGACTACACAAGGACCACAAGCATTACCAGTATCAAAGTTTTTTTCTAATGCCCAATTAAAAGCGCCTCTATGAATTGGAGGGCCAATGCCAAGCCTTGGATCTCTTATTGATAAGTCATTCCATACTGTAAATCCCCACACACTAAAGTCATTCTCTGTTATCTTTCTACCTCCTCTCGCTAGAATAACTCCTACTTCAACTTCATAATCAAATTTTTTAACGCCGGCTTCAGGCCTTACCTCAGTCTCTGTTCCAACGACCGTCTCAGGCATTATGGTAAACCCCCAAGGAGGCAATCCATCTCTTTGTTCTTTATGAAAATGATCCTCAGTATAATCTTCACCCGTAATAGCCTTAAAAGCATTAACAGCATGAGCCGCCACATTAGCTCCTAAAGCAATAATTCTGTTACGTCGATCAGGCAATGGTGCCACTAATTTGATAGAATCGACAGGGTGTGAAATGTCTTGATTGTCCAAAGCTGAGTTTAATATATCTCCAAGGGGTTCACGTGCCTCATCCCAATGCGCAATCATATCGTTCCAGCTTCCACCACAATTACCAGGTAATAAACTCCTTAAAACCTCTGCCCCAGAAGCACTTAATCTCTCACGCGCTGCGGAGATATCAATAATTTTATTATTATCAAGAAGTCCTGTTACACCATTATTGTACCTTACCAGCTTCATACGAATTACTCCCTATTCTAACCTAATTACTCTAAAATTACTTTGGACTTAATACTTAACCCATTATCTTTTTACAAAAGTATATATTAAATAATAGTCGGTCTTACTATAGATTGTTAATAAACCCATTTTTTTGTTAGTACGATAATTAATAAACCACAAATCAAGCTATCCTAATATTATTTAAAATACACATTACTTATGTCATGCTTGCTAGAGGTTTCATATTATTTCTTGACTAAAATTTTACTGATCAGCACCAAAACTAAATATTTTTGAGACAGGAACGCAAATGAGAATAAAAAATATTATTACTTCTACGATGCAAGTACCAAATAACCCGCCAGTTTCAGAATATTACGCATACAATACATATATTGTAGCGCGCATTCAAACTGATGAGGGAATTGTAGGGCTTGGATATACAATGCTAGTTGGAGGTTTTGGCGCTCGGTCAGTTAGAGCTTACATGGAAGAAAGTTTAGTGCCTTTAATGATTGGAGAAGACCCAAGAGATATTAATCGACTTTGGCAGTTAATGTATGAGAATGATAGAGGTATTCGTAAAAAGGGAATTCCTATGTATGCCATAAGTGCGATTGATATTGGTTTATGGGATATTTTAGCAAAGGTTATGAATCAACCAGTTTGGCGTCTTCTAGGAGCGCACTCAGATAGTATTCAGGTATACGGAAGTGGAGGATTTCTGCCATATAGTATTGATGAAATAATAACTGAAGCTGAGGAGTTTATATCACTGGGCTGCAAACATTATAAGTTTAAGCTTGGAAGACCCATAATAAAAGAAAATATAATACGTGTGCGGGAAGTTCGCAAAGCACTTGGTGATGACATAGAAATTTTGGTAGATGCTAATCAAAGATGGGATGTAGCGACTAACATACATGTTGCTAATCAATTAGAGGACTGCGCACTATACTGGTATGAAGAACCAGTTCTTGCGGATAATATTTTGCAATGTGCAGAAGTAGCAAAAGCAATATCAACACCCGTAGCTACAGGAGAAAATGAATATACGCGATATGGTTTTAGAGATATAATTGATCATAAAGCTGCTTCATTCTTAAACCCTGATATTCATAGATGTGGTGGCTTTAGTGAAATGATAAAAATCTCTCATCTAGCTGCAGCTTATGACATAAAAATAGCCCCTCACCTGGTTCCAGAATTATCAATACATACACTAGTATCAACTCCTAATTCAGCCCTTGTAGAATTTCTTGCTGGCAGTCCAGATAGGTTATGGCAAAATCCACCAATTATAGTCGACGGAATGATGAAGCCACCCAACCGTATAGGACATGGTATGGAGTTCAGTGACGAAGCCATCAAGCGTTACACTCTAGAAACCTGACGCATGCTCCACACTTATATTATTAACTACTAGAAACGTTAATGGCCCGCCATACTTTTTCAGGAGTTACCGGCATATCTATAGAAGTTACTCCAGTAGGCTCTAATGCGTTCATGATCGCATTCATTAATGCGGGCATAGCTCCTACTGTGCCAGCTTCCCCCGCTCCTTTGGCGCCTAGCGGATTTCGCTTTGTAGGAACTTCATTACTCTTGACTTCTATGGTACAAAAATTATCTGCTCGGGGCATCGCGTAATCCATAAATGATCCACTAAGTAACTGGCCGTCACTTTTATTATAAGCTACTTTTTCCATCATAATTTGACCAAGCCCTTGCGCTATACCTCCATGGATTTGTCCTTTTACTATTGTAGGGTTAATCATAATTCCTACATCATCCACAACCCAATATCCTAAAACTTTTACCACACCAGTCTCCGGATCAATTTCTACCTCACAGACATGGCTTCCATTAGGATATGTATCATCTACCGGACTAAAGGTAGCCGTTTCATAGAGACCTGGCTCGACATCTGGAGGTAATTTTGAAACCAAGAACGATGCCTTCGCCACTTCTCGAATTCCTATTTCTTTATCGGTTCCGGCAACAAAAAACGTACCACCTTTAAAAACAATATCCTCAACCGCAGCTTCTAGCTGATGAGCAGCAATTTTAGTTGCTTTTGTAATAATTTTCTCAGCAGCAAAATAGACTGCAGATCCTCCGATAACAGTAGAACGAGAACCCATAGTTCCCATACCAAAAGCTACTCTGTCAGTATCACCATCAATCACACGCATTTCATTGGGTTCAAGCCCAAGTCTATCTCCAATTATTTGCTTATATATTGTTTCATGACCCTGCCCCTGACTTTTTGTACCCATTAAAATGGTTGCAGACCCGTCAGTACTAAAACGTATTTCAGCAAAATCAGGGGCTGGTGAGGCAGCTCTCTCAATAGGGTTGGCTATTCCTATACCACGAAGTTTACCTTGACTTATTGATTGTTTCTGCCTCTTCGCAAACTCAGAGTAATTAGACATTTGAAGAGCTTCGAACTGATTTTTAGTAAATTCACCACAATCATAGTTTAGACCCAAAACAGTCTGAATTGGCATAGAGTCAGAAGATATCATATTCTGAGTTCTTAATTTTATTGGGTCAATATTCATCTCACGAGCTGCTTCATCAAACATTCTTTCAATGATAAATGTCGCTTCAGGACGGCCAGCCCCTCTGTATGGCGCAGTTGGGTTAGTATTCGAGTGCACCGTTTTTACCGTTACATGAGCAGTGGGAACTTTATATACACCTATAAGAGTTCCAACATTTGAGAAAACTGCTAATAAATTTCTTATGGCTGATAAATAAGCACCAATATTGGCAATGGTGTTTACTCGTAAACCAACTATATTACCATCAATATCAAACCCTAACTCAGCTTCACTTACATTATCACGTCCATGCTCATCAGCTTGAATAGCTTCGCTTCGCTCGCAGGTCCATTTGACTGGACGGTCTATTTTTTTAGCTGCCCATAAAACCAGACGATGTTCAGCATACTGCCAACCTTTAGTTCCAAAGCCTCCGCCAACATCACGGGAAATTACACGAATGTTTTGTTCTGGAATAGAAAATATCTTTTCAGCAAGAAGCTGTCTAACACGATGTGGGTATTGTACATCAGCATGCAACGTAAACCGATCTTCTCGTTGATCATAGACTCCAATCGCTCCCCTGGGTTCCATGTATTGTGCAAAAACTCTAGAAATCACAAAGCGTCTTTTGATTACGTAGCTAGCATTTGCTAACGCAGATTCAACAGCATCTGCGTCACCAGACTGATATTGCCCAGATATATTGTCTGGGTAATCATCCCAAACTAAGGCTGAATCAGTTTTAATAGTTTGTTCAGTATCTGTAACTGAAGGAATTGGCTCATACTCAACATCTACAAGTTCTGAACCATCACGTGCCTGATTTAGTGTTTCTGCTATGATTAAAGCTACAGGATCCCCAACGTAGCGCACACGACCCAATGCCAATGGTGGCTGAGGACGATATTTCATAGGAGTACCATCTGGCCTTTTCCATTTAGCAGGCATCCCTGGCACCCCTAGTTTATCAGCTAAAATATCTTCGCCTGTATAAACAGCGATCACACCTTCTAATGATAATGCCTTTTGTATATTAATGGATTTTATTTCGGCATGAGCATGTGGAGATCTAAGAATTATTGCATAAGTTTGATTGGGAAGATTTATATCACTTACAAATAATCCCTGACCACGAAGTAGCCTTGGATCTTCCTGTCTTAAAACCCCCTGACCAATACCAAACTTTACCATTTCATTTCTCTCTTTAAATTGCTAATTAAAATCTATATGGTCAGAAATATCGTATTAGAAAATCCTAATATAATATGTATTTAATAACATTTTGCAAATTTATCTCATGACTTATAAGCTTAAATTACGTCAAATAAAATATAAACATTATAAGTCTATTATCCTATCTTACTATGGAGAATTAAATGATTAATGCCGCTATAGTCGGTCTAGGTTGGTGGGGGAAAGTACTCGTTCAGTCTGTTCAAAATAAATCAGATAAAATTAAATTTACAGCTGGAGCAGTTAGAACAACCTCCAAAGTATTTGACTTTGCAAAAGAACAAAACTTAAGTCTATATGACTCATTAGATCCAATATTATCAGACAACTCCATAGATGCAGTAGTTTTTGCAACCCCGCATTCAAAACATGTAGAACAAATTATAGCGACCGCTAACGCTGGCAAACATGTTTTTATGGAAAAGCCACTGACTTTAACTAAGTCAGGAGCTGAAACAGCTGTGAAAGCTACAGAAAAAGCTGGGGTGGTTTTGGCCGTGGGGTTTAATAGACGCTATAGCCCTGCCGTTGATGCCTTAAGGGAACAAATTAATAATAATGTACTGGGTACCATGCTACATTGGGAGGGAACTATGTGTGCTCCCATAGGCATGGCTCTTGCAGCTGATGCATGGAGAGCAGATAAAAGTGAAACACCTGCAGGAGGCCTCACTCCAATGGCGATTCATATTATAGATCTGATGATTGATCTTTTTGGTAAGGTTGAAGAAGTGCATTGCCAAAGTTTCCGAAGAGCTGTTCCAAATGATACAGATGATACAACATCTATTCTTTTTCGCATGTCAAATGGAATGTCTGGATATGTAGGAACTTTATTAGCTACTCATCCATCTTTTCGCATGCATATCTGGGGAACAGATGGGTCAACAGAAATACGAAATCCAGATATGAGCAAATTTCTCTATACACCAAACAACACAGGACAAATAACTGGTGCAGCAGGTGTAATAAACACAGAAGAAAAAGATTTATCAGGATTTGATACTGTGGCGGCAGAATTGGAGGGTTTTGCTGCGGCAATAAATGGTATCACTCCGTATCCTGTGACATCTGCTCAAGCGATTCATGGTTGCTCAGTAATAGAAGCCATAGTTGAATCAGCTGAAAAAGGTATTCCAGTGCAGGTAAAATAAACACAAAGTTTAAAGGGCATCAAAGGCAATACGTCTTAAACTAGCCTCTTAAAGCTTAGGAGAATATACCATACTCAAACCAGCACATATTATTTTATCTCAAAAACAAGCTTACCTCGTAGATGTCTGCCTTCACTAACCTTATGGGCCCTAGTGGCTTGTGAAAGTGAGTAAGTAGTTATTTCGGGCAATCGTATTACGTTAGATTCAAATAGACTTACTATACGTTCCATATAACGTCGTTCCCTATTAACTAATGGACGCAGTGAGTGTATATCATCTCTTGGGGATGCAGGGGCTTTAGCCCCAGAGGCAATAAAAGCAGCACGTCCACCAGATTTAAGAACGCTGAAGGAGCGTAAAGCTACATCGCCACCTACAGTCTCAAACACAGCATCACAATCAGAGACAACTTCCGAAAAATCGTATTTATTATAGTCAATAACCTGGTCTGCTCCCAGATCTAGTAGATAATTCATGTTATTAAAACTTGAAGTTGTAATTACCGATGCTCCTATATATTTTGCTAATTGAATTGCAAAGCTAGCTACACCTCCAGCCCCTCCTTGAATAAGAATTTTTTCTCCAGCTTGGAGTTTTAATGTTTCTTCAATTGAGATTATCGCTGTAAGTCCTATTAGTGAAAGAGTTGCTGCAGCATTATGCGATATGCTCTCTGGCTTTAACGCAATAATTGAGGCTTTTATAGCAATCTTCTCTGCATAGGTTCCCTCTTGTCCAACATCACATACTCCAAAAACTTCATCACCCTTTTTGAAGTCTTCAACACCTTGACCAACCTGGCTGACTACGCCCGAAAAATCTCTTCCCAATATATAAGGAAATTTATTTAAAGTGCTATAATGTCCAGCACGTACTTTCCAATCGGCCCCATTAATACTAGCGGAATGAATGTTAACAACAACCTCACCTTCGCCAGCTATAGGATCAGGTAAATCACCATATTTGAGAACCTCAGGACCACCCTGTTCATCGAGATATGACGCTTTCATAAGATGCAGACCTTTCAAGTTTTTACAGAAAGAAATATAACAAACATAGTTGTTTCTTATCTATGTTTATATAATGTTTTTTTAATAAACTCACTATCCAGTTAAATCTTCTGCATCAATTAATACAAATGCTATACGGCAAGCCTTATCTGTACGGTTTGACCAAGCATGATTAGTACCTCTTTGAATTAATACATCGCCAGGTCCCATAGGGGTTTCTCCAACATCCATCATGGCAACTACTTCTCCTTCTAAAATAATTGCATAATCGACTGTTTTAGTTTTATGAAACCCTGGATGGCGCGACCCAGATCCTGCTGCGTAAGCTTCATCTCCGGACACAGCAGTGTTATCAGGAGCCTGATCTAGATTTTCACCAAATCTAAGTGTATCAGGCGGAATATCAACAATTCGGAATACATTACCTTTAGAAGGAGGCTGCAATCGAATTTCACGATCAGCAGAATCTTCATTTCCCTCATTACTGGCAGGAGCGTTATCTACAGCCCACAACTCAGTCCAAGAAAACCCTTCAACGCCACCCGTATTGGTAATATTTGGAGCATCACCATCTTCTTGTATATATGATTTTCCATTTTCGTTATGCGCAGCTATGATTCTTCTGACCGGTTTAAGCATATTATTTAATTCCTTTTTACTAATTCATAAAATTATTTTTGTCCTTTTAATAAACAAAAACAGCTTGCTAGATAAACTGTCAAATAAATTTTCCCTTGATTATAATTATCTATTAGTTGGACAATATTCATATATATTGCATAAAAACGTATTAATATCAGAAATTATAAATACTTTTTAATTAAAAATATTATTGTATAAACTCATTAGGAATATCTTAGTGCCTTAGGCTGCTCAATTTTTACCAAAGCCAATGCCCATATGAGGAAAATTAAATTATGACGACTTATACTATATGTGTTTTACCAGGCGATGGCATCGGACCAGAGGTAACCGATTGCGCAAAACGAGTGCTAGACTCTCTCGCCTCACTTGATAATGGACCTATCTTTGAATTTGAAACTTATCCTGCTGGTCATGGCACATTCATCAGTTCTGGCAATGCAATGCCTGATAGCACTATGGTTGCGGCCAAAAAAGCTGATTCAGTTCTGGTGGGTGCAATGGATGTAGCACAAATACCATCTGGTGGTGGAGATCCACTTCGTTCATTAAGAGTTGGACTAGAAGTTGGAGCCAGCGTGCGCCCATCACGATCGATAAAGGGCGTTGAGTCTCCTGCAGATAATATAGACTGTGTAATTGTACGTGAGGTAACAGAAGGCCTTTATTCTCGAGTTGAGTATATGGTTGGCGATGATGCAGCCTGTGCTGTAAGAATTATAACTCGCAAGGCATCAACTAAAACTGCAAGAATGGCCTTTGAACAAGCTAGATTGCGCCAAAAAGCGACAAATCCGACTCATAATAAAGGCAGAGTTACAGCAGTTCATAAGGTAGGCGCACTAAAATTAACCGACGGTCTATTTCTTGAATCTGTAAAATCTGTAGCAACTGAATATCCGGATATAGAATACGAAACACGAAATATTGATGCCTGTGCTATGGAAATGATCCGCGAGCCTGAACATTTCGATGTAATTCTTTCAACTAATACATTTGGGGATATACTTTCAGATGTAGGTGCAGGATTAGCTGCAGGATTAGGATTGGCAGCCTCAGGCTGTATTGGTGAACGTTGGGCATATTTTGAGCCTGTACATGGAACAGCACCCGATATAGCCGGGAAGGGAATAGCCAATCCATGCGCTACAATACTAAGTGCGGCAATGATGCTTAGACACATTGGAGAAATAGATTGTGCTAATTCTGTTGAAAATGCAGTGACAGCCGTTTTAGGACATAATGAATTTCGTACCGGTGATCTTGGTGGCAATGCAACTAGCTCAGAGATAACAGGTGCTATCATAAAATTATTACATGAATCTTGATGCTACCTTTTCTAAAGCCAGAAAGGATATACTCAGAGAAAAACACACATTAGTTAGTTATAGAATACTTATAATTTATTTATAACTAAGTGTTTATAGCTTTACTTAATTATTCGCCCAGCTACTTTAAGTCGTTGGACAGAATCTCCCGCAAGATGACTCCAAATGAATGAATCGCGCACCAACTTATCCACCCCCCTATCCATCGGACCACCTACATTATCATAAATATCCATACATAGCTCAGTAACTTCTTGTACTGTATCTGTGGACAGATTCATTACTAATCCCGCATTAGTAGAATGTATTTTTTGATCATGTTCCCAAGCAACACGCATTACATAAGAGCGCAGTGCCTCAGTAAGCATGGACATCCGTCCTATTTTTAGACGGACCAACTGCTGCTCTTTTAACAATTCTCCTTCAGATGAATGATTTCGAGCTAAAGAAATAGCTTTTTCGCAAGCTGAATCACATATACCCAAAGCGTTTGCAGCAAGTTCAAGATCACCAAACATATCACCCGATGAATCTCCATCACCTTTATGAAGAGCCATATTTGTCTCTCCTATCTGGTTGGAAACGGGAACGCGTGCATTTTCAAATATCATTTCGCCATTTTGGTAAAACCGCCACCCACTTTTGTTGTAACACTTACCCCTTCTGAAGCCCGGCGTATCCCAAGGAACTAATAAGGAAGTAGTACCATCAGTAAATGGTACAGAAAAATCTGTACGAACAGTCAGAAAGAACAGTTTAGCTATGTTACCATTAGCTATAAATTGCTTTTCCCCATTTAATACCCAGAAATCTCCATCTAGTTCTGCTCGCAGCCTAGGTCCTGCCTTAAGATCACCCACTGGAGGCATTCTATTATCAGAACCACTATTAGCCTCAGTTTGGCCTGAACCTAGCACAAAAGTATCATCATCGAGAAAGGGTTTTAAAAAACGCTTTCTTTGCTCATCAGTGCATGCAGCGGCAATCAGATGGCTCCACTTCCAGCACTGACTAAACGTTTTAGACATAGCACTATCTCCCCTGGCCAGTTCTGCCATTATAAGTGCTTGTGTAACGTAATCTATTCCGTGACCGCCCTGTTCTTTAGACACAACAGCTGTCCGAAAGCCTATTTTTGAGCCTTTCTTAATTAGTTCCCAGTCTATGGTATCCGCTGGATTAGCTATTTGATCTCGAGCTAATGAAATCGGTTTAATCTCTTCTTCAGCAAATTTCCTTGCTTTCATTTGCCATTCTAATTGCTCTTCGTTAAGCGAAAAATCCATAGTTACTTCCTTATATTCATACTAATTTATGCTCTACTTTGGGTGTCCCACCTATTTAGTATTATTCAAAACCAGCAACTGCTTCAGCAATCTGAAGCTTAGAATCATCGTTGCCACTACTCCTATGCAAAAACATACGTGTTTGGTGAATAAATTTTTGTAACGGCATGTCTCTCATTACACCCATAGCGCCAAAACATTCAGCAGAGTCTTTCGCTGCCTTATATAACATTTCTGCTGATGAAATATGAGCGATATTATTAAGTGGCAATCCAGTTAAATTTCCTTCGGATATGCTAGTTTTATTATCTGAAGTCCAGGCTGCTCGCCATATAATAGTTCGTGCAACTTCTAGACCAATTGCAACTTCAGCTAGCTTTGCACCAATTGCTTGATGTTCAATTATAGGACCACCGCCTTGTATTCTGATTTTAGAGTATTCAACAGCTGTCTCGAATGCTGCTCGTGCGACCCCAACATTAATAGCACAACTAATACCGATATTTTGAAAAACATCCATCGCATTGGAATCAATAATATTTTCCGCAGGAATCATGCAATCAGTAAATGTAACGTCTCCGCATGAGCCTATATACCAACCGCCATCACGATCAACCTCATTTACTTTAATACCATTAGATTCCGTAGGTACTAGTAATAATATTTGACCTTCCTCTGTATCTGCCTGAACTACAAATAATTTAGCAACAGTTGCATTTGAAATTCGGGTTTTAGTGCCATTTATTAGCCAGTTTCCATTTTTATCTTGAATAGCCTTAGTATTAATTTGCGAACTAGTAGTTTTTGATCGGTGATAGTTATTACCAATCCAAGTATCGGATTTAGCTTCTGAATTTGCTAGAGCTATATGATACTGATTGTCTTCCAAGAACACCGGCAGTAGCCGCTCCCGCTGCTCTTTATTTAATAGTTTTTCAAATAAAACTCCAGCAAGGCTTGCGGTTTCTGCTAACACAGATGCAACGTCTGCATCACCAACTGCGAGCTCTTCCGCAACTATACAGCAAGTAAGAATATCCGCACCTGCACCCCCTAATTCTTCAGAAATCGATAAAGCTCTAAGACCCAGTTCTGCCGCTTTGTCTATAAGCTCAGACGGCAAAGGTGGATCAAAAGGTTCTAGTCTATCTGGGTGGACCGCCACAGGTGTAATTTCATTTTTAACAAAATCACAAACAGTATCGCGTATGGCAATTTGTTCCTCATTAAGATTAAGGTTATACATGTTGCTCGCTTTGCCTTTAATTAAATGGATTCATTATTTTATAATCAATTCTTTATTCTTGCCGTATTAGTAGCTCTAACACAAGGTCCTAGCAAACTAATAAGGTTAACCAATTATCGGTTTATTTTCCCTTTAGGTGCGTTGGTTGGGAGATTGAGCTCGACTCATAAGAATAACTCCAATTATTACGATACCAACCGATATTAGATGATATAATTCCATAGATTCTCCAAGTAATATTATAGCCATACCAGCTGTAAAAACAGCGCGTAAATAATGACCTATACTGGCTTTGTTAGGTCCAAGTGCTAGTACAGACATATTAGTCATACCCACTGCTATCACTGCTATAACTACACCTATCCAGGCCAACACCATGAAAGCCTCAATATTAAGAGGCACTGTTTTATAACTTATCGATTCATAGATATAAAAAGGTAACAGGCTTAATGCTCCCATTATTTGTATAACGACAAGAATTAGCATTGGACTAATAGCAGATGGAACCTGACGTAGCATTACAGAATAAAAAGAAAATGCCGTAATACCTATAAGTAGTAGTAAATCGCCTTTATTGAAGGTGATATTAGCCAAGCCTAGGGGGTTACCTTTTGTTATTATTATAAGAACACCTATCGCAGCGATGACAACACCAAAGAATTGTGTATAGTTTATTTTTTCACGAATAATTAACCAAGCCAAAAGCACTGTTGTTGCCGGTTGAGCAGTTGCAATAATTCCACCATTAATTGCCGTTGTAAAATTGTATCCTAGATAAACCATTGCATTGCCAAGAGGCATAAATGCTAAAGCCATAACAAATAGTAACTTCCAATTATTTAGTATAATAAAGCGTTGTTTGAGAATTTCATTCCAAGCAAAAGGTAGTAATACAATCGCTCCTATTGTAACACGCCAGAAAGCAAGTCCCATAGGAGGTATTTCTCCACCCACATACCTGCCTAAAACATGATTAGTAGATATAATAAAAGCACCACTGATCATTAGCAAATAAGGCCAATACCCTTGGCTAAAGTGCTGTTCAAATCTACTTATCAAACTAATCTCCAAATTCGGGGGAGGAAAAAGGTAAATACAAAATACTTTATCTTTATGTTATTCTTACAATGCAAGTACTCGATAACATTGCTGTATTTATATACAGTGTTTAGTCTATTACTTAATAAAACATAAGACATAGCGGAGAATAAAATGGTAGGAGAAATCAGACGAGTAGTAACTGGTCATGATGATAAAGGTAATGCAACAGTATTATCTGATGGACCAGCTCCCTTCATACATATTAACCCTAAAAACCCTAACGATTGCTCCACTGATCTTTGGCGTACAAGCAATATTCCTAGTCAAATATTATCAGAGCATGAAGAACCCACCTTGGGGCCCCGTCGTCAAATGCCTACAATTAACGGCACCGTAATCAGAATAAATAGATTTGCACCAGAGTCTGAAGAAATAAGAAATATGAGTGTAGAAGACGCGCGATTAGCTTTCCAGGCACTAGGTAACGAACCTGCCTCAACTTTTGGCCGAGGTGGTCATCACCCGCTTATGCATAGGACAGAGACTATTGATTATGCAATTATCCTATCAGGAGAAATAACTATGATCCTTGATGATCAGGATGTTCATTTAAAAGCAGGAGATACTGTAATTCAATGCGGCACCAATCACGCATGGAGCAATAGATCGAAAGAAGTCTGCGAAGTGCTGTTTGTGCTAATTGATGGAAAATTTGATGAGGAGCTTATTTCAAAAATCACTGATAGAAAATAAAGATGAACCTTTAACATTTTAATGGCTGCTTATATTATTTCATTATTTTATAAAAATAACTCTGAAAGTTTCTTACTAATGAGATTATCGAATGAGAGTAGCCAACCAAATAATTATCATAACTACAGTCCAAATAATCATTGTTAGTCGTAAACGCCAATCACCTTGATGAGCTACTCCAACAAATGCTGATATATTTACAAGTATCATTAGTGGCCACGTTGAAGTCCTCAGAGCATCAATATCTGGAGCAGTCCATGCTTGATACATTGTTGGTAGAAAGGTAATTGGTCCAACTAGAACAATAGCCAGAAAAATTTTTCCAATATAAGTCTTTATAAATTGTGTGGTTACTTTTGCTGTCCATTCACTGAACACATCAACTGCATTCGGCACGAAGTTCATCATAACTTAACTCCAAATTTTTATATCAATTATATTTTAGCAAGTAGAAGTGTTTAAAGTCCCTGAATCTAATACTTATAGTTTATATCTTATGAAAAATTGGTCGGGAAGAGAGGATTTGAACCTCCGGCCCCTACGTCCCGAACGTAGTGCTCTACCAGGCTGAGCTACTTCCCGAATGGTTACTTTTGCTATAAACATGCTACACTCTATTAGCAAAGAATAATATCACTCCTCAATAAATTTACTTATTAAGATAATAACTTTTTACTGCAGGATGTAACGGAGCCGATAATCCATCATCTAACATTTGTTTAGTTTCAAACCAGTTTAAAGCCGGGTGTAAACTTCGAAAAAATTCAACATTTTGATTAATCTTATTAATTATATTTGAAACTATTTTGTCACTTACATCCAATCGAGTAACTAGAGTTGCACTAACTCCGAAAGTTGGAATATCTTTATCAATTCCTCTATAAATACCTCCAGGTATATAAGCTTTCTTATAGTAGCTATTATCCTTGACCAATTGATCAACTGTTGGCCCTACAACAGGTAGAAATGACACCAAACATTTTGAGGTGAGCGTTGATAAAGTAGCGGAAGGACTGCCTACGGCATATACGGCCGAGTCTATATCATTGTCGCATAACAAAGCTGTTTGCTGAGTTATTGAAAGTTCCTTAACCTCACTAAACCCTGGTATTAAAACTGTATAGACGCTAATCAGAGCTTCCATCATACTGCGTCCCGCAGTTTCCTTCGCTCCCAAACTAATTCTTCTACCTTTTAAGTCAGATAATTTTCTAATACCACTCTTCTGACGAACAGCAATAACAAGCGGTTCAGTATATAAATTAGTTACCGAAGCTAATGAAGTAAATGGCTCCGAATTTATTAAGAATCTTGCTCCATTAAAAGACCAATATTGCCAATCTGATTGAACAATAGCAAAATCAAGACGTTTCTTACGAAGTGCGTCCAATCTGGTTTCTGTATTTATATTAGGGCTTACTACACATAGTGGATCGGTTTTTTCTCTTTTTAAATTTAGTAATTGGCAAATTGCCCCTGCAACAGGAAAGTATATTCCTGAAGCTTTTCCCGAACCAATGATAAATACCTCTTCTTCAGCTCCCTTGGTTTTATTTAATGTTGCATCAGATACTACTACGACAAAAGCAGTAAGAATCCCATAAAAGGTTATTATAATTAATTTATAGGAAATACACATATTCGAAAAAACCTCTTTAACAGGTTCAGATATAAACAATAATATCAACTTTACCTATTAGATTATAAATTGAAGCTTTAAATCAGGCTAGAAGATAAATATATTTTAGTTTTTAATTAATTTAGTAAATGTAGCTTTCAAAACATCTTCGATATAAATTATACTTAAAAATGTTTGCTAAATAATAATTCAAGGCAAGAAAAATATTGGATTGAGAGCATGGAGATAACTAATTATATTCGAACGTTTGACGATTTTCCTGAACCGGGTATTTTATTCTATGACATTTCTCCATTACTTGCCGACCCTGAAGCATTTGCGTATGCAATAGACTCTCTATACTCAATAATAGAAAAAAACCCACCAGACCTAATAGTAGGCATAGAGAGCAGAGGTTTTCTGTTCTCCACACCTTTATCAGTAAAATTAAAATGTGGGGCAGTGATGGCTAGAAAGAGAGGAAAACTACCAGGTCCGACTATAACAAACACTTACGATTTAGAATATGGCACTGATACAATAGAAATTCAAAAAGGTGCAATTGGACCTTATAAGAAAATCATTGTCATTGATGACTTATTAGCAACTGGTGGGACTGCAAAAGCAACAATCGAATTAATTAAAAATATCGGAGCTGAGGTTATTGGTTCATTTTTCATAATAGAACTAAACGGCCTAGGTGGGCGTGATGAAATAGACACGCCAATTACATCTCTTGTCAGTTTTGATGTTTAATTATCTAGTTTCTCACTTGTCCTTCTAATTCATCATCAATAAAATTTTGTATTACTTCATGAATAGTTTCATCTGGCTTAAAACCCAGACTATGTCCACGATTGCCATTAGCAAACCAGGGCCAACTATCAACCATCCATTGCACTTCTTCATCAGGATTCCAAGAGATACGATCCACTACTTTATTACCTGCTATTTCTTTAAGGGCCTCAATCATTTCCCCTATAGAGGGTGATATTCCGTTCATCATAACTCCTCGACGTAAGCCTAGTTTATGTGCATCAGCATTATGGACATCTATAAATGCCTGAACCGCCCTCCGAGGAGATAAAACTAACATTCTAGTATCAGCTGTAACCGGACAATTTATGGGGTCTCCTTGAAGTGGTTCTCTTATAATAGAACTAGCAAATCCTGAAGCAGCTCGGTTAGGTTTGCCTGGACGCACTACTATGGTTGGTAGACGAAGACTACGACCATCAAAAAAACCCTTTCTGGAGTAGTCATTAATCATTAACTCACCTATCGCTTTTTGAGCACCGTACGAGGTTTGAGGGGTTAGAGGCGTTTCATCATCAATATCTCTATACCCACCATAAACTGCTAATGAGCTGGTAAAGACTACCCGTGGGACCTTTGTGCTAGCGCGACAAGCCTCAAATACATTGCGGGCGCCAGATAAATTGACCTGATATCCTAAATTAAAATCAGCTTCTGCACCTCCACTAACAACAGCTGCAAAATGAAATACTGTATCAACGTCATCATCTATAATCTTTGTGGCTACACTATTATCGCAGATATTAGCATTGATTATCACCACTCTAGGATCAGAAGGTGGACTTTCAGCTGATTTATAAGAATCAACTAATGTTAAATTTTCTAGTGGCTCTTTACTACCAGAAGAGCCAATTAGCTCATCATTACTGAGTAAACGTTTAGCTAAACGCCTACCAAGCATTCCAGTTCCTCCAGTGATCACGACTTTCAAATTTAAAATCCCCTTCTTTTTGATACTATGACAACGCTGGCTCTAAACGATCTAAAGCTTGCGATAATATATCCTGATTTGCAGCAAAGCATAGCCTTAACCAGCCCTCACCAGCTGGACCAAAAGCAAGTCCAGGCGCCAATCCTACGCCAGTAGTGTCTATCAGATGTTTTGCATATTCTAGACTATCAGTCATACCGTCGATTGAAAAAAAAGCATAAAAAGCAGCCTCCGGCCTAGACATTTTAACCTTCGGTAAAGCCGCTAGCCTTTGAAATACCAAATCACGGTTATGTCTATAATCTTCAACCATTTGAGTAATAAATTTCTCTCCCTCACGTATAGCCACAATTCCTGCATGCTGTACGAAGGTCGTTGGAGAAGCAATATTAAATTCATTAAGCTTAGAAAATACATCACCAAGTTCAGGAGGGTGAGTTAGCCAGCCGAGACGCCAGCCGGTCATAGACCAAGATTTAGAAAAACTATTAATTACAATTAATGGATCATCAATTTCTGAAAAATCAAGAAAAGAAGGTGCTTTTTTACCATCGTAAAAAAGGCGAATATATACTTCATCAGCTACAACGTATATCCCCCTGCGTTTACACTCTGATAGAAGTGATCGCTGTTCACTTTCATTCATTACCCAACCTGTTGGATTACCTGGAGAGTTTATAAAGATAGCTCGGGTTTTAGCATCACATAAACTAAAAAGCTCATCCATATCTAATTGCCAACGTCCATTATTATCAGGGTGAAGGGCTACTTGACGAGCTTCTCCTCCCATAACTTGTATTGTTTGACAACAGTTAGGCCAGACCGGACCAACGACAACCATATTATCATTTTGGTTAATTAATGCTTGAGACACTAGCATGATAGCGTTCATACCAGATGCTGTCACAGTCAATTTATCAATCCCTATAGGCTTATTATGTAATCTAGAAACATAGTCTGCTAGTGTCTCCCGAAGTGGCGGTATACCTCTATTTTGAGCATAGAATACTTGGTCATCATTTAATGAGCTAATAGCTGCCTTCTTAATAAATTTAGGTGTTGCTGAACTAGGTTCGCCAAACCACAATGGGATCACATCTTCTCTACCTATATTAGATTCAGCAACTTCACGGATTAAGGATCCTTCGAGATTTTCGATAGCTAGGCGAACATTATGAGCATTTTTTGTTTTTTGATCTGACATTTTAGCTCCAAAACTTGAAGTTTAAGTTTAACTTTTTATTAAGTTAAGAAAAATATAGTAAGCATAAGTTAATTGATCACGGCAAAAGCTTCGGGCATATGATAAAATAATTAAAAAATTAAGAGTGTAATATTATGAATGAATTTAAAACACGTGATTTAAAAGAAGGACTTAATGGATATCTTAACTTCAAACTAATAGAATGGCGAGAAGGATACGCAGAAATCAGCGTTAAAATAACAGATGTGCATAAAAACCGCCAAGGTGGGGTTCATGGCGGAACTATGACTACGTTAATAGATGCCACAACTGGCTTTTGTGGTATTTATGAAGTTAACCCTGACAAACGGCGAGGAAATGTTACCATATCGTTAAATACTAATTTCATAGGACGACCCAAAGGAGAAACACTTATTTGTGCAGCGGAAGTAGTGAAATCTGGTCGACGCATTTATTTCTCCAAAGCAGAAGTAAAGGATAACCTAGGAAACTTAATAGCCACAGGCGATGCAATTTATGCCTATACTGATATTGACGCCCAAAGAAAGTAATAAATTAGTATTATTCTAAACATGCATGAATGATAAAGTTTATGTTATAAATTTCTCTAAAAAATAATTATGGATAAAATAATGCCTAATGAGACAACCCAACAGCATTTAATAGGCCGTTTGCCCCGTCTGTTAGGATCAGGTGTTGACTATAATGATGCCATCGAAGTTATTACTAATATGAATGAGGTGGCTGATTGGTCAAAGGGATGGGAAAAAGCAGGAGAAAGACATCAAATTCGTGGAGATAAAGCGTTTGAAGCGGGTGATTTAATTACCGCCGGAGAAGCATATTTTCGTGCCACAATATCCTTCCATACCGGTCAGTCAGGCAATGTCGAAGACCCAGATGAAAAACTTCGTGTTCAGACTCTTCAAAGAAAGGCGTATTTAAAAGCTATGCCATATTTGAACCCAAAAACTGAGCGTATTGTAGTACCGTTCGAGAATATTGAGTTTCCAGGAAATTTACGCTTGCCTGTGAACTATTCAAATAAACCGGTACCATGTGTTTTACTTAATGCAGGGGCAGACTCAACTAAAGAAGAGTTTTTTACTCTTGAAAACGAATTTTTAAAACGTGGGTTAGCTACATGTGCCTTTGACGGTCCGGGCCAAGGAATGACGTGGCAAAAAATGAAACTACGACCTGATTTTGAGTTACCAGTAGGAGCAGTACTCAATATTCTAGAAAACAGACCTGAGATAGATTCTAGTCGTTTAGGTATTTGGGGACGAAGTATGGGTGGTTATGCCGCTCCAAGAGTGGCGGCTTATGATAAACGTATAAAAGCTTGTATATCGCTAGGTGGCTACTTCGATATGATATCCTTCTGGGATACATCATCAGAGGTATTATTAGACATTTTACAATTTGCATTTGGGGCAACTGATCGCAATAACGCGCGTGAGATAGCGCATGGATTTACCTTAAAAAGCTCTGCTGAACATATTACCTGCCCTCTGTTAATTGTTCATAGCGATCAAGACAATATATGCCCATATAGCGAAGCCGAAAAAATGCTTGCAACAGTTGGAAAAAATGCTGAGTTAGTAATGTTTAAAGGCGGCAATCATTGCTGTGATAACAAGCCTGCAGAAGTAAGACCTATGATGGCTGATTGGATGTCGAAACAATTGTAATAAAGCTATTTTTCTATTTCTGTATAGAGTGGCTTTTTACATTACGGATTACTTTTCGATCAGTTGATCTGTGCTAGCCTTTTCCAGACAATAATTGAATATAGTTTATTTAAGGACTATTTTTTTCTATAAGCATAACCAACTGTTACGAATTACTATATAAACTGATTTAAGTACCGTACCATAGTTTATTAGAGCGCAGCTGCTTGCTGCTGAAAAATGAAATCTACCCTTACCTAGGTTTAGCTAACGAATCTAATTAAATCATTATAATAATATAAATAGTTGTATATTTTAACTAGGAATTAAATAATGCCTCGTCCTTCAGAACTAATACACGGTGATCTAAGCTCAAGAAAAGCAGCCCATCGTGCGGCACAGATTCTACTTGATATAAAAGCAGTAAATTTTCGTCCTGATGACCCGTATACTTTTACATCAGGACGAAAAAGCCCAAGCTATATTGACTGCAGACGTATTATATCATTTCCCTCTGCAAGAACTGAACTAAACCAACTTGCCATAGAATTAATAGAGCGTGACATAACTAAAAGTGAAGTTGATGTAGTAGCTGGAGGAGAAACCGCAGGTATTCCGTTCTCTGCGTGGATAGCAGATAGTCTCGAAAGACCAATGGTCTATGTTCGTAAAAAGCCCAAGGGTTTTGGCCGTATGGCACAAATTGAAGGAGAAATGCCTGAAGGATCAAAAGTTTTATTAGTAGAAGATTTAACTACCGATGGAGGGAGTAAATTGAATTTTATAGATGCCCTCAGAAAAGCAGGCGCGAAAGTTAATCATACCTATGTAGTTTTTCACTACGGTATATTTCAGGAAAGTCTTTCTAATATGGCCAAACTTGGAGTTAAACTTCATGCATTAGCAACTTGGTGGGATGTGTTAGAAGTAGCCAGAGAAAACAATTTATATACCAAATCCCAACTTGATATAGTGGAGAACTACCTAGACGACCCTGAAAACTGGAGTCATACTAATTAAAGTATAAAACGTGTTGATAATTTCAATCATATAACATCGGGAAAATAAAATGCTCTACAGGTGCACACCTCAGTCAGCCACTAATGATCACGGTCATAGTCAAGTAATTAAAGGTAACCATAAGCATTTAACAGTAGATATCCACTGCCACGTTCATGTTCCAGAATGCGATGCGATGGTAGATGGTAAATGGACTATTGATCAAATGCCTATGATACATTTTGCTAACGAACTAACACGCGGGATAAATGTCGAGCAAAATGATATCTTAATGCCCAAACTAACAGATCCCGAGTTGCGTATAGCAGATATGGATGCCTGTGGCGTAGATATACAAGCAATATCTCCATCTCCGTTTCATTACTCTTATTGGGCAGACCCTGAATTGGGAAGAGATGTCGCTCGAGTAGCAAATAATCGTGTTGGTGAATTGGGAGAGACCTATCCAGACCGTTTTTCTCCATTATGCTCAGTTCCTCTGCAACATCCAGAAATGGCAATTGCAGAATTAGAAAGATGTCACAAAGAGTTTGGTATGAAAGGTGTTGAAATTGGTACCAACGTCGAAGGTAAAGAACTAACACGAGCTGGGCTCGATAAATTCTTTGCTAAAATTGAGGAGTTAGACATGTTAATCTTCATGCATCCCCTAGGAACCACTGAGGGTGCAAGAATGAAGGATCATTACTTCACAAACTTGATTGGACACCCACTTGAATCATCTTTGGCTATTGGACATCTAATATTCGACGGATACCTTGAGAAATATCCCGGCCTAAAAATATGTATAGCACATGGTGGAGGCTATTTACCAGGTTACTGGGGCCGCTTTGACCACCCTTTCCCAACACGTGAAGATGTACATGGAGATCTACCGCATCCACCATCATATTACTTAAAAAAATTACACTTTGACACGGTTGTCTTTACAGAAATGCAGCTTCGACACTTAATAGAATCATGGGGTGCAGATCATATTATGATGGGTACAGACTATCCTTATGATATGGCAGAGCCTGACCCAGTTGGACATATTGATTCAGTAAAAGGACTATCTGAAGAAGATAAAGCATTAGTATGGGGGGGTAATGCAGCTCGATTGCTTAATCTCATCTAAAAATAAGTTTTTAAACTCTGCAATAATTTACAAGATATTGCTTAATTACTTGGCCATCGAGGATGGTGTATGTCTATAACATAATGATGGCTATGTCTTTG
>MDSV01024923.1_pt1 | contig 23676 bp, 21 predicted proteins | sample 810851 | NCBI WGS metagenome assembly MDSV01 (sample SAMN05326640, study PRJNA326480) | marine metagenome | isolation source: seawater | place: Atlantic Ocean: North East | collected 2012 | reverse complement strand
GCACACTACGGACTCGCCTTTATCATGGTGAGTAGTGAGAGTCCCGAGCAGGCGATTCCTCACTTGGAATCTTTCCTTGCCAACGCCCCAAGAACAGAAGATGCACGTTCGCACGTCGAGCATGCCAAGTTGACACTAGCTCAGCTGCGAGGCGAAGCGCCTTCAGAGGCTTCAGAGCCTGCCCTTCCATTTCATGAGAATATGCTTGATGTCGAATAATGTTCGTCAGGCCCGTCTGCGCTGGACTGGGGAAGGGTTGGCTTTCCGCGGTGGCCCAGAAGGTGCAACAGAGATTGGCGTCGATAGCACGGGTGAGATTGGCCCTGCACCAATGCATCTGCTGTTGATGTCGGTGGGAGCTTGTATGGCGATTGACGTCCTGATGATCCTTGAAAAGGGTCGAGTACCAATCGAAGACCTAGAGATAGAAACGATTGGTGTGCGAGCGGATGACCATCCTAAGCGTTACGAGTCGATCGAGCTCATTTACCGTATCAGTGGTCCAGGAGAAGCCGATCAAGAAAAGATTGACCGAGCGATTGAACTGTCGAAAGACAAGTATTGTTCAGTCCTGCACACACTCGATCCAGAAATAGATTTGTCCATCTCTAGTCAACTGATCTGAGTAGCCCATGGCAACCGTACTAGACTATTTCGCGAACGAGGATCAGGTCCCCGAATCGACCTTAACTGAACTCTTTTTTGAGGCTGTTAAAAAGTTTGGTGATGAGAAAGCCCTACAGCGTTTTACGAGCGCTGAGAGCATATCGGACATCAGTTATAACGAAGTGCTTCGAAGCGTTATGCGCGTCGGTGGGGCTCTCCGGGCCTCTTCGTTTGTAAGGGGTGACAGGGTAGCCATTCTCTCCGAGAATCGCCCCGAATGGGCGATTGTCGATTACGGTGCGTTATGCTCGGGAATCCTGGTCGTCCCAATTTACCCTACGCTGACCGCGGCTCAGGTCGAGTACGTGCTGACAGATTCCGGTGCCGAGACTGTATTTGCGTCGACACCGGAGCTTGCGCAAAAGGCACTAGAAGCCGCAGACGCGTGTTCGCACGATATAGTGGTCGTAGCATTCGACGGTGGGGCTCCCAGCCGGGCCATCGCCTGGGAGGACTTTCTGGATCGTAGCGGTCCCGTCGATAGTGATGAGGACCGGGATTCGTTTCGTGAGGAGGCGCTTCGGGCTCGCCCTGATGATATAGCGACAGTGCTCTATACCTCGGGTACGACTGGACCGCCAAAGGGTGTCATGCTGACGCATAACAATGTGGCCTCAAATGTTCGGGCAACTGAGACTCAACTGGAAGTCAGGTCTACCGACAGCACCATAAGCTTCCTTCCGTTGTCGCATATCTTTCAGCGGATGGCTGATTACCTGTTTTTTTGGACTGGGGTTACGATCGCCTACCCTAGGTCAATGGATACCCTGATCGCCGATCTCAAGCGTGTCGCTCCGACCGTCGTCGTGTCCGTGCCCCGGATCTACGAAAAGATTTATAACGGCGTTATGTCGGCTCGAGGGCCGAAAAAGAAGCTGATCGACTGGGCCGCGTCTGTGGCTGATCAGGCAGCCGATCTGCGGCTCGCCGGTAAAGAACCTGGTCGCTTGTTAGCGCTCAAATATTTGATCGCTGATAAGCTGGTCTTCTCCAAGGTCAAGACTGCAGTAGGTGGACGGCTTCGTTACTTCGTTAGCGGGGGCGGACCGCTTGCTCCTGCATTGGCCCGTTTCTTTTACTCCATCGGGCTAACGATTTTCGAGGGCTTCGGGTTAACCGAGACGAGTCCGGTTACAAACGTGAACACCTATGAATACTTCCGAATCGGAACGGTGGGCCGGCCGGTGCCCGGGACGGAAATACGTATTGCTGAGGACGGCGAGATTCTAGTCCGTGGCTCGCAGGTCATGAAGGGCTACTACAACAAGCCGGAAGCTACAGCTGAGGCAGTGTCGGAGGACGGGTGGTTCGCGACGGGTGACATTGGTGAGTTGGATGCGGATGGCTTCCTCTCGATTACAGATCGGAAGAAGGACATCATTGTCACTGCCGGTGGAAAGAATATTGCGCCGCAGCCGATTGAGAATCTGCTCAAAACACACCCGTTGGTGGAGCAGGTAGTTTTAATTGGCGATCGGCGTCGTTACTGCTCGCTAATAGTCGTTCCAGCGTTTGAAGCGCTTAAACAGTGGGCTGAGGATCACGGCATTGATCCGGGCTCAGGAGGAGTGCTAGTGGAACACCCTGAAGTCGTTGCGGGTGTTGGAGATGAGCTATTGGCTATGCTTGGCGATCTAGCTTCATTCGAGCGACCCAAGAAGGTAGCGCTTCTAGGTGAAGAGCTTACGGTCGAAAATGGCCTAATGACTCCTACACTTAAGGTTAAGCGTCGTCAGCTCGAGCAGAGGTTTGCGGCCTTGATTGACTCGTTGTACGAAGACGAGGCCTCGGATAAAACTGCTCGGTGACCGGATGGTTTCCGCGGATCAAGAGGGCTGCGTAGTAGTGCTGACCACAATGCCGGACGAAGTTTCGGCAGGTGATTTTGCTCAGCGCCTAGTAGAACAACGAGTGATCGCATGCGCGAACGTTGTGCCGAGAATCACCTCAGTATATCGGTGGGATGGCCGCGTTAAGAGAGATCAGGAAGCTCTGGTGATCATGAAAACGACGAGGGCGCGCGTTCCTGTGCTAAAGGACGCCATGGACGACTTACACCCATATGAAGTGCCTGAGATGATGGTGTTACCGGATAGTGGGGCTCATCGAGCGTATCTAGGGTGGGTTGCTGAGGAGGTCGCTGGTTGATGGCGGATGCAGAGAAGAAGCCTGCAGTGAAGAAATCTCCTGCCAAGAAGAGCACAGCGAAGAAGCCTCCCACAGAGAAGCGAACAGCGAGAAAGAAAAAGGATCGGTCACAGGTTGACCTCCTGCCCGAACTGTTCGAGTCGCCTGAACAGGCCCCAGTGTTGGATGAGATGTCGGAGTTTCCTGCCGTGGCCGAATCTGAGGCGTCTGTGCCGGAGCCAGCTACGAAAAACGAGGGGGAGAATGTTCTCGAAGGCGGTCTCTTAGCGCAGGGAGAGGTGAAGACGCCAGGAGTGGAGGAATCTGGGGGTAAGATAGAATCTGTTCCAACTACTGAAGAGAGACCTTCGACTAATTCAAGTCCTCAGGGTCACCAGCTAGCGAGGGCGAGCGATCTCGTTCAGTCAGGTCGGATCGATGAGGCTTTGGAGCAATACCTAGAGATCCTTGCCGAGAACCCTCAAAACCTTAAAGCGCACAACAATCTTGGCGTACTCTTTGACGAACTCGGTCAGCATGACACGGCTGTGGAGCATCTTGAGTCAGCACTAAAGGTTGATCAAGATAACGTCGAAGTTTTGATCAATCTTGCCAGTGCGCTAACGAAGCTTGGCCGCTTTAGACGAGCGGGTGACCCGGTTCGCAGAGCCCTCCGGCTAGCTCCTGACGACCCAGCGGCACGACTTGCGCAGGCGATCCTTTCCTTCCGCCGCGGACTGTACGATCAGGCAGAGGTGGAGCTGCGTTGGATTTGCGATCGAGACCCAGGGGCAGGAGAGGCATTGTATTATCGAGCGGAGGCGCTTAATCGCACAGGACAGTTTTCGGAGGCAATGGAACTGATGTCTCGCGCGGCTGAACTTCTTCCGGATGACGCTCGTCCTTATTACACCCTCGGTCACCTGTATGATCGCCAGAATCGCGCTTTTGAAGCGGCCGAAATGTATCGACGCGCGAGAGACCGTCAGAGTTCTTGACGGCAGGCCTGCAAACGACCGATCCAGGCAGGGGACTGATTCATGATTGATGCAATCAAGGATTTCTTCACGACCACGATGCTCCCCGCCGCAGAGGACGAGACATCAACGATTGATGAGGATGTTCGCTTGGCGGCGTGTGCCTTGCTGCTGGAGGTCGCCTATGCTGACGATGATTTCTCTGATCAAGAGCGACAGCACTTGGAGTCAGAGCTGGGCAGGAGATTTGGGCTCGAAGCAAGGGACACGGACCGACTTCTAACGCTTGCTCAGGAGGAGCGAGAAGACGCGGTCGACCTTTGGCAGTTCACCCGACTCATCACTGAGCACTACTCGATCAGTCAGAAGGTGACCTTGTTAGAGATCATGTGGGGGCTGGTGCACTCAGATGGCACCCTGGAAGACAGAGAGGTCTACTTCATGCGGAAGATTTGTAACCTTTTGCGTCTGGAGCCAGGGTATCTGGCGCAGGCGCGCCAGCGCTATTTAGGTGAGGAATAATTTGCGCGTCGATGATTCTTCCGGGGGTGACACCGAGATCCTCAAGAGACATATTTTCTTGGCGCCATCAATCCACTCGAAAGACTTGTCATCATGCGCGATCTAGTTCCTGGCGGCTATCTCTTCACTCACGCAGTGTTCTGGACAGTCGTGGGTATGGTAGCTGTGGGCACAAATGCCGTCGCCATCATCCTGTCTATTGGTCTGGGTCTTCTGGTTGTGGAGTCACTTACGCAGCGATAGCGGTTGACTGAAGAATCGAACAACATTGGCACGGGCGCCTTGGCTTGAAGGGGCGCCTTTGGTGTATACGCCAATGTTTTGCATAGAGGTGACTGGACCGTGTTACGAGTGCGATCAACCGAATGAAAACTTCAAAATCCGAGTAATGAGATGACTGCTGTCTATCTTGTTCTGACTGTGCTGATAGGGCTTGGAATTGGAGTTTGGTTTGGCATGCCCGGCCGGTATTCGCAGACCTCTGATGATATTGAGAACATTATGCGAACCGGAACGGGCAGGAGAGGACGTCGGAAAAAAGTCTTTACGCCCCTGGCTTGGGTGCAGCGAGGGGTCAGTGCCAAGGACACCGCTTCCAGGGGTCGCCGTCAGGGGCGTGGGCGCGCGGGATTCAGCGTGGAATCCCCCGACGATACAAAGCAGTAGAGGGATATAAGTCGCAGGGATGCTGCGCTCACCGGACCAATGCGTCTACTGCGACCATCAGCAATCCGATGAACGCGCCAAGCACGTAACCGAGGCGCACGATGAGACGAAGTTCTCGTTCAGTAACCTTATGAACGATCTCTTCCATGCTAGCGGTTGGGAAGTTGAGCACCTTGTCCTCTACTCGACCAGCAACGTCGATATGTTTGACAACGGCTGGCACCTGTGTCTGAAGCCAGTTCCAAATCGGGTCACTGAGCGCGTCTTCGATACGCTTAAGTCCGTCCTCAGTGAACCACCGCGCCGGGATCCCGATCGGCCTCCTCATGAATTCGCTGGCTAGCCGTCTAGCCCCGGTGTCCGCTACTTGACCTGCAATGTCGGTTCGGGCCGCCTCAACCAGTAGTTCGGAGATCTTTTCATTTGGCATGTTCGTAAGGACGTCGCCCCACGTTTTTGCGCCCGCGTTATCCATCCCTTCATTCAATCTTTCAAAAACGAAGTCGCGTGTAGCTTGATCCCTCGCCATGCCAAGTACCCAACTAGTAAGCATGTCGCGTGCTTCCACAATATTGGGGTCTTTGGCAGTGCCTAGTACATCACCAGCGGGGCGGCGAAGAAAGTCAACTATCGCCTGATTGACCACCCTTGCGATTGCTTCTTGTACGGCTGGATCTCTCAGGAGCTCAGACAGTCGTTCAGCACCGTCCTCCTGGATCGTATCCAACACCTTATCAACAGTGTCTTCAGTCATCATGACACGGGCAACGACACGCTGGTGGAACTTTAGATCTCGCAATAAGCGCTGGAAAAGTTCGTGTATGGTGTTTTCGAATTTCTCGCGAGTATCCGGATCATCAAGAAGTCCGCCGAGGCGCTCGGCTGCGAGTGGCAGGTAGCTCGCGATCGCCTTCTCAAGCGAACCTATCACGCCGAGTGGGAGGATCTCCTCGAGGTTGCGATTAGGCTCGAGTATCTTTTCGGTGGCCCGCTCAATGTAGTTGGACACCGCGCCAGAGAATTCGTCGCTGCCCGAGATGCTCTCTATCCAATTTTGGACTACACCCTCTAAGGCTTCGCCCCGCGCGGGTGTAAGAATGCCCGCGATCGGTTGATCGGCGATTGCGCTTACCAATTGATCTGTGTGCCTGAGCATTGAGTTCGCGAAGTCTTCAGACTCTACATAGCTCTTTAACTGCTCCGTGACGCGATTAAGTGCGTCCCCTATTAAGGCATCGAATTCAGCAGCGACTGCTTCTGGTATGAGCTCTTGGAGCGAGCCACGTTCCTTGTAAAAGATCTCTTCAAGGAACGTGCCCAGGCGCCGGTCAAACGCCTGCCGGAATTCAACGTTCGTGAAGGCCTCCGTAAGGTCCTTCGGCGTCAGTAGCCGATTCCCCACGGTGCGTCCTATGGCGGCTGCTAGTCGAGGCTGGTTCTTTGGGACCGCTCCGTGCAGGAACGATATTCGCCAGCGCCCCAGAAGTTTCGGTGGTTCATAGGGATGGAAAAGCATCCATACCGCGACAGTGTTCGTCAGTCCCCCAGCGAGCGAGCCAAAGACGATCTTTACCAGCGCCAGTAGGACTTCCTGATTCATGAATCTTCTGCGTACGCGGGATGCGTTGAAGGATCAAGGACCTGGTCGGACTGGATACACAGATCTCCGTCTAGCTCCCGAAAGAATCGCCCGATCCTCCGTTTGCTGCGTCCCCAATCCCCTTTGTCGCCGCGGGACACCGCAACGGCATCTACTCGGGTCTGTCCGATCTGATCAAGCCCGATCTGAATGTGTACTTCTGTTTCAAAGCCAAGGAAGGGTGTCTTTGCGAGGGCCTCTATCAAGCCCTGGCCGTCGTCAAAACGGCCTATGCTCCAACCGACGATGCCACCCCCCCCTACTCGCATGGCTGATTGCCAGACGTCTTCAAAGGGGATCGTGTAGGTCCTGCCGCGCAGGCGCATATCGGTGGCCCGCATATCGGTGTTTGCCTGTTTTTCGTAAAGCTTGTCGAGGAGGCCGCTCAAGCGGGCTGTCCTTCGTCTGTGAGGAAAATGTTCGGGTGTCTTTGGATGGTTCTGAGTATTTAACAAAAACCAGATGACTGCGCATTCCGATAGGGACGATGCACAGATCACGTTATAGTGTGGCGCACCTGATCAACGTCCGCCACAGAAACGGGGGAGAAGATGAAAGCGGTCATCCCACTTGCCGGGAAAGGTACTCGTCTTCGACCTCATACCCATCACACTCCTAAGCCACTACTGAAGGTCGCAGGCAAGCCTGTTCTCGCCTTTATCCTTGATGACCTGCTAGAACTCGGTGTGACAGAGGTGGTGTTCATCGTTGGCCACCTGCGCGACACCATGAGGGAGTGGATTGAAGCTGAGTATCCCCAGATCAAAGGCCAGTTCGTCGTTCAGGAAGTTCAGGATGGAACGGCAGGGGCGATAGCGCTGGCAGAACCGTATGTAGATGAAGACGTCCTCATCATCTTTGCCGATGCGGTCTTAGAAGTAGACTACGGCCTCACAAAGACCCTGGGTAAAGAATGTGCCGCGGTCCTTTGGGCAAAGGAGGTCGAAGACTACCAGCGCTTTGGTGTGATTGTCACAAACGACGACGGAACGATGAAAGAGATCGTCGAGAAACCGTCCGAGCCGATCTCTAAACTTGCCAATATTGGCTTGTATTACATTCGCGACCAAGAACTGCTGTTTGAGGGCGTGCGGCACACTCTAGCAGCAGATCCGAGCCCGTCCGGAGAGTACTACCTTACGGATGCATTCCAGTACATGGTGGATAAAGGAGCGCGACTGATGACGGCTCCGGTGGAAGGCTGGTGGGATGCTGGAAAGCCGGAGACGCTCATCGAGACTAGCGGCCACCTTCTTGAGACCGGTCGAGGTGTGATAGATGTGGAGGCCTCGGTTGAAGAAGCCCAGATCGAAGAGCCCGTTCGTATAGAGGCTGGTGCGATCGTCCGAGGGGGAAAAATCGGTCCAAACGTCACAGTGGAAGCTGGAGCGATAGTCGAGGAATCGGAGGTTAGGAATTCCGTTGTGGGCGCAGATGCTCGACTCCTGAGAGTTAGGATTCACGATTCGCTGGTGGGCGACGGAGCGACTGTGTCTGATTTTTCTGGAAGCCTTAGGGTTACAGACCACTCGACTTTGATAGGTCAGAGATAAGGTTCTCTTGGTCCGAAAGGCCCGTTAATCCCTAACGAGGCCATCAGTTCCCGACATCAAATAGGGGTAGCCAAGACCGCTTGAGACCTGGCGGGACGGCCAAGTGCCCTCGGTTACAATCGTGTTACTTGGGGCGCCCATTTGTGTTACGTGGCTCAGCTAGAGTTCAATCAAGAAGTACGTACTCGTAGCTACGGCGGACGCGCCGGAGCAAGCTGCCAAACGTTTTCGCAGGTGCCACATGATTAGAACAGCAAAACTTTTCTCAGTGCTTTTCGCCACAGTCATCATTCAAGCTTCAGTGGTGGAAGCTCAAGAAACCGGAACAATCGTCGGCAACGTGAGGGATGCGGTTTCAGGTTTAGGCCTGTCAGGTACGCAGATCTCTGTCAACGACGGCGTCACCGGCGCTCTTTCTGACTTGAACGGTCGCTTTGTGATCGTGCGTGTCCCTGCTGGTGTTGTTTCTGTTACAACCCAAATGATTGGGTATGCGACCAAAACAGTAACTGATATTTCGGTTGAGCCAGGCGAGTCTGTATCGCTCGACATAAGTCTCACTGAGTCTGCGGTCGAGCTAGAAGAGATCGTGATTACGGCGACACGTGAGAGAGGTAGTCAGGCGTTTGTACTCAATGAGCGTCGAGTCTCGGAAGCATTGATAGAGGGTATAGGCGCTGCAGAGATCGCGACACGACCTGCCTCGGATGCTGCGGATGTTGCTCAAAGGCTGACAGGAGTAACGGTATCAGAGGGCAAATATGTATTTGTCCGCGGTCTTGGAGAACGTTACTCCCAGACAACGCTGAATGGATCGTCGCTACCGAGCCCCGAACCCGAGCGCGAAGTAGTTCCTCTGGACTTGTTCCCGTCAGGGTTCCTCGAAAGCCTGCAAACGCAAAAGTCGTATACGCCCGACCTCCCGGCAGATTTTTCTGGTGGCTCGGTCCAGATACAGACCAAAGACTTCCCCAACGAGTTCAAGATCACGGCTGGATTTGGGACCAGCTTGAATTCCCAGAGTCAGTTCCGGGACGGATTTATCGCCTACCCGTCCGGTGGAATGAACTTTTTGGGTTTCGATGATGGCTCAAGGAGTGAGCCAGCGAGCGTCATCGAGAGTATGGGGCCGGTTTCTAGCGGAAATCGCTTGCCTGCCGACGATGTCACACGTCTTCGTATTGCTGAGGAGCTTCGGCTATCGGACCAATCGTTCAGGCCAAATCTGGGGCAAACTCCCCTAAATCGAAGTTTCAATCTGGGCGTGGGTGGTCGTAATGATTTCCTTGATAACGGTGAAATAGGCTACTTCTTCGCTGGCCAGTACAGCGACAATTATACGCTCCAGCCCAGTGACGTTGAACGAAAATGGCGCGTGTCGGCTTTTGACCCTGAGGTGTCCCCGGAAGACCGGAAGCCGAACGTGGACTACAGGTTTGCACGAGGCACTCGGGCGGTTTCTTGGGGGACGATCGGGAATATCTCTTTTAAGCCAGGGGCTGCGCACCAGATCAGTCTCAGAACTACGGTAAACGTCACCTCTGACGATGAGGGCAGGACGTACACAGGTGATAATCGGGAGGACATCGGTGCCCTAGTTCATGCGGAGAGAAGCCGCTTGGTATCCCGTGTGATGCTGTGGAGCCAGCTCTCGGGGGAGCACCAACTCTTCCTCGGATCGCGACTTGAATGGAGAGCGTCAGCGGCGAGGGCGCTGCGTGACGAGCCAATGCTTCGAGAGTCACTTTACGTGGCGGATCAACATGCGGATCCATACACCCTGTTCCCGGATGCTGGCTCTGGATCCTATTTCTGGAGTGACCTAGTCGATGATGACTTGAGCGGCGCGATTGATTGGTCTTTCCCGCTCGAACTCTTTTCAAACAATGCGTCGATCAAGCTTGGGGCGATGTACCGTGAGCGGAGTAGGGACTTCTCTTCACGTCGCCTAGTATGGGATTTCCTCGAAAACACGATTGCTGACCTGGACGATTCGCTAGCTGAGGGAACGGTGACTCCCGCTGCGCGACGTCCTGGACAGTTCGCCCTGGACGACATCGTCGAACCGGGCAATCTCTATGATGCCACTGACGATCGTGTGGCTGGCTACGCGATGCTCGACTTCAGGCCGACCAAAAATCTACAGACGATATTCGGAGCTCGCGTCGAAACGTACGACCTAGGTCTAAACTCAAGAGGTGAAAGCCTTCAGGCGGTAGAAAAGACGGATATAGCCCCGTCGATCAATGTGATTTACTCAGCAAGTGATCGTCTAAAGATCCGCGCGGCTGGGAGTCGAACCGTAGACCGGCCTGAGTTCCGAGAACTAGCACCGTTTCAGTTCACGGAGGCAGCCTCGCTTCGTCAGCTTTTCGGAAATCCTTCTCTGCAACCAGCCGAGATTATCAGCACAGATCTTCGGTTGGATTTCTTTCCAGCCCCGGGTGAGATCTTCTCCATCGGTGGCTTTTTCAAGATGCTTGATGAGCCTATTGAACAGGTCTTCATTGCGGCTGCGTCAACTGCTTATTCGTTCCAGAATGCTGATGAAGCGACGATCCTAGGTTTGGAGGTCGAGGCTCAGTTTGGGATGGAGCGCCTCTCTCCAGTGTTAGAGCCGTTATCGCTTTCCGCGAACTACTCATGGATTGACTCCGATGTCACAGTGCGGGCTGGATCGATCTTCGAGCCCACAAATATGCTACGCCCACTTGAGGGCCAGGCGAGTTATGTGGTAAACGTTGGGATCAACTGGGATCAAATGACCGGGGTGGAAGCTGGTTTGTTCTTCAACCGCTTTGGCGAGCGCTTAACAGCGGCTGGCGGAAGCGGTGTCCCAGATCTCTATGAAAAGCCTCGTAACTCTCTCGATGCGAGTCTTGGGTTTTCGCTTATCGGTGGATCCAAGGCTCGGATTCGGGCAACAAATCTTCTGGATGCCGACTACCGTTTCGAGCAGGCAGCGAACGGAATCACACAAATCCAGAGACTCTTTTCCACCGGCCGAACGATCTCGGTCGGTGTCTCATGGGAATATTGATTCCCATTAATTCCGTCACACTCTAAAGGGGATTGTGAGAATTATGAAGCACCCGATAGCGAGGGCAACTTTAACAGCGCTCGCCTTATCCTTCGCGGTAGCGGCCTGCACGGATGAAGAAACAACTCCCGTTGGCCCAACGACTCCTCAGGCTCCTGGAGCCCCGGCGTCAGTTTCAGCAGTGGCTAATGGGACAACGGTCACCGTTTCTTTTTCAGCAGGGGCTAATGCCACGTCGCATCGAGTCGTCCTAACGGCAACTGGTGAATCCGATCGGTCTGAGACTACGACGGACACATCTGTCGAATTCTCGGGCTTGACGTTAAGCACCACATATGCAGCGACCGTATTTGCTATAAATGCTGGCGGTGAGGCTGCAGCATCGGCAGTAACGGTGACGATCGATGATCCGGTAGAAACCTTTGTGGAGGTGACCGCTGACATTCTGTCGAATACGACGTGGACCGCTGACAAGGTCTGGGTCATTGCACAGCCGATCTTCGTGGGTGTCGACTGTGGTACCGATGGGTCAGCAGCAGGGTGTACCCAAGCTACTTTGACCATTGAGCCGGGAACTACTGTCGTCGGGAAGAGCGATCTTCCTCAGGGCGTAAGGGGCGCTTACCTCGTAGTCAGTCGCGGATCGAAAATTGTTGCAGATGCGACAGGTGCGGATAGGGCTCCCACCGAAGCCGAGACGATTGTTTTCACCTCCGACAAGGCCAAAGGTGCCCGCGCTCGTGGAGACTGGGGCGGCCTAGTGATTAACGGTCGTGCTCAGACAAATGCCGGTGCCGAGGCTGAGGGTGAAGGGGACTCCGGTCTCTTTGGTGGGAACCTCGACACGGACGACTCAGGAATTCTTCGCGGGGTCCGGATTGAGTTTGCCGGGGATGATGTGACCCCCACAGACCAGCTGAACGGTCTCGCACTTCAGGGTGTGGGTTCTGGAACAACGATTTCCTATCTCCAGATCCATTACAACGTCGATGACGGAATAGAGCCTTTCGGTGGTACGGTTTCCGTAGACCATATGGTAGTGACGGGTATCGGTGATGATTCGGTCGATGGTACGGATGGCTACCGTGGATTTATGCAGTTCATCATCGGTCAGCAGCGTGGTGACGCTGCCGATAACGGTATGGAAATATCCAACGATGGTGAGGATGCAGACGCTTCACCCAAGTCGACAGCAGTGATCGCAAACGCGACAATGATCGGTGCTGGTTTTGGCTCCGGTGAGATCGCTTTAGCAAATAATGGTGATCGCGGCGTTCAGTTCCGTGAGGGTTCGCATTACCGAGTGTACAATTCAATCTTCACTGGGTTCGGTGATGCTGGGTTCTGTGTCGAAAATGCGGGTACAGTGACCGCGGCCAACAATCGTCTTGGTGGGGCAACCGATCCTAAAACCACACTCTCGATCGAAGGGTCAGTTGTTTGGAATAATGCCGTTGCGGACGGTGGCGACGACAACTTTGAGGGCTGCTCAGGTTACAGCACCGCGGAGAACAAGACCTTCTTCACGACTTCTGGCTTCAATAACCTAGTAGCTGATCCGCTCCTGCGGACCGGCTTCGACAGCATGGGAACACAGGCGTCTCCTCCGGACATTGTGGCATCTGCACTGCCGACCGGATACACGCCGTTTGACCTGACGAGTGTGGCTCTCGACGATGACGATTTATTCGCGCCGGCGGACGGACGCACGCTCGTTGATACCGACTACCCGGGTGCTGTGGCTCCGGGTACGGCCCTTGATCAGGCATGGTACTACGGATGGACTGTCTGGTCTGAGGATGGATCGGATTCGCGCGACAATCAAGCCGGGAACTAAGCGAAAGAAGGAGTCTGTATGGTTGAAGGGGTGCGGTAACCCGCACCCCTTCAACCTCCTTGATCTTTAAGAGCCTTAATAGGAAAAAAGGAGTCCGCGTTGTGAGAGTGCTCGGTTTGACCAGGCTGTCATTTGCCCTAACGACTGTGCTTGTCTGTGTTTCCTGTGTAGATGCAGATATTCCGCTATCCAATACCCATGAGACTCCGGGGGCGGTGATCGAAGCGGTTCTCCTTGCCGTTGAGTCTGAAGACAGAGAAGCACTTCGCTCTCTTCTTCTCTCAAGGGAGGAGTTCGAGTCCTATGTCTGGCCGGTATTGCCGGATCATGAGAACACCCAGTTGGAATTTTTCTGGGGAACGATGGAAATGAACACCCGCAAGGGTCTCAGACAGTTGGAGAATAACTACGGGGGGATCCCAATTGAGGTTATCGGGATTGAGATGCCGTCGGAGGACGAGGTCGAGTCGTACGAAGATTTTACGTTCCACACCGGGGTCAAGGTCAGGGTGAGGAGGTTAGATACTGGGCAAGAGGGAGTTCTGCCCTCCTTCGATGGGTTTCTTGAATACCGGGGACGCTGGAAGCTCCTGAATTACCATGAGCTTTAGGCCCTGAAACCCATGATATTTGGACGATATGGGGGTGGGGGGCCGACGAACTCTTGCGTCTTTCTTATCTTTATAAGGTGCAGTGCAGTTTGGAATAAAGAGGACGCCCCCGATGGAAGAGCCTTCGCTCATCTACGACTGGAACGAAGTGACACAGGACTTCCAGTGGAGTTCCATCGAGTCGGTCGAACTGGACGACGAGACGTTGCGGGATGGGCTTCAAAATCCGTCCGTGGTCGATCCACCGATCTCAGAGAAGATCCGTCTGCTCCATTATATGGATCAGCTTGGGATCACTACCGCAGACATTGGGCTTCCTGGAGCAGGACCGAGGGCGGTCGATGCGGTAACGGCACTAGCTCAAGAGGTCGTGGACTCGAAGCTCTCAATCGACGTCAATTGTGCGGCGCGCACAGTGCTGGCCGATGTGCGACCCATTGTGGATATCAGTCAGAAAGTCGGCATCGCAATCGAGGCATGCACGTTCATCGGAAGTTCACCGATTCGACAGTATGCCGAAGATTGGACACTAGCGAAAATGCTGAGGGTCACAGAGGAGTCCGTGACCTTCGCGGTCAGGGAAGGACTTCCGGTGATGATGGTCACCGAGGATACAACGAGAGCGCACCCAGACGTCTTGAAGGAGTTATACAGCAAGGCGATCGAGTGGGGCGCCAGGCGCCTGTGTATAGCCGACACCGTTGGCCACGCGACGCCTGCAGGGGTCAGGGCGTTGGTTCGTTTCGTGATCGAAGAGATCGTCGAACCCTCCGGCGAATCAGTAGGAGTAGACTGGCACGGGCATCGAGATCGAGGCTTGGGGCTAGCCAACACCATCGCGGCGATCGAAGCGGGAGCGACCCGGGTGCATGGCACAGCTCTAGGAATAGGAGAGCGCTCAGGAAACACCGAGATGGACATGATCTTGGTGAACTTGAAGTTGTTGGGGGCACACGACGCGGATCTCAGTGTGCTGCCCGAGTACTGCGAATTAGTCGCCGAGGCGTGTCAGATTCCCTTGGTTCACTCATACCCGGTGATTGGAGCAGACGCATTTCGCACGGCTACCGGGGTGCACGCCGCAGCGATCGTAAAGGCTCACGCGAAAGGCGACGAATGGCTTGCGGATCGCATCTATTCGGCGGTTCCTGCTTCAATGGTGGGGCGCAAGCAAGTGATCGAGATTGGACCGATGTCGGGTCTTTCGAACGTGAAGTTTTGGCTCCGAGCGAACGGGTACAACCCCGAGGACGAGGAGCTCTGTACGAGGATCTTCCAGGCCGCGAAAAAGACGGACCGCACCCTTACGAAAGGAGAACTGGAAATCCTCTGCAAGATGGGTTGATCGTCAGTTTTGGCTCGCGGCTACTCGTCGCGCATGAGACGGCGAAAAACCAATGACGAGGTTAGCGCACAAGATCATGAAACAGTCAAATATCGAAACCACGCCGCGTGTTCTTGTGGTTGAGGACGAGCCGGATATAGCTGCACTTATCGCGTATCAGCTAACTCGCGAAGGCTTCCGGGTGGAAACCGTAGGCAGTGGAACCGAGGCACTGGTCGCCATTGACAAAGAGGCACCTGATCTGGTCGTGCTTGATAGAATGTTGCCTGGCCTGAGTGGGGATGAAGTGATCCAGCGGCTTAGGGATGATCCTGAAACATTGAGCATTCCGGTGCTAATGCTAACTGCGAAACGGGAGCAGGAAGATCGGATCGAAGGCCTTGAGTTGGGGGCCGACGACTACCTGACAAAACCTTTTTCGCCGCGCGAACTTGTACTGCGTGTGCAAGCAGTTCTGCGACGTGTTCAGGACGCGGGAACTGCTTCCGGTGGACGAGTCCTGCGCGCGGGACCGCTTCGGATGGACCTAGCATCCCATCGAGTCTTACTTGAAGGTCGAGAGCTTATCCTAACGCCAACCGAGTTTCGACTGCTGGAGTCATTGATGGAACGGCGTGGTCGGACTCAGAGCCGCAAACAGCTACTCGAACGCGTGTGGTCATACGAATCGGGTATTTCGGATAGAATACAGACGCGCACTGTAGATATGCACGTGCGGCGCTTACGTTCGAAGCTCGGGAGAGTTGGTGAATGGATCGAGACCGTGCGTGGCTTCGGCTACCGGCTAATGATTCCTGAAGGGGTTGAGTAGCAGGGCTGTTCGTTGCCGCGACAAAGAGTGGTCGGGCTTTTCGTTCATTTGTGTCTCCCCCCTCTTAAGAATTAGAAATGCCACCGCCAGCCTCTAGGTCGATATCATCGCGATTTCGTTGCGGGGTGTCAGACATGGGGATGATCAAGGAGCGACATGGAGGAGATGAGTGGAGCGGTAGAGGCCTTGCTTGATCAGGTCGGTCAGGAGACGGAGCCAAAGGCGCTTTTTGGCTCCTCCAACTTGCGTGGCCAAGTAGCAATCGTGACTGGTGGGTCGAGCGGAATCGGCAGGGCGATCGCTATGGAACTGGGTCGCTGTGGTGCGGACATCGCGTTCTGCTTTTTGGATTCAGACTCGGATGCTCGCTCGGATGCTCAGGAAGTTGCGAGTCGAATCCGCGACCTGGATGTAAATGTGTTCGTTCGCTCCTGCGATGTGCGGGACAGCAAAGAGGTGAACACGTTTGTTGATGAGGCCCAGAAAGAGCTTGGTGGCGTCCAGATCCTGATCAACAACGCTGGGATTGGGGCGGACGCTCCGGTGTGGAAGATGGAAGATGACGAATGGGAAGTGGTAGTTCGAACGAATCTAGATGGAGCTTTCTACTTTACTCGAGCTGTTGCGCCATTCATGCGTGAGCAGGAACACGGAAAGATCGTCAACATCACCTCCGTGCACGGAATCCGCTCAGAATTCGGAATCTCTAACTATGCAGCTTCCAAAGCCGGCTTGATTGGTCTAACTCGAAGCACTGCGGTGGAGTTGGGCCGACGGAATATCAATGTGAATGCTGTGGCACCCGGTTACATCCGCACCACACGCCTGACAGATGGGGTGCCCCCCGAAATTCTCGATCGGGCGCGTGAGCGCGCGAGTCTAGGTCGCCTGGGTGATCCGCAAGACGTAGCGGGTGTAGTGCTCTTCCTTTGCTCCGAGCCTGCTCGACACATCACCGGTGCTGTGATTCCTGTTGATGGAGGATATCTCCTCTAGAGGTTGGATTAAGCGGAATTTTCATTCTGCCCGGCCTTTATTATTGCCGGTCAACATTAGAAGATTGTTGGCAACCGTTTGCGCTCTGCACTCACGGCCTTCAGAATCCTGCGATGCAAAAACTCCGACTACTATCGGGACTGATCGACAGCCTGAATGACAAGCTAGGTATTGTGATTCGCTGGTTGGCGCTCTTGATGGTCCTGACCGGTGCGATCAGCGCCCTAGTGCGTTACTTCGCTCGTTCCCAACAGTGGACGCTGAACCTGACGCCGGCCACCGAAGCACAGTGGTACTTCTTCAGTGTGATCTTCCTGATGGGTGCGGCTTATGGCCTGAATCATGATGTGCACGTTCGTGTGGATGTCATGTATGAAAGGCTTAGCGCGAAAGCTCGTGCGATGATCGACATGGCAGGAACGATACTGTTCTTAATCCCTTTTTCAGTCGCAATGCTCTACGTGTCTTTCCCTGCTGTGCGCGTGTCGTGGCAGATCAGAGAGATGTCGCCTGATCCAGGTGGTCTGCCGAGGTATCCGATCAAGGCACTCATCCTTGTCTCATTTGGTCTGCTCTTGCTTCAAGCGTTCAGTCAGCTGGTCAAGCAGGTGGACGTACTCTTAGAGAACGTTAGTGAGCCGGGTCACAGCGAGAATGCACCGGAGGTTCAGCCATGAGTTTGTGGGGACCGGCGATGTTCTTTGCCGTCCTGGCGATGATTTTCACCGGTTATCCGGTGGCGTTTGCGCTGGGTGGAACGGCACTGATCTTCGCGCTGATAGGATCTGCCGCTGGAGTTTTTGACATTCCGCTGCTCTTCGCGCTCCCAGAGCGCACCTTCGGCACGATGTCAAACTTCACACTTCTGGCAGTGCCGTTTTTCATCTTTATGGGGACGGTGCTCGAGAAGTCAAAGCTTGCTGAGCAGCTCCTTGAGACTATTGGGCTCCTGTTCGGACGGTTTAGGGGAGGACTTGCAGTTGGTGTGGTCTTCGTGGGAGCATTGCTTGCTGCGGCAACGGGTGTGGTTGGAGCGAGCGTCACTGCCATGGGGCTTATTTCACTGCCGGTCATGCTTCGGAACGGCTACAAGGACGAGATCAGTCTCGGTGTCATTGCGGCTGCCGGCACGCTCGGGCAGATCATTCCCCCCTCTATCGTCCTGATTGTCCTAGGTGACCAGATGGGCGTACCGGTCGGGTCTCTTTTTAGGGCAGCATTGCTACCTGGACTGGCTCTAACCGGTGCGTATGCACTGTACATAGGGCTTGTAGCATTTGCTAAGCCGGATGTGGCACCAGCACTTCCTGCGGATATGCGAATCGCTGGCGCTGAGCTGTTGAAACGGGTCGTCCTTTCGCTAGTACCTCCGTTGGCTCTGATTGTCGTTGTGCTCGGCAGCATCTTCGCTGGCGTCGCCACGCCTACGGAGGCCGGAGCACTTGGATCAGTTGGAGCGATCTTGCTTGCGATGATGAACCGCTCTCTCTCGTTTGACGCTCTGAACAGGGCAATGGAGGAGACCAGCCGTTTAACCATCATGGTGGTTTTCCTCCTGATCGGTTCTACAGCGTTTGCCCTAGTCTTTCGGGGCTTCGACGGGGATATCTGGATCGAGACGATGCTGACTGGGATCCCAGGTGGAGCTCTCGGCTTCCTTCTGGTTGTCAATGTCGTCGTCTTTATTCTCGGATTCTTTATCGACTTTTTCGAGATTGCGTTCATCATCGTCCCGCTGATCGTCCCAGCAGCAGAGATTCTCGGCGTGGATCTGACCTGGCTGGGCATTGTGCTAGCGGTAAACCTGCAGACTTCGTTCCTGACACCTCCGTTCGGCTTCAGTCTCTTCTATCTCCGGGGTGTGACTCCCTCCAAGATTCCGACTACGTCGATATATCGCGGTGTGATCCCGTTTATCGTGATTCAGCTTGTAGTACTCGCGGCGATTACTTGGATGGCTGTGCCCAAGTAGTCGTCGCGAGGCACACAGGCGTCAGCGTTTCCTGGGGTGTTCACAAGCGAGAACTTGGCTTGCCGCGGGTGGTTCGGGTGATGTCTTTTGCGCGCCTGCTGGACTCGGCCTCCTCGACCGCTCACGTTAGCTAAATGGCCAACACCCCTCACCCCGAATCAAAATGGGCCACCGTATGGTCCGGCGGGCGCCGCAAGCTTGCTCGCGATCCGGTGCTAGGACCTTGGGTTAAGGAGATCGGCACGATTCGGGTTCCAATGGGTGAGGACGATCCGTTTCCGTATCTCGTGCGTACGATCTGTTATCAACAGCTCGCGGGTCGGGCGGCTTCAACGATACATAGTCGTCTGGTCGAGGCACTTAGCGGCGAGGTGACAACCCGCAAGGTGCTGCGGGTTCGTGAGTCGACACTCAGGAAGGCGGGGCTTTCCCATGCAAAGTGTGCAGCAATCCGTGATCTAGCGTCAAAGATTAGTGTGGGAGATGTCGTGGTGAGTGACTTGAGTGAACAATCTGACCAAGAGGTCATACGCAGACTCGTTCAGGTGCGAGGGATCGGTGTTTGGACAGCTCAGATGTATCTGATGTTCAGGATGCACCGCCCCGATATCTGGCCCACCGGAGATCTTGGTGTTCGAAAGGGGTTTGCGAAGGCGCACGGCTTGAAAGCCCCTCCGTCTGCCAGTGAGCTGGAAGGCCTGGGTCAGGCCTATATGCCGTGGCGAAGCGCAGCCGCGTTCTATTGCTGGAGGATCTTGGAGACCGAACTCCCGTAATTCTCGTGACGCCGGTCCTCATTTAGCTAGAGTGAGTCGCGATCCAGTTCGATATGCGAACGGCCCGCTCTCCTGAATAGGAAAGCGGGCCGTTACTGTGCTGCCCCAGGGCTCTGTTAAGCGTTATACCCTGTTGAATGCGGAAACCTGATATGCCAATTCGTTTCCGTTAGCGTATGGCCATTGGGAGTTCCGGAACGCCCGATACGAGTCGTACACCTCCCGGAACGTCGCATCCGCAGCAGCCTGTTCTTCCAGGTAGGCATTGGATTCGCGCCATGCAGCGTCCATGATATCCTTTGGGTACTCCCTGATCACGACTCCGTGGTCATTGATCAGACGTTGGAGTGCAAGTGGGTTGGCATGGTCGTACGATGCTAGGCGGTCTGCGAAGGTCTCCCCACATACGGCTTGGAGAATTTCTTGATACGCCAAAGGCAGCTCGTTGTATGCCTCCATGCTTATAAGGAGGCCCATGGTGACACCGGGTTCCCACCAGCCAGGGTAGTAGTAGTTCTTAGCCACTTGGTAGAGGCCTAGCTTCTCATCGTCATACGGTCCGACCCATTCCGTCGCGTCAATCGCACCTCGCTCTAGGGCGGGATAGATCTCCGGTGCGCCAAGATTTTGGACTGTCACACCTAGTCGAGACATGACTTCCCCTCCAATGCCGGGCATCCGGAATCGCAATCCGGCCATGTCTTCTAGGCTGTTCACGGGTTCACGGAACCAGCCACCCATCTGGCCGCCGGTGGAGTTGCAGGGGAAAGAGATGACACCAAAATCGGCGTAGAGCGAGTTCAGGAGCTCTAGGCCGCCCCCCTTCATCATCCACGCGTATTGCTGTCTTGTGCTTAGCCCGAACGGTATAGCTGTATCGAAGGCGAATGAGGGATTCTTTCCTATGTAGTAGTAGCCCGGTGATACACCACATTGGACTGTCCCTTGCATCACGGCATCCATCACCTGAAGAGCCGGAACAATTTCACCAGCCTGATAGACGCGAATCGTGAAGTTGCCTCCTGTTAGCTCTTCCACACGCCGGGCTACGCGGACGCCTGCGCCATGAAGTATGTCGAGGCTCTCGGGAAAACTTGTTGCTAGGCGCCAGCTGACACGTGGACCGCTGATGCCCGCGCCACCGCCTGCTTGTGTCTCACCGGATTCGCCGCCTCCACATGAACTTAGTGCTGCGACACCGGCTGCTCCTGCCCCTGCTTTCTTGAGGAATTCCCTTCTTTTGATGCTCATGTCTGCCCTATGTATATCGATCGATTGGCTTGCATTATGTGCTGTAGGGTGGTGATACCCCCAACGCATGAAGGCGAATGAAGTAACGCCGCCTTGAGGCTTGGGCAATCGTTGTCTGGCGTGGATACGTTAATCACCGGATAATTGCTGGGCTCACGTTCCTATTTGTCCGCTGTCCCGAGGCTCCGATGCATTGTTTTACTCTGCGATCCCGGCATCCTGTTTCTGTGTTCACCGTGGCCCTGCTCGCTTTCACGATTTTTTCTATCCCTGCCTGTGGTCAGGTGCAGGAAACTGCGTTGTCAGATGGTGGGATGGTCTCCTCTCAGCAGTGGATCGCGAGCCAGGTAGGGGCGGACGTGCTGGCCGCAGGCGGTAATGCGGTTGATGCGGCTATCGCGACTGGGTTTGCGCTTGCCGTAACTCATCCCACTGCAGGTAACATAGGTGGCGGGGGCTTTATGGTTGTTCGTTTCCCCAACGGCCAGTCAACTACGATTGATTTTCGGGAGAAAGCTCCGCTAACAGCACATCCTGAAATGTGGCTTGATGAAAACGGAGAATACTCGTTCGAAGTACATCACCGCAGTCACAGAGCAGTAGGCGTTCCCGGCACGGTCGCGGGTTTCGACAAAGCTCATAGGCTGTACGGATCATCAGACTGGGGCGATCTGGTAGAACCAGCGGTTGGGCTTGCGAGTGACGGATTCGTATTGAGTGAGGCTCTGGCCGGCTCAATGGCACGCTTCGTTTCCGGGCGAGCGAGCCAGTACGAGGCGACGGTAGCAGCGTTCACAAACAATGGAGCTTCGTATGTGGCAGGCGATACGTGGCGACAACCCGACTTGGGCCGGACACTCGAGCGGATTCGGGATGACCGTTCCGATGGCTTCTACCGGGGTACGACAGCTAGGCTCATCGCAGCGGAAATGCGTCGCGGTAACGGATTAATCACGGAAGAGGATCTCTATCGCTACGAAGCTCGCGAGCGAACTCCGATCACTGGTATGTATAGAGGGTATGAGGTGATCTCCATGCCTCCTCCGAGTTCCGGCGGAGTCGCGATCGTGACGGCGCTGAACATCCTGGAGGAGTACGATCTCTCCTCGATGGGGCACAACAGCGCGCAATACTTACACCACCTCGCAGAGGCTATGAGAAGAGCCTTCCGAGATCGTGCCACGCATCTAGCCGACGCGGACTTCGTAGATGTGCCGACTCAACATCTGACCAGTAAGGATTACGCGGCTTGGCTCCGGCGCGACCTAGATCCCGAGCGCGCATCGGTCTCGCACCCGTCGGATGTAGATCAGCCTTACGAGAGTCCGGAGACGACTCATTATTCGGTTGTGGATGCCGATGGAATGGCTGTATCGGTCACGTATACACTCGAATCTGGATACGGATCAGGAATCGTTGTACCAAGCGGTGGATTTCTGCTGAACAATGAGATGGGTGACTTCAACGCGGGCCCAGGACTTACCAACACTAGTGGTCTTATCGGAACCGAGCCGAATTTGGCTCGCCCACAACAGCGTATGCTGTCGTCTATGTCGCCCTCTATCGTAGCTCATGATGGAGACCTCGTAGCGGTCGTTGGGTCACCGGGAGGCCGGACCATCATCAATACTACTCTTCAAATCATCCTGAATATGGTCGATTTCGGGATGAATATTCAGGAGGCCGTCAACGCACCGCGCATGCACCATCAGTGGTTGCCAGACCGGATCAGGCTTGAGGGGGATGCCGTGGTGCAGGACGTGGTACAGGCCCTAGAGGCACTTGGACATACAGTTCAGATGGGTGGACGTCAGGGCTCGGCCAACTCGATCGGTGTGAATCCTCTCAGCGGTGAACGAATGGGTGCACCCGACCCGCGAAGCGCGGATTCTGGAGCTGTCGGCGCTTCCGTCTCCAGGGTTCGGCGGTAGGGAAATTCGTGAGCAGATATAATTATGGGAATGAACGTACACCTAGAGTGGGTGTACTTAGCGAAATCTTGATACATCCGCTTAGATGGAGCGGCAACAGGAGAAAACCGAAGATGCAGGTAAGATTCACCTTCAGCATCATGTTACTGTGTGCTTGGACGTTGATTGCGTCGCCTTTTTCTGTAAGTGCTCAGTCGACAGGCCCTACCCATGCGGGTTACGACCCCAACGCAACAATGGGCGGTCACTATCACGAGGGTGAACTCGGTGAGAAACTGCTGATCCTCGAAAGTGCTCTGAAGTGCAACTGTGGGTGCGGACTTGATGTCCATTCCTGCCAGTTCCAGATGCAGTGTGGCACGTCGCCTGTCTGGTCGGAGCGGATTCGGGAGGCGCTGGAGGCTGGTCAGGAAGTCGAGGTTATTCAAGCAAGTTTCGTAGCGGATTACGGAACTGAAGTTCTGATGCTGCCACCGGCAGAAGGTTTCAATCTGCTCGGTTACTTCCTCCCAGCGGCTGCGATCTTGTCGGCGGGCATGCTCGTCGGTCTTGTCGCTAGAGGGCGTGCCACGCAGGAGTCGTTGGCGCCAGTATCAGATATTTCACCTGAGCAGCAAGCTCGTCTTCGCTCCGCCATGCAGTCTTTGGAGGAGTCTGAAAGCCCGGACTGGTAGGCCTCTATGGGGGCCTGTTTCACGGGTTAGGTGTGGATGGCTGCCAGTAAGGCTTCAGCAGTCATTCGTCCGGAGCGAAGGGCGCCTTGTGTCGATCCGAAATCCGAGTAATCCCCAGTGACCCATGCGCCGCAGGAGGTCCTTTGAGGCGGACGAGTACTTTCGAACCCTGGGGGGTGCCGAGGAAGAGCGTGAGGGATTCTATAGGTCCTCAGGTGTTCCCAGTCACTAACGCCCGAACCGAACCAACGCGTGAGTTGGGTTTGAGCGGACTCATGAAAG
>MDSV01215918.1_pt1 | contig 23680 bp, 21 predicted proteins | sample 810851 | NCBI WGS metagenome assembly MDSV01 (sample SAMN05326640, study PRJNA326480) | marine metagenome | isolation source: seawater | place: Atlantic Ocean: North East | collected 2012 | reverse complement strand
GTTTATTTTTTTCTTTTAATATTTTTGGATTGAAGACTTTAAGATTAGTACCATATAAATACTTATTTTGCTTTTTTCTATCATTATCTAGAGCTCCAACTATCTTTGACATATTTAAACCATTAAATATAAGCATTTGAGAAAATATATGCGCACCAAATAGATATACATCATTTAACGATTTTATTTTAAAATTTAAACTTAAAACATCCTTCTTTAGTTTAAAATAATAATTTTTAAAAAGTTTTTTATTATTTTCAAAATTTTTATAATCATTTGTAATTTTTTTTTTATTTTTAATTTTCAATGTTTTGTAAAAAATTGAATGATTTAAATATTTTTTTTTTTGAATAATTTTAAATCCGTTACTTTTTAGAAGATGGTCAATCATTTTTTCCTCTAAAAAATATGGATGTTCAAAATTCATGGCATTTGCATAACCTTTTTTAATCATAAATTTTAAATTAGGAACACTAAATATATGCATACCTTTATCTTGGAGAGTATCGTATATATTTATTAAAAATTTGTTTGGATCATAAATATGTTCGAACAAATGAGAATGAATTACAAGATTTGTTTTACTTTTGAATTTTTTTATATATTTTTTTGAAAAAAAATCTTTAATTATAGTATGGTTTCTTCTATTATTTTTTTTCCCATTTGGATCAAAGCTTATTAATTTATATTTCTTTTTTATTTTTATAGAATTAATTATTTCTGATATTGAATTATGTCCACCACCTATTTCAACAACATTATTTCTAAAATCTTTTGATAAAAATTTAAAAAAAAACAAATGATGATTCTTCCATGTTTTGCCAATTGTTCCAGAACCATGCGATTTAAAATATAATTTTTTTAAAGGTATTTTGGGATGAATTTGAACAGATCCAGAAATTCTATTTATTTTAAAACTTAAATCTTTAAATTCATATTTAAAATTTTTATTTACAACGCCCATGTATATGGGAAATTTTTTTATTACAAATAATTCCGAAAATTTTTTACTTCCAGTAACTGGGCAAATTAATTTTTTTCCCTCAAACATTAAAATTATAGTTTAATTTTTTTTTTATATTATTAACTGAAAGTTTTTTATCAGTATATATTTTAAACTGTTCAATTCCTTGATATAAACTAATTTCTAAACCACTTACATAAGTTATATTATTTTTTTTTGCTAAAAATGATAACTTACTTTTTTTATTGATAGGAAAATCTATAATATATTTATACTGGTTATTATTTGTTAGTTTTACAGGTGTATTATTGATGTGTTTCATTCCAATAGGAGTGCAATTAATTAATAGATCTAACATTAAAAAATTTCTTTTGGCCCAATTTAAAATTACGTCGTTTTTTCTTATTTTCCAAAATTTATATTTTTTTTTATTTCTTGAGCTCAAATAAATTTTTTTTACTTTTAGTTCTTTAAGAACCTCATATGAAGTTTTGCTTGTTGATCCATTTCCAAGTAATAAACAATTTTTAATATTAAACTTTTTAAGTTTTATAATTTTTTTCAAAGCAAAAAAATCTGTATTAAAACCTATTAATTTTTTCTTAAATCTAATAACTGTATTAACTGCACCGCTTTTTTTCGAGGAGTTATCGATTTTATTTAGGAATTTGATTACCTTTGACTTAAATGGCATTGAAACAGATATGCCTTTAAAGTTTTCATTATTAAGAAATAATTTAAGTTCAGCATCGTTTCGGCACTTAAAAGGAATGTAGATACAATTTAAATTTAACATTTTATAACCATTATTATGCAAAAGTGAACCTGTGTTACCTGGATATTTTGATATTGAAATATAAACTTTGGTTTTATTATTAGTGATCATTTTAAATTTAAATATTTTTGCAAATAATACTTGCCATACAAATACAACAATTTGTCAAATGGATGATGATGTAATGGGGACATATTTAAAAAAATCAAGCCTGTTATTATTCTCACTTTTTTGAAATCAATATTTCTTTTATACAAATAACTTTGGAAATATTCGATTAAATTTTTTGAATTATTTCTTTTTGGTATTTGCAAACTTAACTTTTTTTTATTTATTTTGAACTTAAACTTATTCTTTTTTACTAAATCATAGTTGATTTCAAAACAACCTAATAGTTTTGCAAAATCGTAATATTGATCTCCAATTATATTATTGTTACCGAAAGATGGTCTCCAATCAATTAATTTAAAATTTTTTTTTGGTTTAAATAAAATATTATCAAATTGAAGATCACCATGAATAAAATTAGGCAATCCATCAAATATTTGATTCCAATTAATTATTTTTAAAATATATCTTATCTTATGTAGTTTTTTTCCTTTATAAATGATTTCTTTTTTTTCTAAGTAATTATTTTTCTTTAAAAACAAATTAATACGATCATGAGTCTTGTTATAATAAAAAATTCGACAATTATTTAAAAATTTTTGATTTTTTAATATTTTGTTATTCCAAAGATTTTTTTCTAAATAAACAAGCAAATTTTTAAAATTTTCCTTACTGAAAGAATTATATAGAGTTCTCCCTTTAACATAATTATAAGAAATAAAATTATTTTTAATAGAGATATTTTCTGGAAAAACTTTTCTTTTTTTTATTGCTTTTTTATACAATTTTTTAATAGTGTTTTTATTATCAAAAAACTTTGTGACTTTTGAATCGGAGATATATATTTGCTGATTTTCTTTATTAAAATTATACTTCTCGTACTTTAAAATCAAATCTTCGTAATTTTGTTTTGTCCCAGTATCTTCCCAGTCTATATCTATTTTTTTTATTATTTTATTTTTTTTTAAAAGATTTTTAAAACCCATTGATACTTGTGGTTCACCCAATTTTGAAAAATCAAAACCATCCCAAAAAATTTTATAATCTTTTATAAAAGCTAATCCAACAAATATGCTTGTATTTAAGCTATTTTTTATTTTTTTCTTATCAATAATTTTTTTTACATTTCTATTTATAGATATCAAATTACAATAATTTTTCTTTTTTATTTTTTTTGAATTAAAAGATCCCATCCAATTATATGATTTATAATTACTAATTTTTTTTTTCCAAATTGTATCGCAAGAAACAAAAAAAAATGGAGTTTGTAAAAAAGATTTACATTTATATAAGGAAAATGCTGGACCGCTTTTTTTTCCAGAAAAGTTTTTTATATTTATAAATTTAACATTTAATTTTGGATGATGAATTTTAATGAAATCTTTTACCTGTTGTGACTTGTATCCAATAGAAATAATAAATTTTGAATTTTTCGGAAAATTATTAATTATTTTGGTTAAAATAGCTTCTTTATTTAGGGATAATAAGGATTTATTTTTAATTTTTGTGTAATCACCCAGTCTACTTCCGATGCCAGAAGTTAAAATACATATTGTAGTAGGTTTCATTAAATCATTTTGTTCATGTGTGCTCTTTAGCAATTCTGCCGTCTTTTCTTTTTTTGTCATCTGCTAATCTAATAACATCATTCAAATGAGGTGTTGATACTTCATACAATAGTATATCAGAAATAGCTTTAATCCGGTGAACAGCATAGTTATTTACGTTTACAAAAAATCCAGAATACAAATTTTTCTTGTATATATTTTTAATTATTTGATCTTTTTTAAATTTTCCACTTTTTTTACTCAGTGTCAGTTCTGCTGATCCTTTAAATAAAAAATTTGTTTCTATTTTTTTTTTATGAAATTGAAGACTAGTTCGGTTTCCCTTTTTAATAAATATTTTTTTAAATGAATATGATGAAGATTGTCCATTAATCCATAATTCATATCCCCAAGGTTTCTTTACTTTATAAATTTCTTTTTCCTCTAACTTTTTAAGTTTGTTTTTTTTAATTATTTTTTTGACACCTGCAAGGCCAATTGTAATTCTCTTATTAGCTTCTAATTTTATTTTTTTAAGATTAAAAATAAAAAATTTATATTTATTAACATTAAATTTTTCATCATTTATTTTTATTTCAACATTTTTTTTAATAGAATTGATAATTGCAATTGATCCTGCGTTTAATTTATTTGTTTGATATGTTTTTCCTTTTTTTAATTTTAATATTGAATATTTATATTTTTTATTATTTAAATTTTGAAAAAAAGAATTTTTTTTTACTTTTCCAATTTTTATACCACTAAATTTTTTCATAATCTTTTAATTAAATTTATAATCTTTATTTAAAACTTTAAGTTTTACATACTTAAAAAGATTTTTTTTATTAAATAAAAAACCTTTAATCCCACTTTTTTTTGCAAACTCTAAATCCGTAATTTGATCTCCAATCATAAAAGATTTTTTTTTATCTACTTTCCAAATTTTATCAACTTTTTTAAACATACCAATTCTTGGTTTTCTTAAGTTGCTGCTTTTTTTATATTTTTTTATGATTCCATCTTTATGATAAGGACAAAACAAAAACTTATCAATTTTTGTTTGATTTTTTTTTAATTTTTTTTGAATAAAATTATGCAAAATATACACATTTTTCATTTTAAAATATCCCCTTGCTACTCCAGATTGATTCGAAACGACGACAACTTTATATTTTAAATTTTTTAAATATTTTATTGTTTTAATTGCTCCAGGCATCCATTTAAAATTTTTTACATAGCCAATATATCCTCCGTTTATATTTGACTTATTTATTACTCCATCTCTGTCTAGAAAAGCTATTTTATTTATTTTTGAAAATTTTTGCTTTACCATTTTTTACCTCAATTATTTTATCACATTTATCTAAAATATTTTTTTTATGAGAAATAAATAAAATAGTTTTTTTTCCTTTCATTTTATTTATGTCGTTTACAATTTTATTTTCAGTGTTTGCATCTAATGAGCTAGTTATCTCGTCTAGTATTAATATCTCTGGATCTTTGTATAGTGCTCTAGCAATACCAATTCTTTGTTTCTGTCCTTCAGAAATTTTAGATCCTCTTTCACCAACATCTGTATTAATTTTATTCGGTAAATTGCTTACAAATTTTTTAAGCTGAACTATCTTTAACAAATTATCAATTTTTTTTTCATCAAATTGAAAATTTTTTTTTGCAAAAGCTATGTTTTCTTTAATTGACGAGTCTAATAAAAAAGTACTTTGTGGAACATAACTAATTTTTTTAACCCATTCGCTATTTTCAGTATTTAGTCTTTTACCATCCACTGTTAAATACCCACTATTCGGTTTAATTAAACCGATAAGTATATTAATTAAAGTAGTTTTTCCTGATCCGCTGGGACCTACAATTCCCAAAAATTCATTTTTATTTATAACTAAATTGATGTTTTCTAAATTTTTATATTTTGAGTTTTCATATTTAAAGCTAAGATTATTAAACTTTATATTTTTTTTAAAAACAATTGGATATTTTTCTATTTTTTTACTTTTAATTTTTAATTTAAATTCTTTGTTAAGTGACTCAATTGTTTTTTTTGCAAAATTTATTGTAATAACAGATTTATATATATGTAACATAGGAGGCGCTATTTTTAAGGCGCTTATAAAATAGAATGATATTAAAGTAAAAATATTAGCATAATCATAACCTTTAAAAACTATATAAATAAAAAATAAAGTAAAAATTAATAGAATAATTAATTCAAAAATTATTCTTGGATATCCTTGGAGGTTGTCATGTTTTCTTGATGCATCACCTAATTTTGAAATGGAATAGTTGTAAGAATTAATAAAGTAATTTTCTGCATTAAATACTTTTAAAATATTTACTGATGAAAGTGCTTGTTGTAAATTTTTAATCCATTTGCTTGAATATATATATCTTTTTTTTCCTAATTTATTAATCTTATCTTTAGTTAATAAATTAAAAACAAATAAAATAATTAAGATTAAAATTGAAATAAATATTGTTGCGAATAAATCTATCTTTAGCATCAAAATTAGAAGTCCTGCAACGATAAATGTTTTGGAAATCAAGGTTAATAAATTTAAAAGTGCACTTTGATATAATTGTAGATCAGTGCTTACATTTCTAATTAAATTAGATGAATTTTTTTTTACATGAAATATATAATTCTGGCTTAAATAAATTTTTAGTAGTTTAGAAGATAGTTTTATAAAAACTTTAAATACAAAGCTATTTTGAAATCTTAATTGGTGCAGTAAAATAATATTTTTTAAAGTAAAAATAATAAAAATTGTAAATAAAATTAAAATTATTTGATTTTCAAAAAAAAAAAATTTATTTAAATATAAAATCAATTCATTTAAAAAATTTAAGGAAATGTCGTCATTTCCAGTTAATTGATTAATAAGTGGTAAAACCATAGCAACCCCTAGAGCTTCGAATAAAGAGGCAAAAATAAATAAAGTTATCATCCATATCATAGATAAATTTAGCTCTTTCGGCACAAGATCAAATATTTTTTTAATCATGATTATTTTAAATTTTATGTTTATTTAATTTGGGATTTATCTCAAAGAATCTATCGTAAAACATCTTTACATACATTTGCATAGACCATTTACTTTTAAAACCATATTTTTTATGCATCCACTTTAATCCCTCTTTCACGTACAATTTTAAATTTTCATTATAAGGTTCAGTTTTAATTAATTGATTTTTATTAATTAGGTAGCTTTCATTCTCCTCAATCCAAACTTCTGAAGTAATAGCTGCGGCCCAGTTGTTTAAATATGCCTTGGAGATTAGCTCACTCTCAATCCCATATCCTCTAAAATTTTTACCATCAAATAAAAAATTCATATACCCTGGTTTAGATAAATTCATAATCTCTTCGATAAACTGTTTGCGAAGGAAGTAAGCATTATTATGAATGTACCAAAAACATTTTAATTTATTTTTTTTTAACATTAATTTTTCACCCCATTTTTTAGAACAAGGAGAAAGCATTCCAATAAACTTATTTACATCCATTAAATGTTGTAATTTTTTTATAAACGGTTTTTTTTCAACAATACTGTCGTTTGTTAGTAATAAAAAATAATCATAATTTTTAAATTTATTTTCCTTATATAATTTATATAAACCAAAATTCATACCTCTTCCGAATCTTAATCCCTCTTTTTTGGCTTTTTTCCATGTTGCCTTATAATTTGTTTTTTTTGATAAAAGCTTTGTATCTGAGCCTGCATCTATAACAAATATATCAGTAAAGTTTGAATTATATTTTTTTATTTGGTTAAATAGCTGGTCGGTAATTTTTGGTAAATTTCTGTTTAGAATTAATGTGGCTGTTCTATTCATATTTTATTAATAAGTCTAAAAGATTTAAGGTATCTTAATATTGATTTTGTAATTTCTTTTTCTAAATACTTTTCTAAATTTATATTTTTTTTGGCTAAAATCTTAATTAATTTTTTTTTAAGATTTACAAACTTGTGATCTGAAAAAACATAGTGGCCAGCGATTATAGCTTTTTCAACATCATTTGCTTTAGAATTGGGTAACATCCACTTTTTCCATTTATTAGATGAATAAGATAATTCTAAAAATTCATCTAAATAAATATCCAAATTTGCTTTTTTTAAAATGTAAACTAATGATTTTGTTTCAGTCACTCCAAATTCAGGAGCAACATTTGCAGAATGTATTCCTAATTTTGGATGCCATTCTAAACTATCATTATTTAAGTAATCTGCGTTATGTTCTTTCATAAAAATATCATATTTTTTACAAATCTCTAACATTTTAGGCAGTTGAATTTCAACTGGCAGTTCATTTTCTATTCTTAATGGAGATTCAAAAGAACCAATATTTTTCATTTCCGCTACTCTTGTTCCCGACTGGATTACTACAAATTTGGGCCTTTGATATTTATTTTTATCACAGAATTTATAAAATTTTTTTAATGTTTCTTCTAACTCATTTGGTGTATTTGTTGATCCGCTCTGCTCTTCTGTTCCTATTTCAAAAATAATTTCTTTTTTTTTCTTTTTTGCATACTCATGACAAAATTCATAAAGTTCACATAATCTATCAAATGAGTTGTTAAAATTAATTTTTTTTTCTATATCAATGCAAGTATCAATATGTATTATCTCAAAATTATTATTTATATCTGATTTGAATGATAATTTTGCAGATTCTAAAGCTTTTTTTGTAGAATATTTTTTTAATATTTCTTGGTTATTTTGCCAAGGACCTCCGTGATCTCGAGCAAGGAAAATATTTTTTTTTTTGTCTCTTTTGTTAATATAATCAACATAGTCTTTTGTGTTCCAGTTATTAACATATCCACCTCCAAAAATTTTATCATCAATTTGCCTTCTGCTTGCTATCAATATAATCGGAATATTGTTTTTATTACTTATATTGATAGCTGCATTAACGCAATTTAAGCTCATAGGACCGACACCTAGAAGAGTCTTTCTTTCATTTATTAAATTATAAAGTTTGTTAAATCTTTTCATCTTTTTTATTTAACTTCTTTATTTTCTTCATTAATTTCACTCCATAAATCTTTATATTCTTTATATTCTTTATTTTTTACAATATTTTTCTTAAATAAATAAATTTATATCGATATATATGTTTAATATCGTTCAATTATTGAACAGTAAAGTAATTTTTTGCAAAAGTAAAAAAAATTATATATATATTCAATATTTTCTTTAATTTAAAATTGAAATAATGAAACTTCTAAAAGATTTGTTAAAATATTCGTTAGGTCTTATAATTATTTTTTTTGTTTATACGCTTAAACCATTTATAAAAATAAGATTTGGAATATTGTATGCTGAAAGAATAGGACACTTGGCAACTACCTTTGACAATTATATTTTTGAGAGAAATAAAAAAAATAATTTAGAATTAGCAATATTTCACATTAATAATAGTGTTTCAAATACTGAACTTCTAAGGCTATGGAAAAAAGAAAATATGATTTTTTTTTCTAGAATAAGTAAAATAGTTTTTCACACAATAAAGAAATTTAAATTTAAAACAAAAATAATTATTAACTGGTATGAAATGGAAGCAATCCCAAATAAGTCTAATTCTAGTAAACAAATTATTAAGACAGATAAAGAATTCCATTCAAAAGGTAAAGCTATTTTAAATAAATATTCGATTAATGAACCTTACATATGTTTTACAAGTAGAGATGATCAATACGTTGATAAAAGGCAAGATAAAAATTTTTATGATTATAAAGACTATAATTTCAAAAATTTTGATAATTCAATAAATAGTTTAATAAATAAAAATTATAATATAATTAGAATTACAAAATCAACTAATTCAAATTATAAAAATACTTCCAAAAAATATTTTTTTTTTGAAAATAACAGAACTGACCAATCTGATATTTTTTTTTTATCACAGTCAAAATACAATATATATGGAAGCTTTCATGGTATTACTGAAATAGGTTCTATATTTAGAAAGAAATGTCTTTATTTAAATATTACTCCTTTTACTTTGGGGATGCTGTCAACTATATCAAAAGGATCCACTTTCACCCCGAAAAAAATATATTCTACAAAACTTGAGAGATTTTTAAAATTTAAAGAAATGGTACTTTTAAATGTTGACAAACATTATAAAGGTGATTTTTTTAAAGATAATAGTTTGGAAGTAGTTAATAATACTGATGAAGAAATTTTTTCCATTATAGAAGAATTTGATAAAAATTTTACTTTAGATTTAAAACAAATTAATTCAGATTTGCATAATAAGTTTTGGAATTCTTTTGAAGATAAAGAATTAGCTAAATATCTAAGAAATGAGTTATGCATAAATATTTCAGAAGTATTTTTGAAAAAAAATTTAAATTTAATATAGGCTTTTCAAATAGTGCAAATTCTTATCTCAAAACTAACCCTTAAAGTTTTGCCTAAATTCACTGAGTTTCCATGTATTAAATATGGATGAAATAATATAACTTCACCTGGTTTTAAATTGGGTCTAAAAGGTTTTTTAAACTTATTCACGTACTCATTCTTAATCAGAGTAGCTGTACCTATATTGTTTACTGTTGTTGCGCTATTTGGATGTTTGATTAAATGACTTCCTGGTAATAAATTTAATGAATACTTGTTGCTAAATCCAACTAAAGGAACCCAGGCAGTAAATCTAAAATTTTTTAAGTTATAATGGTCTGAATGATACCCTGCAACTTTTTGCGATTTTGGTTTTACAATTCTAAATCCTGCATAATTTGTAATATCGCTTCCGGCCCAGGAATAAACACCATTACTCCTGAATATTTTGTATTCTTTATCTGAAAAATAACTAAAAATTTTCCCAAATTTCTCTTTCATAATTGTTTTTGTATCAGCATTATCAATTTTAATTGTTCTTGTTTCTCTATCCATTAGCTTGACATGATCTTCATCTGAAATAAAACTAAAGTAATCCTCTAATCTTTTTAATTTACGTAATGATTTAATTGATTTTTTTTCTGCGCTTTTTTTTAAATTATTCAGAACCTTTTTTTTGTACTTTTCAATGGTTTTTTTATTAAATACCTTTAAAACAGCAAATCCATTTTCATTAAATTCTTTTAAACTATTTTTCATTTTTATATAATATTAATATATCCTCATTGAACCAGTTTCAATAGACTGAAATTATTATTTTATTAAAATGGTCCTTTAAAATCTTCATTTGGTACATCATGTAATTTTGGTTTTGAAATATTTAATTTTTTTAATTTTTTTTTATTAATTTTTAAAACATCTAAGACTTTCTTTGTGATTTCTAAATGCGTCAAATATATATGTTTTGTAAGCCCAAAACTAGTTGGCTCAGGGATATCTGGCATTGTTAATCTTCCTGGACGATTTTTTAGAATTTTGTGATCTTTTTCTAAAACAGATGTTATTATTTCACTTGATACAGAACAAAACTTAAAGCCAGTATCTAAAACTAGTAAATTTTTTGTTTTTTTTATAGACTTAATTATAGTTGGCAAATCTAGTGGCTTAATTGATCTAAGATCAATAATTTCAGGATTAATATTTATTTTTTTTAGATATCTTTTGGCTATTAAAGTTTCTGGTGTTAAATATGACATAGAAACTATTGTTATATCCTTGCCTTTGCTAACTACTTTAGATTTATTTATTGGTACAAAATATTTTTTTTTGGGTATCGAAGCTTTTGTATAGTGTAACCATCTATTTTCTAAAAAAATAACAGGATTTGGATCATTAATTGAAGATAATAACATTCCCTTTGCATCATAAGGATTTGAAGGCATTACAACTTTTAATCCGGGTATATGAGCGAACCAAGATTGAAGATTTTGTGAGTGCGTTGGCCCTTGTCCCCAACCCCTTCCTATAATTAATCTAATAGTAATTGGAACTGACTTTTTGCCCCCATACATATAGTACCATTTCGCTGCATTATTAACCAACTGATCCATTGCTAATAAGAAAAAATCTACTCTTTGGTGTGTCATCACACATTTTAAATTGTTTAAACTTGCCCCGATTCCAATACCTGTCAAAGCATTTTCGGAGGTTGGAACATCAAAAACTCTATTTTTTCCGAATTTTTTTTCTAAGCCAATTGTAGTACCAAATACGCCTTTTGGGTCAGTTACACCTAAGCCATAGCAAATAACATTTTTATCGTTTCTCATTGCAATTTCTAAAGCATTATTTATTGCCTCTGCATAATTTGTTTTAAAATATATTTTTTTAGGCATAAACATCTTTAAATAAATTTGATTTATTTGGAAAATTTGAATTTTGAGCTCTTATAAATGCTTGGTTTACTTCTTTTTTAATTTTTAACTCTATTTTTTCTAAATTTGTTTTTTGTTTCGGATAATTATAAAGAATATTTTTTTTTAGTTTTATGAATGGGTCCTTTTTTTTCCATAATATGTACTCTTTTTCACTTCTATATCCAATATGATTATCATAGTTTGGGCCACAGTGCTCTCTCCATCTATAAGTCGAAAACTCTATAAACTGAGGTCCAAAACCTTTTCTGGCTCTTGAAACTACTTTTTTTAAAGTTTTGTAAACTTTAATAGTATCCATTCCATCACAAAAATAAGAATTAATTCCAATTTCTTTTGCTAATTTAAAAATATTTCTTTTTTTAGGCTGTCTTACATTTAGAGATGAGTAAACTGAGTATAAGTTATTTTCACATATAAAAACTACTGGCAATTTTTTAACAGCAGAAAAATTCAAAGACTCATAAAACGCACCAGACTCAACTGCACCATCTCCTAAGAATACAAAACTTATTCCTTTCTCTCTCTTAATTTTTATAGAGAGGCCTAATCCAACTCCTATAGGCATACTGTTACCAACTATTGCAGTGGTGCCCATAAAATTAGCATTTAAATCAACTAAATGCATAGAGCCGCCCTTTCCTGATGAACAGCCATCTTTTTTCCCGTAAATTTCTGCAATCATTTTATTTAAATTTCCACCTTTAGCTAAATAATGAGCGTGTCCTCTATGCGTGCTTACAGCATAATCATTTTTTTTTACTAATTTTGAAAAAACTGCAGCAACGGCCTCTTGACCAGAAGATAAATGTACTGGGCATCTCATTTTTTGTTCATGATATTTTTTTGCCAAATCCTCTTCAACAGTTCTTATTCTGTAAAATTGATAATATATATTTTTTAATAAACTTAATTTCATGGAATAAACCAATAATAATCGCCTTTATAATTTATTTTTTTAAATAAGGCCTTCCAATCATTAACAGATAATATAGTTTTTGCAGTTAGGTTCCATTTATACATTCTTTCTTTTTCCTCATCATTGCTAAAGGCATCAACGGTAATAAATGAATTTTTTTTACAAACTCTTTGGATTTCTTTAATTGCAATCTCACATTCTTCTAATTCAAGATTGTGTACAGTATTAATAGAAATAACGTAATCGAATGAATTATCTTCAAAAGGAAGCTTTTTAGCATTACAAACTGATAGATAGCCTTTAACGCTATCCATTGAATTTTCTATAGCATATTTTGATATATCTATTCCACAGATTTTCAGATTTGGTAATTCATTTTTAAAATCATGTAACATAAAACCTTTTGCGCAACCAACATCTAATAAACTGTTATTTGAGTTTATTTTCCAATATTCCTTAAATTTTTTAACTACTTTAGTCCAGTACTTAGGATTATAAGTAAATCCACCATAACCTGTTTCTCTTGTTCCATCAAAAAATTCCTTTTCGAATTTTCTTGCAATTTTTACATTTTCATCAGTTTTGTAATTATTTCTATCATCTAAATTTCTTTTTGATTTTGGATAATCAATTAATAAATTAATTTCTGTTCCCATATATTTTATCTTTGTCTATCTAATTTAAGTTTTTTCATCCATTTAACTGTAAAACAATTTTTTTCGATTGCTCTTTTTGGTGAATAGTTTTTAATAATTTCTTTTATAGCATATTCAACACTATAATTTGGAATAAATCCTGTTTTTAAAAGTTTAATAGATGATTGTCTATAGGATCTTGGATCATTTGATTTTTTAATAACAATTGCCGAATTTATAATTTTTTTAATTTTCTTTGCTATATCGATAATAGAAATATTTTCAAAACCCGCGTTATACGCTCCTGATGGTAAATTAGATTTTTTTAAAAAATGTAAGTAAACTCTGACCATATCTTTTATGTGAATGTTGGGTCTTATTTGCTTTCCTCCCAAAACTGTAATTTGATTTTTTTTTATAGCGTGCATAGTTAGCAAGTTTACACTTACATCAAATCTCATTCTCGGTGATACTCCACAGACAGTTGCAGGCCTGATACAATGAATTTTAATATTTTTTTTAAAATTCATTAAAACATCTTCTGCAATCATTTTAGTTTTATTATATGTTGAGATGGGAACTAAGTCTAAATCTTCGGTTACTTTTTTTTCCTTTTTAATTCCATAAACACTTCCTGAGCTAGCATATATAAAATGTTTAACTTTATTTTTTACTGCTTTTTCAATTAATTTTTTTGTTGCTAAAACATTTATATCCCAAGATAAACTCTCGTTTAAATCAGCTCCAGGATCATTAGCTATTCCAGCAAGATGAATTATGGTATCTATATTATTTAAGTTTATTTTTTCTATATTTCTAATATCAAGCTTAATTACTTTTAACTTACTATTTTTTTTTAATTTATTACCGAACCACTGAGTGTCAATAACTGTTACTTTAAATTTTTGTTTTAATAATTCAGGTACCAATAATGATCCTACGTACCCACACCCTCCTGTAACTAATATATTCATTTATTTTTTGTGTTTATATTCTGTCTTATGTTTTTTTAAAGTATTAAAATTTTTATTTACCCAATTAATTGTTTTTTCTATACCATCATCCAATTTTACCTGAGGTTTCCATTTTATTTTAGTTCTAATTAATTGTGATGAGAGTTTGTATGAATGGTCCTTTCCAAGTCTTTCTTTTGAGCCAGTTGTCATATCTATATTGTATGACATTTTCTTAAATATTTTTTTTACTAATTGTCTAATTGAAATAAATTTGTTTGTAGTAATGTGGTATGTATGACCAATTTTGCCTTTTCGTAAAATTTTATAAATAGCATCACTTACGTCATCAATGAAGATGAAAGATCTATATGAATTTCCACCGCCATGTAATGATATTTTTTTATTTTTTTTCCCGAAGATAATTGTTTTAGGTACTATTCTAAAGATCTGCTGACAGGGGCCAAATACATTCGAGGTTCTTGTGAAAATTACTGGAAACTTATATGCCTTAATATATGTTTTTAAATGTAGGTCGCAAGCTGCTCTGGATGATGCATAAGGCGTACTGGGATTAAATTGAAAATTCTCTTTTAAAATTTTTTTTGAACTTCCATAAACTTCCGGTGTTGTAAAATGAATATACTTTTTAATAAATTTAAACTTTCTAATATTTTCATGCAATCTTATTTGAGATATTAAATTTGTATTGTACCAGTCTAATGGATATTTCCAGCTTTCAGCAACCATGCCCTGTGCTGAAAAATTTATAATATAATTAGGTTTAAATTTTTTAATTATTTTAACTAATTTTAAGCAATCTTTATTAAGGTCAATCTTGAAAAAAGAGAAATTTCCGACATATTTATTGCTTCTATAGGGTAAATAGACTTTATTGATTTCGTTAGACCTACTTACTCCAATTACCCTTTTTTTTTGGATAAAATAAAATTAATAAAATTTGATCCAGAAAAAGAGTTACTACCTATTATTAAATATTTTTCTTTCATTTAATTCCCATGACTCATTTTAATTATTGGCCTAAATACTTTTCCATTATCTAAATCTTTTAAGGCTTTGTTTAAGTTTGAAAAATTATAAATTTTATTACCTAGATAATTATACTTAATTTTATTTTTGTTGAATAATTTAAAAAATTTTGGAATATCTTTGTCTGGTTTTGTGGCCCCTCCCCAGCTTCCTTCAATTTTTTTACCTGATATTAATTCATGTGGAATTAATTTAATTTTTTTACTTTTATCAGGATGAGATGCAAATACTAATCTACCACCTTTTTTGATTAGAGAAAAACCAAGTTCTATAGTTGATGATAGTCCTGCCGACTCTACACAGTAATCTGCTCCCTTTTTATTGCATAAATTTAAAATTTCATTTTTGAAATTTTTATCAGCTGAATTTATAGAATGAGTTGCTCCCAATTTTTTAGCTAATTTAAGTTTAAATTTATTTTTATCTATAGCTAAAATTTTTTCTACTTTTAAAGCTTTTAATGCCAATATAGAAGAGAGGCCTACTCCCCCTAAACCAATAACGATAACAATTTTTTTTTTACTAGGTTTTATCTGATTAAAAATGATTCCAGCTCCTGTAGGTATTGCACATCCAAACAGTGGGGAATGCTTTAAAGACATCTGTTTTGGTTTTTTTACAATTCTATTTTCTGAAACTACTGCATAATTGCTAAAAGTTGTTACTTTGCCTGAATTAATCTTGGTGTTTTTTAAAGTAAAATATTCAGCGTTCTTTGCATTAATGCCTTTTGATTTTATCCAGGTTAAAATAACTTTATCGCCAACTTTAATTTTTTTCACTCCTTTTCCTAAACCAGAAACGATTCCCGATCCTTCATGGCCTAGTAGATGTGGTAACCACTTATCTCTACCTCTTAAACCTTTTTTTTCCATTAGTTGACTTTGACATACTCCACTATACATAATTTTAACGAGAACTTGTCCGTAATTAAGTTTTGGAAATTTTAAAATAGTTCTTTTTAAAGGATAATTTTGTTTTTCTAAAATATATGAGTCAATATAATTTTTCATATTTAAATATTTATTTTACTTTCCTGTAATTTGTGAGAGTACCAATATCTATAAAAGTTTTTTTTGTATGATAGCAAAATATCTGTCGTTTTAGATTTGGAATAATATCCTCAGAAAAATTATTAGCTGTTTTAAAATTATTTTTTGCTAATTTTAAAAATTCTTTACTTAAAACATAAATTGCACCATTGGCAATATTGCCATATATATTTTTTTTTGGTTTTTCGTAAAAATTTTCAACGATATTTTTTTTATTTATTTTAAAAATTCCAGATGAAGATATATTTTTTGTTAGAAAAGTCATTGCTGTAATCAAGGTTTTAGCAGGTCTTTTTTTGTGGTGGTTAAGTAGGTTCGAAATAGGCTCTCTACAGTAATTATCTGAGTGTAAAAATAACCCATCTTTATTTTCAAAAAAATCTATATTTTTTAAAAGTGTACCTGCTGTACCCAAAAGTTTTCTTTCATAACTTAAAAAAATTTTAATTTTAAAATTGTTTTCTTTAATAAATTTTTCTACTTTATTATTCAAATAGTGAGTATTTATTAGAACTGATTTAATCTTAGATTTTTCTAATTCTTTTAACCAAATCTTTAAAAGAGGAACGCCTTTTATAGGAACTAAACATTTTGGAATTGAATTTGTAATAGGCAATAGCCTTTTACCATAGCCTGCTGCTAAAATTATTGCATTCATAAATATTAACGATTTTTTTAAATTAATATTTCCTCTCTTTTAATTGGAATATTTCCAATTTTACCTACTTGCGCTGCTGAAGCAACAGAACCTAAATAACTTGCTTCCCAAATATCTGCACCACATGCTAAAGACATAGAGCTAGCAATTAAGAGGCAGTCTCCTGCTCCAGCTACATCGCTAGGAAAATTATTTAGTGCATGAATCTTATCGTTTTCCCATTTCTTATTTTTAGCCTTATGTATTATTAAACCTTCTCCAGCTAATTTAAGTATAATGTTTTCTGCTAAAGTTTTTTTTCTTAAATCTTCTGCCAAAATAATTAGTCCATCATTTTGATTTCTGGTCCCAACCCTTGCCTCTCTTTCTGTGGGAGTCAATAAATTCATATTTTTATATTTGGTTATATCTCCTATTTGAGATGAGGATTGTGAGTCTGCTGCCATAAAAATTTTTAACTTCTTTGCCTGATTAGTAACTTTATTAATCAATTCACCTGTTAAACATCCATAATTGAAATCAGAAAAAACAATTAAATCATATTTTTTAATATTTTTAAAAAAAGAACTATAAATTTTATTTTGTATAATTTTTGAGATAGAATTCTGATTTAAATTGCTAACTCTTAATAGCGTTTTTCCCGAACTTCTAAATTTTTGTTTTAATGTTGTAGATCTAGATATATCGGTGAATAATTTTGCGTTGACTTTAAGTAATTTCAATTGTTTTTTTGAATATTTGTAAAGTTCATCTCTGCCAGTAACAGAATAAAAATCAACATTAGCTCCTAAACTTGAGGCATGTGCTGCTACGATTCCTGCTCCTCCAATAAACTTCTTCTTATGGATTGGATTTATAACTAATGTAGGATCCTCTTGCGACATTCCAAGCGGTTCACAATCTATATATTCATCAATAATTAAATCTCCAAAAACACAGATATTTAATTTATTAAAATTTTTAATAATTTTTTTTAATTTTTGATTATTTATTGAATGTCTTTTTATATAATCTTTTGGTCTATCTAAGATAACATTAGCAGGAATTTTAAATTCTTTATTTAAAAGATCTATTGAGGAAAAAATTTTTTCACCTGAGCTAAAAATTAAACTTCCTCCATATTTTTTTAATATATCTCCTTCTTCATTAAATAAACTTTCGTGTTCTTTGCCTTTGACTACAATTGGTGGCTTATTTTTTTTTATATAATCTTTGGGAGAAGTTTTAAGAATAAACGCCTCATCAACGCTGGTAATACTTTTTACACTATTTAAGCGAATTTTTTCATCAACATAAACATTGTTGCCCGCTCTCTTATTGCTTTCTACGCCTACAACTAAATGGTCTCCACACTTTTTTGCAAAATTAAGAAATCTTAAATGACCTGGATGCATAAGATTAAAATGACCAGATACAAAAACTTTTGTTTTCTTTATTTTATTATTCGAGTTTTTTTTTTTAAATTTGAAATTTTTCATATTAATTATTGTTTAACTCTTTTTTTAACTCATCATACTCTTTCATTTTTTTTTTCATAAAATTTATTGTTAGTTTTGTTTTTGTAGAAATTCCCTTAGATGTAAGAATATAGGTATAGCCAAGTTTATTAGGGTTTTTTTGAAAGTTTTTAATTTTTATTAATCCTTTATCTTTTAAAGACTTCAAGCAATAATTTAGCTTTCCCAGACTAAATTTTAATTTATTTGCCAATTCTCTTTGGGAACTGTTGGGATTTGAATTTAGTTTTCTTAATACCTCAAAATGATCTTGATTATTTTTCATCGTGTTCAAAATTTGAACATTTATATAGTTCAATAATTTAACAGTAAAGTGTTATTTGTGCAGCTATCTTTTATATTTTATTTAGTTTTAACTAGATTAAAAAATAACCTCATCGCTATATTTGACATTGTAAATAAGCGCTTTTGTATTTTTTGATGATAATATCCACTTCAAATTCTTTTTATTTAATGTTTTTTCAATTCTCCTATTTTCAATTTCATAGGAGGATAATAATTTTTCTAATGAAAAACTTGGTAAGCTTGTTTTTTTATTAATAAAATCAGACCCATAGAACTTTGATTTATAAAATTCTCTTTGAGTCTGTCTAATTATTCCATAACCTCTATTATCTAAAATAATTATTTTAACTGAATATTTTTTTAACCAAGCAAGTTCTTGACTATTCATTGGTATGCTTCCATCACCTATAATACAGTAAATATTTTTTTTATTCGCAATTGCCGCTCCGACTGAGGCACAATTAGCATAACCCATTGAATGTAAATTAAATGCAGTGAAAATTGGAGGACAATTTTTTAAACAATTTGCGGCCTGATATGTCCACGATAAAGTAGCACCTGCATCTGAAAAAATTAAAGAATTTTTGCTAATCTTTTCAAAGATTGACTTTAAAAAATTAACTGGATTTGACTTTGTATTTTTTTCAATAAAATTTGTTTCAATTTTTTTTTTGACTTTCAATAAGTAATCTTTTGCAAATTTGTTTGCATCAAGGTAAATTGGCAACAATCTATTACCAAATTGAAGTTTTGCTCTTTTTGTTTCATTTAAATCATCATTTACAAATATAATTTTTGATTTTGGTGCGAAGTCATTATGTTTTTTTCCAATTTGATGCTGTAGTAATGAACAGCCAAGTGCAATAACTAGATCGCTTTTATTTATAAATTCATTTGCTGTGCCTGGATTATGAGTTCCCATTATTCCAAGATAACTTGAACTTTTAGAAATATATTTCTGAAATTTTTGCCCACCCCAAGTAATAGCAATGGGTATATTTGTATCTATGATTTTTTTTATGATAGAAACGTTCTCCTCATTGCGCGCGAATCCAGCACCAATAATTATAATTGGTTTTTTTGATTTTTTAATGAGATTCTGATGGCTTTTGTTGGCTGAAATATTTCTATTTAATTTATTTTTTTTGAATTTTTTAAATTTAAGAGGTTTTTTTTCTAAAATTTTTCTTTGTACATCGTCTAAAATTTCAATAACTTGAACTTTTGTATTTAAAGAACTTAAAAATTTTTTTCTTGAGTTAAAATATTTTTTTTCACTATCAATTTTTAAACGAAAGTCTGATATAGATTTACAAATTTCTAAATGAGGAACTTCTTGAAATCCTACCATTCTTGTATTTGTAGATTTAGCTAAATGTATTTTTGAGTTTACTTGACCCACTAAAGTCACAAGAGGAACTCGATCGTAGTAACATGCGGCAATACCAGAAACTCCATTTGTTAAACCTGGACCTGTAGTAAAAATTAGGCCAGCTGTTTTATTTGTTGCCAAGTGATATCCGTGTGCGTAATACCCTGCTGACTGTTCGTTTAAAACAGGAATAAAATTACCTTTGAATTTTATGACATTCTCTATAAGTTTTGCACATGCTCCTCCTTGTACTCCAAAATATGTATCTACTCCTTGATCTATTAAATCTTTGATTAATTGCTCTGAAATATTTAACATTTTAAAGGTTTTTAACTGAATAATTTATATTATCAACCGCATACTTTAATTCTTTTTTTGTTAACTTTTCGTGTATTGGAATATTTAATGTTTTACTTAAAATTATCTTTGCATTTGGTGTATTATTTTTATTGAATTTTTTATAAGCTGGTGCTTCAGAAATAATTGGATCATATACAATTTTTGTTTCTATGTTTTTTTTATCTAGATATTTTTTTATTTTATCTCTTTTATTGACTTGAATTGGATACGCATACATGCCCGATATTTCAAATTTATCAATTTTTACTCTTTTTATTGATGGATGAAGATTTTCATCATAGAATTTTTTAACTTTTTTTAATTTGTTCACCTTTTTTTTAAAGAATTTAAATGAAGCTAAAAGCATAGCTGCATTGATTGTATCCATTTTATGATTTAACGACACCTCCAAACAATTATTAGTAATTTTTTTATTTATATCTGATGTTGTGCCTGCATATCTTAAGATCTTAATTTTTTCGTAGATTTTTTTACTATTTGTTGCAATAAGTCCCCCTTCTCCATAACCATTAAAAGGTTTCATTGGGTTCATACTAAATGCTGCTACATCAGAAAAACTACCTGATTTTTTTTTCTTATATTCAGCTCCAAAGGCCTGGGCAGCATCTTCAACGACAAATAATTTATATTTTTTTGCAATTTTTTTTATTTTTTCCATTTCACACATGTGGCCAGCCCAATGCATTGGAACAATTGCTTTAGTTTTAGAAGTTATTTTTTCAATTATTAAGTCAGCGTCAAGATTGTAATCATCTTTTACATCAATAAAAACTGGTGTAGCTCCACATTCAACTATTGCATTTGAAGTAATAACCCACGAATATGGTGACGTTATAACTTCATCACCTCTTTTAATTCCCAATGATTTCAATGCTAAATAAAGGGCGCTGCTTCCAGATGAAACACCCAAGGTATACTTCATTTTTAAGAATTTGGACATTTTTTTTTCAAATTTTTCTAACTCTGGTCCAAAAAAAAATATACCATGGTCTAAAATTCGTTTGAAGTTTTTGTTAAGTTCTTTTCTGATATTTTGATCTTTAACTCTTAAATCAAACATTCTAACATTCATTTTATAACCTTTATAAATAATTTTTTTAAATTAAATTTTTATTAAACATCAATACTTTATTTTTTTTATATTTTGTAGATGTTTTTAATTATGATACTGGTCCATCAACTCTTTCGAAAGTTGCGGCTGAAAACTCTTTTCTTTCTTTATCTTTATATACACCAGCTTTGGTGCTCTTATCCATATTCTTGTATATACTATCTATCGTCTGTCTTCTTCTTATTAGCAATTCTTCTTCTGTTACTCTTAACCAATTACATATTTTTTTTCTTTTTGCAGGGTCTGAAAAATTTAATCTATCCCATTCCATTGCTTTTAGAATGGTTAAATCATTGGTATTATAATTTCTAGATTTTAAGTTTCCAGCTCTCCATGTTGCAGTTTGATTAAAATGATCGTACCTTTCGTGCAAAAGATTTTCATCCTCCACCATCTCATACATTTTTGTATTTTTAAGAGGTACCAAAATATGAATTCTAGTATAGTCCGCACCTAGTTTCTCGGCGAACAAGATTGACTCTCTAATTTCATCCCATGTCTCAGTTGGAAATCCAATTATAAAACTAGCAGCACAAAAAATACCTTTTGACTGAGCGTATCTCATCATTTCAATACTATGATCTTTTTTTAGTGGCTTTCCTGCAATTAATTCTTTACTAATTCGTGTTACGCCAGTTTCAATTGCAAAACCCATGTATGTACATCCAGACTCTGCAAGCCAATCTATTTTTTCCTTTGTTAAGTGCATAACACCAACATCTTCGAAAATCCATGTTATGCCTAGTTTTCTGTCTCTTAGACCATGTAAAAATTCTTTTAAATTGTCTTTACTAGTTGCAAGAAAATTATCATCAGAATTCATAAATGATTTTATTCCAAATTTTTTTGTTATTAACTCAAGTTCATCTAATACTCTTTTAGCTGATTGTCTTCTTACTGTATGACCGGCAATTTTAGGCACTTGACAAAAAGAACATGTAAAAGGACACCCTCTTGAAGTATATAGTCTTACATAGGGTAGATCTTTAGGTGAGTCCGGTGAAAACTGTCTAGCAACATGATCACTGTAAGCCGGGAAGTCTATTAAATCCCATGCTGGTATTGGTAAACTATCCATATCTGTAACAAAATCTGACCTAGCCTTAAATTTAATCTGGCCATCTTTTTTGTACATGACGCCTTTCTCTGGAAGATTTTTCTCTTCACCTCTAAAAAATTTTAGCATTTGAGGAAAAACATACTCACCTTCTCCAACTACTACATAGTCTAAATTTTCATCTTTAACTGCTCTTTCGGGATTCATAGTTGCGTATACACCTCCAAGAACAGTAATTGTCTTACTATTTACTTCTTTGGTAATTCTTGTAACCATATGGCCAGCATCGCAAAGCTGGTCCATTAGTACAGTTGTTCCCATTACATCTGGTTTGAATTTTTCAATTTCAGACTTAACATCTTCTAAACTCATGTCATCTACAAAAGCGTCGATTATTTTTATTTCATCAACAAGTTTTTGATCTCTTACAATAGCTGCTAGTAGACAAAGATTATAAGGGGGGAAAGGATAATCTACATTTTTATCCTCTTCACACCATTTCCAATTAGGTGACACAAACAGTAATCTCATTTTGAGAATATATATATATCACTCAAGCAAAGTCAACTCTACTAAATTTCCTAAGAGGGCATTTGAGTTGACTTTAATGGTTTTTTTCAATATTAAGCAGATCATAGCTGAAAGTTGGTGGGAAATCAGTGTGAAATTCATTGGCTGTTCCTGCAACCGTAAAGTCGGAGCGCCACCCAGCTAAGTCCGCTGTGAATGAAGGCCAGGAAAAGTCTAGTTCTACAATGAAAAATTAACATCGGCATTAAATTAACTTAATTTCATATATTTTTATGAAATTTGGAAAGGTGTTATATTTATGAAAATCACAAAAATATTTTTAATATTTATTATATCAATTTTTACTCTTAATGCCTCAGCATTAGAAAATTGTAAATGGGATAACAAAAAAGGAGTACCTTGCTTAACTATAAGCAAAACTCCAAATACCTCAGAATTTAATCAAGGGAGTGTAAATAAAATAATTATAACTAAACAAGATATTATT
>MDSV01070997.1_pt1 | contig 23687 bp, 24 predicted proteins | sample 810851 | NCBI WGS metagenome assembly MDSV01 (sample SAMN05326640, study PRJNA326480) | marine metagenome | isolation source: seawater | place: Atlantic Ocean: North East | collected 2012 | reverse complement strand
TTATTAGAATTATATTACATATTACTATTTACTATAAGACTCTTAATAAAATGTATGTTAGTATAAACGCGATTAAGAATAGCAACTTATTTGAAAATACATGAGCAACTCAAATAAACCATCAAACAGAAGGAAATTTTTAACAAATCTAACTCAAATTATGGGTGGAGTTGGTGCAGTTTTCGCTGTAATTCCGTTTCTGTCTACAATGTCGCCTAGCGAAAAAGCAAAGGCTGCAGGAGCACCTGTTGAAATAGATGTATCTACACTAAGACCAGGATCTTATAAAGTCGTAGAATGGAGAGGTAAGCCAGTATGGGTTGTAAGAAGAACCGAAGAAATGATCAAAAATACTCTTGAAGATGATAAAGTTTTGAGTGACCCAAAATCTCTTGAAGAACACCAGCCAACTTATACGAAAAATAAGTATAGATCTATAAATCCAGAATATTTAGTTTTGGTAGGTGTATGTACTCATCTAGGTTGCTCTCCTTTATATAAACCAAATGCTAAATCAGAAGAGTTAGGATTAGATTGGAATGGAGGTTTTTTCTGTCCATGTCATGGTTCGAAATTTGATTTATCTGGAAGAGTTCATAAGGCTATGCCAGCACCTTCCAATTTAGAAGTTCCTCCTTATTATTTTGTATCAGATAATAAAATAATTGTTGGTAAAGATGGAGAAAAAAGCTAATGAATAAGCTCGTAACGTGGATTGATGAAAGACTGCCTGTAAGTAATTTTGTTAAAAATCATTTATCACAATATTATGCTCCAAAAAACTTTAATTTCTTTTATTATTTTGGCGCTCTAGCTATTTTCATATTCATTCTTCAAATTGTCACTGGAATTTTTCTAACAATAAACTATAAACCTGATGCAGCCTCTGCATTTGCCTCGGTAGAATACATAATGAGAGATGTGGAATGGGGTTGGCTCATTAGATACTTGCATTCAACTGGCGCATCATTCTTTTTTGTCGTTATCTATCTTCATATGTTTAGAGCCATGCTATATGGCTCCTATAAAAACCCAAGAGAGCTTTTATGGCTCTTTGGAATGCTTATATTTGTGCTTTTAATGGCCGAGGCTTTCATGGGCTATTTATTGCCATGGGGTCAAATGTCCTATTGGGGCGCCCAAGTAATTATATCTTTATTTGGTGCAATTCCATATGTTGGCGAATCCTTGGCGTTATGGATTAGAGGTGACTATGTAATCTCAGATGCCACGCTCAACAGATTTTTTGCGTTTCATGTAATTGCTCTTCCATTATTATTATTTGCTCTCATTTATTTACATTTAGCAGCTCTGCATACTAATGGATCAAATAACCCTGATGGGATCGAGATTAAAAAAAATAAAGATGCAGATGGAGTACCGCTAGATGGAATCCCTTTCCATCCATATTATACGGTTAAAGATATATTCGGTTTATCTGTGTTTTTGCTTATTTTTACTTTCATCGTGTTTTTCATGCCAGAGCTTGGAGGCTATTTCTTAGAGAAAGATAATTTTGTGCCAGCGGACCCTTTAAAAACTCCTGAGCACATCGTGCCTGTATGGTACTTCACGCCTTTTTATGCAATTCTTCGAGCTATTCCTGATAAAGTTGGTGGAGTTCTTGCTATGGGTGCTGCAATATTTGTTTTATTTGTCCTGCCTTGGATTGACAGATGTTCGGTGAAATCAATAAGATATAGAGGTATGTCGTACAAAGTCCTTTTAACGCTTTTTGTGATTAGTTTTTTTGGGCTAGGATATATTGGAATGAATCCTGCTACACCAGTGTTAACTTGGATAGGTAGATTATTCACCTTAATTTACTTTGGATTTTTTGTAGCCTTGTATTTTACAAGTGCAAATGAAAAAACTAAACAGCCGCCTGATAGAGTTACTATGCATGATTAGGATACTGTTAATCTTGGTCACTGTGATGTCATCAGCTTATACATTTGCAGCATCGCAATCAATGCCTCTGAAAAGTGTGCTTATTGATCTAAATAATAAGTCTTCGCTTCAGAGAGGCGCTCAAATTTATATGAATAATTGTTTGGGTTGTCATACATTAAAATATCAGCGTTATATAAAATTTATAGACCATTTAGACCTACCTGCAGAAACTATTGAGAATAATTTAATTTTCACAACAAATAAAAGTGGAGAGCCAACAAAAATAGGCTCTTTGGTATTAAATTCCGTCAACCCTGATCATGCAATAGAAGCTTTTGGAGTCATGCCTCCAGATCTAACGCTAATTGCTAGATCTAGAGGAGCTGACTGGCTTTATACTTTTTTAACATCATTTTATAAAGATGAGTCCAGGCCACTGGGAGTAAATAACTCGCTATATTCTAACGTAGGAATGCCACATGTCTTAGCTTGGATGGAAGGTTTAAAGGTCCCATCATCTGAAAAAGGTAAATATGAATATATATCTGAAGGAGCTATGAATCCAAAAGAATATAATAAAGCCATTACAGATCTTGTTAATTTTTTAGTATATGTTTCAGAACCTGCTCAATTAGACAGATACAGAGTTGGTTTTTGGGTTATACTCTTTTTAAGCATTTTTTCATTCATAGCATATTTATTGAAGAATGAGTATTGGAAGGACGTAAAATAATATATGACATCATTAGCAAATAGAAGATCAGCCATACTACTTTTTTCTTTGCCGGATTGTTTACATAGCCATAGAACAAGATTGGTAATCAAAGAAAAAGAAATATCGGCAGAACTTCATGAAATCGATATCGCCAATATATCTGAAGAAATTAAAGCTATTAGTCCTTATGATGATTTTCCTACCCTGGTTGACAGGGACTTAGTCTTACAAAATTCGAGGGTCATTATTGAATATTTAGATGAGAGATTCCCTCATCCCCCTTTATTACCTGTAGATCCTGTTGCACGAGCAAAGTTTAGGTTAGCATTGGATAGAATTGAACATCAATGGTATCCAGAGTTTGATAAAGCATACAAAAATGGTGCGCTAGATGATTCATTTAAAGAAAAAATTAAATCATATTTTTTAGAAATCGTGCCTCTAATATCTGATAGTTTTTTCATGAGCGAAGATTTTGGTTTAGTGGACTGCAGCTTAGCTCCTTTGTTATGGAGAACAAGGTGTTTAGGTCTAGAGATTAACGAGAATAAAGAGATAATAGAGAGTTATTCTGATCGTATATTCAATAGAGAGTCATTTCAGGCTAGCCTCACAGAGACAGAAAAAGATATGTAATTTATTATGATAGATGTCTGTCAATACATTCACATATTGAATGAATTATTATCAAATGGATCTCTTGAATTCTACTAGTTCTCTTGGTTGGAACAATGATTTTTATGTCATTTTTGTCTAATAATTTTATTGCTTTCCCTCCGTCGCCACCACTCAATAAGATGACAGACAAGTCCTTAGTCTTTGCTGCAGTAATAGCCTCTAAGATATTCTCAGAATTCCCACTTGTAGTAAATGCCATAAGGATATCGTTCGCATCACTTATGGCATTAATTTGTTTAGAAAAAACATATTTATACCCATAATCATTCGCGATAGATGTAAGTGTTGCTGTATCGGAGTTTAGGGAAACTGCTGGAAGAGATTTTCTTTCTGTTTCAAATCTATTTACAAATTCAGATGTAATGTGCTGCGCGTCACCAGAAGAACCACCATTTCCACAAGTTAGGAGTTTACCGGAACTATCAAGCATCTTTAATATTTTTAATGTTGCACTTTCTATAGATTCAAGAATTTGCTCATCAGAAAGAGAGTTAACTTTTCGACTCTCTTCAAAGTTCATTTTTATAATATCAATTATATTCATAATTTATTCATTGGACTTTGATAATACTACAATATAACCTAGCAAGAATAAACAAGATAGTTTAAACAATATGGCAGGCACCCTTTATATAGTTTCCACTCCTATTGGTAATCTTAAAGATATTACCCTCCGAGCAATAGATGTCCTAAGATCTTCAGAATATATATTAGCTGAAAGCTCAGTTCGGTCCTCAAAATTATTGAATGAATATAATATCGATAAAAAAATAGTTACTTTCAATAAAGATAATGAAAAAAGAAAAATTAACTCTATAGTGAATGACTTGTCAAATGGATTTAATATATGTTTAGTGTCAGATGCAGGAACCCCCTCAGTTTCGGACCCAGGCTTTGAATTAGTTAGACATCTTGAGCCATCTATAAATATAATACCAATTCCAGGGCCAAGTTCTCTTACTGCAAGCTTATCTATCTCGCAGATTCCAATCAATAAATTCATGTTTTTAGGGTTTTTATCTAAAAAACAAAAGGAGAGAGAAATTCAATTACTGCATGTTAAGAATACCTTGATGCCAGCAGTTATTTTTGAGAGTAAACATCGGATAGTATCTTTATTACAGGATGTAGTGAGTGTTTTAGGTGAAAATACGCGAGTGGCAGTGATGAGAGAACTCACTAAATTGCATGAAGAAATATATCATGATACTGCATCTAGCTTGTTAGAGAATTTTTTAAAAAAACCAGTAACTGGGGAAATAACTATGATAATTGGTGTACCTGCATCTGAAAAAGTTAGTATGACCGAATTTGATCAAATTATATTAGAATTATCAAAAAAATACTCATCTAGTGAAATTGTGAATATAATTCGTTTATTTAATAATGATGTTAATAAAAAAGAATTGTATAAATATGTATTAAAGATTAGACAGGACGGCTAGTCTGCCGTATTATTTAGTTTTAGATGCAAACTAAAAAAACACAATTAAAGATGACTCCTAAAGAGCCATCTTTTTTTTTAAAATCTAGATATAACCTTGAATAATTCAGAAGCAGTACTTTTATTAGAAGATGGCAGTACATTTCATGGTCAATCCATTGGAATTGATGGTCACTCTGTTGGTGAAGTAGTATTTAATACTTCTATGACAGGATACCAGGAAATAATGACTGATCCTTCGTATGACAGTCAGATAATTACCTTTACAAATCCTCATATAGGTAATACAGGAGTGAATTTGGAAGATGTGGAATCATTAAAAATTCATGCATCTGGAATTATAATAAGAGATATCGGGGTTTCATCTAGTAGTTGGCGTAAAACGGATACACTTACAAACTATCTTAAAAATAATAATATTATCGCTATTAGTGGCATTGATACAAGACAACTAACAAGAGTTCTTAGAGCTACAGGTTCACAAAATGGATGTATCATGGCTGGTGAAATAGACCTGGATTCTGCACAAGAAAAAATTAAAACCTTCGGCGGCCTAGATGGCAAAGATTTAGCTAAAAAAGTAACAACTAATGAGGTCTATCATTGGAAAGAAGGACTGATTGATATTTATAACACAAATAATAGGCAAGAAAATCAAATACCATTTGAAGTTGTGGCATATGACTTTGGGGTAAAACATAACATTTTAAGAATTTTAGAGACATATGGCTGTGAATTAACCATAGTTCCTGCAGACTATAGTGTTGATAAAGTTTTGGGTATGAATCCTGATGGAGTTTTTCTATCGAATGGTCCAGGAGATCCAAAGGCATGTGATTATGCTATTAATAATATATCGAAATTGCTTAATAAAAAAGTACCTCTATTTGGAATTTGCTTAGGTTTCCAACTACTTGCATTAGCATCAGGTGCAAAAACAGTTAAGATGAAATTTGGTCATCATGGAGCTAATCATCCTGTAATGAACTTAGGTAATCGAAAAGTATTTATTACGAGTCAAAATCATGGGTTTATGGTTGATGACAAGACTCTACCTGATAATTTAAAACCAACGCATATTTCTCTGTTTGATAACTCTCTTCAGGGTTTTGATATAAAAGAAAATTATGCTTATGGCTTCCAAGGTCATCCAGAAGCAAGTCCAGGACCACAAGATATTAATTTAATCTTTGAAAAATTTATTTCATACATGGTTGAGAAAAGAAATGCCAGTAAATAAAAAAATCAAAAGTGTCTTAATTATAGGAGCTGGCCCTATTGTAATTGGTCAAGCTTGTGAATTTGATTACTCTGGAGTTCAAGCCTGTCGAGCGTTAAGAGAAGAGGGAATTAGAGTAATTTTAGTAAATTCAAACCCAGCGACAATAATGACTGATCCTGAAATGGCAGACAAAGTTTATATTGAACCTATTCACTGGAGAAATGTGGAAAAAATAATAATTAAAGAAAAGCCCGACGCTATTCTTCCAACAATGGGTGGGCAAACAGCTTTAAATACAACTTTAGATCTAAACAGACATAAGATACTTGAAAAATACAATGTTGAAATTATTGGAGCAAGCGTAGATGCAATAGATATGGCAGAAGATAGAGAGCTATTTAAAAATGCCATGGCTGATATCGAACTTGAGACAGCTACAGCTTATATAGCACATGATTATAATGAAGCTGTAGAACATCAAAAGAAAATAGGTTTTCCTGTGCTAATAAGACCATCATTCACTCTTGGCGGGTCTGGTGGAGGAATTGCTTATAATATCCAAGATTTTGAAAAAATTGTAAACAGAGGAATAGACCTTTCTCCTACTAGTGAAGTTTTAATAGAAGAGTCAGTAATAGGATGGAAAGAATTCGAGATGGAAGTTGTAAGAGATAAAAATGACAATTGTATTATTGTTTGCTCTATTGAAAATATTGATCCAATGGGTGTGCATACAGGAGATTCAATAACTGTAGCCCCTGCCCAGACACTCACAGATAAAGAATATCAGGAACTTAGGAATGCCTCTATTAAAGTACTTAGGAAGATTGGTGTTGATACCGGAGGATCAAATGTTCAATTTGCAATTTGTCCTGAGACTGGAAGAATGTTAGTAATTGAAATGAATCCGAGAGTTTCAAGATCATCTGCTCTTGCTTCAAAAGCAACAGGCTTTCCGATTGCAAAAATTGCAGCAAAATTGGCAATAGGTTATACATTAGATGAGTTAAGAAATGAGATTACTGGCGGCGTTATACCGGCGTCCTTTGAGCCAAGTATTGACTATGTTGTAACTAAAATACCTAGATTTGCTTTTGAAAAGTTCAAGGAAGCTGATGATAAATTAACCACTCAAATGAAATCTGTAGGGGAAGTAATGGCTGTTGGAAGAAACTTTCAAGAATCTTTTCAAAAAGCTCTGCGCGGATTAGAAATAGGTATTGATGGTCTTGATAACTCAAACCTATTAAATAAGGATAATAAAGATTATTTGAAAAATAAATTAAGATCCCCATCTCCAGACAGGATTCTATACTTAGCAGAAGCTTTAAGACAGAATATTACACTTAATGAGATATATGAACTGACTAACATAGATTTATGGTTTCTTTCTCAAATTGAAGACTTAATTAAAGAAGAAAAAAATCTCAGTGTTATGAATATTGATTCACTCAGCTTAGATACTCTTTTATTATTAAAGAAAAAAGGTTTTTCAGATTCGTTATTATCTCGACAACTAAAATGTACTGAAGATCAGATTAGAGATCTAAGAATTAGGAATAATATTTTACCAGTATTCAAAAGAGTAGATGCATGCGCTGCAGAATTTGAGGCGACAACTGCATATATGTATTCTTCATATGATGATGAATGTGAGGCTAAACCATCAAATAATAAAAAAATCATAATATTGGGGGGAGGACCAAATAGAATAGGTCAGGGAATAGAGTTTGATTATTGTTGCGTTCATGCGTCTTTAGCATTACGGGATGAGGGTATTGAAACAATAATGATTAACTGTAATCCTGAGACTGTTTCTACAGACTTTGATATATCAGACAGATTATACTTTGAACCTCTTACTTTTGAGGATGTGATGTCTATAATAGATGTTGAAAAACCATATGGAGTTATAGTTCAATATGGTGGTCAGACACCTCTAAAATTAGCAAAAAAACTAAAACAACATAAAGTAAATATTATAGGTACTTCACCAGAAGCTATTGATTTAGCTGAAGATCGAGAAAAGTTTAAGGATTTAGTTGAAAAACTTGGGTTAAAGCAACCTAATAATTCCATTGCATCCAACATGGCGGAAGCTTTGGAAGCCGCTAATGAAATTGGATATCCATTGGTCGTTCGACCTTCGTACGTTTTAGGTGGGAGAGCAATGGAAATAGTAACAACAAATGAAGACTTGAAAAGGTATATGGATGAAGCTGTCTCAGTCTCAAATGATTCTCCAGTTCTACTAGATAGATTCTTAAATGATGCAATAGAAGTAGATATAGATGTTATATCTGATGGCAAAGATGTTTTTATAGGTGCAATTATGGAACACATTGAAGAAGCAGGTATTCATTCAGGTGATTCAGGTTGCTCTATACCTCCATACACATTATCAGAAGCTATTATTTCTCAATTACGAATTCAGGTGACGCAGCTTGCTTTAGAGTTAAATGTTATTGGTTTAATGAATACACAATTCGCCATCAAAGATAACGAAATATTTTTATTAGAAGTAAATCCTCGTGCATCAAGAACAGCTCCATTTGTTTCTAAGGCAATAGGCATTCAGCTGGCAAAAATGGGAGCTTTAGTAATGTCTGGAAAATCTCTTAAGGAGCTAGATCTTATAAAAGAACTTACCCCAAGTTATTTTTCGGTTAAAGAAGCTGTATTGCCTTTCTCAAAATTCCCTGAAGTCGATGTACTTTTAGGTCCAGAGATGAAATCTACTGGCGAAGTGATGGGTATTGGCGACAGTTTTGGAGAAGCTTATTTTAAAGCACAGAGAGCAGCTGGAGTCATTTTGCCAAAATCAGGCAATGTATTCATGAGTGTGCGTGATAAAGATAAACCTATTCTTTGTGATATTGCGAAAGATTTACAAAATATCGGTTTTGAATTATTTGCAACTAGAGGAACACAAACATACTTAGAGGACAAAAACATTAGATGTAATCGTGTTAATAAAGTAAAAGAAGGTCAGCCGCATATTGTTGATATGATTAAAAATGGAGATGTTCACTTAATTATCAATACCACTGAAGGAGTTCGTTCTATAAAAGATTCATTTTCTATACGTAAAGAAGCAAATAATTATAACGTATGTTTAACAACGACTATTTCTGGAGCTAAAGCATTTTGTAAAGCAATATTATTTATTGATAACTTTGATGCAACCGATATTCAGTCTCGACATAAAACTATAGATTATTGATTATATTTTTTAATATCAATTAACTTTTCACTTTGAGCTACTACGCATGATATACATGTGTCACCACTCACATTAACGCTCGTCCTCATCATATCTAATAATCTATCAACTCCTAATAGAAGCGTTACGCCCTCAAGAGGTATTCCTAATTCAGTCAATATTAGTGATAACATTATAATTCCAGCGCTTGGTATGCCAGCTGTTCCTATTGAAGCAACCGTAGCAGTAAGAATTATTAATATAAAATCACTCAATACTAGATCAATACCATAATAAGCAGCTAAAAAATATGTAGCACATCCTTGCATAATTGCAGTACCGTCCATATTAATAGTAGCACCCAAAGGAATAGAAAAAGACGCAAATGACTTGTTTACACCATATTTATTAACAACAGTATCTAAAGTGAACGGTATGGATGCATTGCTGCTCGAAGTACTAAACGTAAATATAATTAACGCTTTTAGCTTGGAGTAAAACTGTTTAATATTTAAGCTTGTAAATGTTTTTAATAATAGAGAGTATGTGAAACTAAAATGTAGCAATAAAACTAAAACTACAACAGAGAAATATTTTATTAGAGGTATAAATACATCAAGGCCTTCTGTAGAAAATGTTTTGGCTAATAAAGTAAATACTGCGATTGGTGTAAATGATATTATAATTAGTACCATTTTATTAAAAATTTTATTTAAGTTATTTATTAAGTTTACAAACTCTGGAATCTCATTTTTTATATAAGATGCTGATATGCCTATAAATATGGCAAAACTAAGAACTTGAATTACATTCCCATCTACAAGAGCAGAAAAAAAATTATGAGGAAAAATATTTAAAATAAAATTCGAATTCGAATTTGTATTGGGTATAGTCTCAATGTTATTAATAGCATCAATTGCTACAATATTATAATTAATAAAACTTGATACAAATAAGGCTAAACTAATAGCTATCATTGTTGTGAATATATAGAGAGTTAAAGTTTTGAGTCCTAAGCGTCCCAAAGTGTTGACATCATTTATGGATATTATGCCAGAAATTATAGATACAAATATAAGAGGCAAGACGATCATCTTGAGTAGAATTAAAAATAGAGATGAAATTGTATGAAATACTTGATTGATCAAAATAGAGTCTACTAAATGATTAGGCAGAATGAAGCTATTTATCAAAACGCCAAGGATAATACCGCTTACCATAGAAAGTAGTACTTTTTTTGTAAAGCTCATGAAGAATTTATAGGCAGCTTAAAGCAGCTTCATAGTTTGGTTCGTTCGCAATTTCTTGAACTAGTTCTGAATGAATTATTTTCTTATTTTTATCAATTACAATTACAGCCCTTGCCGTGATACCAGAAAGAGGACCATCAGTAATTAGCACACCATAATCTTTTGCAAAGTTTCTTGATCGCATCATAGATAAGGGTTTTACAGATTCAATCGACTCAGTTGAACAAAATCTTTTCATTGCAAAGGGCAAGTCAGCTGAAACCGCAAGCACCACTGTATTTGATAAGGTCGAAGCTCTTTCATTGAAAATTTTTGTGGATTTTTGACAAACAGGTGTATCTAGACTTGGAATTACATTTAAGATAATATTTTTGCCATCATAGTTTGACAAAGAAACATCTTTCAAGTCTGAATCTACCAGGATAAATTCTGGAGCTGGAGAGCCAACTTTTGGCACATCACCATTAGTATTTATTTTGTTTCCTTGAAGTGTAATTTCAGTCATAAGTTATCATAGCAATCAATATTTATGAATTCAATGTTATAATCTTATCTTATGGCTAAAAAAAATAAGACTTCTAATTGGATTAAAAAACATACTAGTGATCCTTTTGTAAAGAAATCTCAAAATGACAGATATAGATCAAGAGCTGCGTATAAACTTATATCTATTAATGATAAATATAACATTCTCAAAAATATTTCTAGCGTAGTAGATCTTGGTTGTGCTCCTGGCTCCTGGCTACAAGTTATAAAAGAGCACAAAAATATAAAGCATATCATTGGAATAGACTTGCTTGACCTAGATGCAATTGAAGGAGTAATAATACATAATCAAGATATTCGGGATCTTGTTTCAGTTAATGGGATATTTATTGATAAAGATATCCCTATTGACCTTGTATTATCAGATATTGCCCCCAATATAACTGGTATAAGAGATATAGATCAGAGTAATTTCTCCGAGATCGCTCTAAATATCATAGATTTTTGCAGATCTCACTTGAGGCCAAAAGGAACAATGATTATGAAATATTTTCTCGGTAGTGGTTTTGATGAAACGCATAATAAGTTGAATAATTACTTTAAAAAAATTAGTGTTTTTAAGCCAGCATCGTCAAAAAAAAACAGTAATGAGGTTTACCTGATTTGTATTGATTTCAAAGACTGATATAGTATAAAAAGGTTTATTAAATTGACAAGGATAGAAGTTAAAATATAGAATGATTCTAAGAGAGAAATTAAATTATGAGCGATATAATTAAGAATTTAGTAATATGGACAGTGATAGCGGTAGTACTCATGTCCTTGTTTAGTGGTATTAGCGGTAGAAATAACGCTTCTGATGAATACAATTATTCAGAATTCATGCAGCAGGTCCAAACGGGACAAGTAGAAGAAGTAACAATATCCGGTATAGAAATCACTGGAACTCTTAAATCTGGACAATCATTCATTACATATAGCCCTGAAACTGATAATTCAGCACTAGTTGGTGAGTTATTGAATAGCAAAGTTAAAATATCTGGACAAGCGCCAGAAAAACAGTCTTTCTTAGCACAAATATTTATTCATTGGTTTCCATTCCTATTGTTAATAGGTGTATGGATATTCTTTATGAGACAAATGCAGGGTGGAGCAGGCGGTGGTCGTGGAGCCATGTCATTTGGTAAAAGTAAGGCCAAACTACAAACTGAAGATCAAGTTAAAGTAACTTTTAAGGATGTGGCTGGAGTCGAAGAAGCAAAAGAAGAAGTAAAAGAATTAGTTGATTTCTTAAGAGATCCAGGCAAATTTCAAAATTTAGGCGGTCAAATACCTCGAGGTGTTTTGATGAATGGTTCCCCGGGTACTGGTAAAACTTTGCTCGCACGTGCAATCGCTGGTGAGGCGAAAGTTCCATTCTTTACGATTTCAGGATCTGATTTTGTTGAGATGTTTGTTGGAGTTGGTGCTTCTAGAGTAAGAGATATGTTTGAGCAAGCCAAAAAACATGCGCCATGCATTATATTCATCGATGAGATTGATGCTGTTGGTAGACATAGGGGAGCTGGAGTCGGTGGTGGCCATGATGAGAGAGAACAAACTTTAAATCAATTATTAGTTGAAATGGATGGTTTTGAAGGTAATGAAGGAGTAATAGTTATTGCTGCAACAAACAGACCAGATGTCTTAGATCCTGCATTATTGAGACCCGGAAGATTTGATAGACAAGTAACAGTGCCTCTGCCAGATATAAGAGGAAGAGAGCAAATCTTAAAAGTGCACATGAAAAAAACACCTATCGCTAATGATGTTAAACCTAAGCTATTAGCTAGAGGTACTCCTGGTTTTTCTGGAGCTGATCTAGCTAATCTAGTAAATGAGGCTGCATTATTTGCGGCTAGAGCTAGTAAAAAAATTGTAGATATGAATGATTTCGAAAAAGCCAAAGATAAAATACTTATGGGCGGTGAGAGAAAGTCTATGGTCATGAATGATGATGAGAGAAAACTAACTGCTTATCACGAAGCTGGTCATGCTATTGTCGGTAGATTGGTACCAGATCATGATCCAGTTTATAAAGTTAGCATAATACCAAGAGGAAGAGCTCTCGGAGTTACTATGTTCTTACCTGAAGAAGATAGATATAGTAATAGTAGACAAAGAATTAACAGCATGATTGCTGCGTTATTTGGCGGTAGAGTCGCTGAAGAAGAAATATTTGGAGAAGAGGCTGTTACAACTGGTGCTTCGAATGATATTGAAAGAGCTACAGCTCTAGCAAGAAGTATGGTAACTAAATGGGGTCTATCTAATAAAATGGGTCCTCTAGCATATGCTGAAGAAGAAAATGAGGTATTTCTTGGTAAGTCTTCTGGTCAACAGCAAAAAAGTGTATCAGACGAAACAGCTCGTACAATCGATTCTGAAATTAGAAAAATTATTGATGCTCAATACACACGTGCTACAAAATTAATCAAAGATAATATGGATAAAATGCATCTTATGGCTGATGCACTTATGAAATATGAAACGATTGATAGTGGTCAAATCGATGAAATAATGGAAGGTAAAACACCATCTGCCCCAGAAAGCTGGTCGGATGATGATGATAGTTCTAATACTAGTGGCGGAGTCACTTCTAGTACAAAAGAAAATCCTGCTACAACTCCAGCATCATAATAATTTAAAAATATCAAAATAAAGAAAGCATGAATTTCATCTTATGCTTTCTTTTTGTTCAATAACAATTAAACTATTTAGTTATATGTATTGGAATAAAAAGTTTAACTACCCAGACAGCAACCGTGTCACAATAAATGGCTCAAGATATTACAATATTAATCAAACAAAACTTCCCTCTGTAACAGAAATACTTAAGGCTACTGAATCTGAAGAAAAAAAAAGTTCATTATTAAGATGGAGAAATAAAGTTGGAGATGAAGAAGCTAATCGAATCATGGTAAATTCTTCCACTAGAGGTACCCAGATGCATAAATATATTGAAGAATATTTGATTGGTCAATCCGGCATACCATTGTTATCAGAGACAACTGAGTCTAAGCTTATGTCTAATAAAATAATTAATAATGGTTTATGTAACTTAGATGAATTATGGGGCGCAGAGGTTACGTTATCTTTTCCAGAATTATATGCAGGTACCGCAGATGCATGTGGTTTATATAATGGCAAAGAAAGTATATTAGATTTTAAACAGTCAAATAAACCAAAAAAAAGGGAATGGATTGAAGATTATTTTTTGCAAATCGCTGCTTATGGATTAGCTCATAATAAAACCTATTCGACTAATATTAATCAAGGAGTCATTTTAGTTTGCACTCCACCACCAGAATGTATTTTTCAAGAATTTATACTATCTAAAAATGATTTTAAAATATATCAAGATCAATTTCTTAAAAAAGTTGAGAAATATAACTCACTGGCAACAATATAACTATGCGGTTCACTTTAGAAGATAATAAGTGTCATATAATGGGTATACTCAACGTAACCCCTGATTCTTTTTTTGATGGAGGAAAATATACTGATCTTGATAAAATAATGATTCGTGTTGATCAAATGATAAATGAGGGTGTTGACATTATAGATATTGGAGGCGAATCATCTAGACCTGGTTCTGATCGCATTTCAGTTCAAGAAGAGCTAGATAGAATTTTACCTGTGGTTTCTAAAATAAGAGAGAGTCATGGTATACCTATCTCGATAGACAGCATGAAGCCTGATGTTGTCAGAGAATTGCTATCATATAACATTAATATCATTAATGATATATCTGCATTATCGGATCCCAAATTTTTTGAAATTCTAAAGACAACAGATGCATATATATGCTTAATGCATATGAACAAAGACCCATCTATAATGCAAGATAATCCAACTTATGAAAATGTTACAGAAGATGTATTCTCATACTTAAAGCATAAGTCTAACTATTGTATCGAAAATGGCATCAATTCTAAGAAGATCATAATTGATCCAGGTTTTGGATTTGGAAAGACTCTTGATCATAATTATGAATTATTAAAAAATTTAGATAAATTCACTGGGATTAATTCAAATATCTTGGTAGGTATTTCGAGGAAAAGTATGATCGGGAATTTATTAAATCAAGATTTAAGTAAAAGACTTTTTGGTTCTTTATCTGCAGCAGTAATATCAGCAATGAAGCATGCTAAAATAATTAGGACACATGATGTTAGAGAAACTCAAATTGTCGTGAATATAATTAAATCCTTAATTTAAGAGCTGAAGTATGAAATTATTTGGAACAGATGGAATAAGAGGTAAATTCAACGAACCACCAATTAAGTATGATGAATTAATTAAAATTGGATATGCTTTTGCAAAATCTTTATTTGGGTCAAAACGAGGGAAAATTTTAATAAGCAATGATGGAAGAGAATCTTGTTTAGCTGTTCAGTCAGCGTTATCTCTTGGAATAAAATATCAAGGCTCCGAGGTATTCTTTGTTGGTCTATATCCAACTCCGGCACTGAGTATTTACTTGAACTCTTCATCTCATACATCAGAATTACGCGGCGGTATTCAAATAACAGCATCACATAATCCTTATCATGATAATGGTGTTAAATTTTTTGATAATAAGGGGTATAAGATTAATAATAGTTTAGAGAATATCATTGAAGAGAGTTATGTATCTTTTAATGAACAAATTGACAAAGATGATAATCCGATTATGACACCAAATTATCCTGATTCCTTCAATCAAAGTTATATAGATTACATAGACGATTATTTTCGCTTAAAAATGGATAATATTAGTTATCCGAAAAAAAAATTTAATGTTCTAGTTGATTGTGCGAACGGAGCTACATCTAAGATTATAAGTAGAATCTTAAAAGATAGTTTTATTAATATAATACCAATCCACGATGAACCATCAGGTAAGAATATAAATGAAAATTGTGGTGCTACTAATACTAAAATCTTAAAACAATTTATTTGTGAATTTAATGATATTAAAGCAAGCAGATCTAATCACAAAAAAATTCTTTCAGATAAGGAATTAAAGATTGATCTTGGAGTTGCATTTGATGGTGATGGTGATAGGGCAATTTTTATATCGCCACTTGGTAAGGAAATAAATGGTGATGATACATTATATATATTGTCTATGTTTCATAAAAATAATAATAGTGTGAAATCAGTTGTAGGTACAATAATGACTAATTATGGCATTCAGAATCTATATAAAAATAATAATATTAAATTTATTGAGACAGATGTTGGCGATAAATATGTTTTAAAGGAAATGATTCAGTCTGGTTCTGATTTTGGCGGAGAGTCATCTGGCCATATATTAGTTCCAGTTTTTAATGACTTATATATCGGCGATGGTATTATTACATTAATAAATTTATTAGAAGTGATCTTTAAACAAGATAGAAGTATAGATGATTTGAAAAGAGAAATAATCTCTATTCCTAGTAAGCTTTTTAATACTCGAGTAGATAATAAAAAAGTATTTTTGGAGGATGATAAAAATCTTAAAGTATTTTCAGAATTAAAAAGAATGATAGGGGATGAGGGAAGAATACTATTAAGAGCATCTGGAACAGAAAACTTAATTAGACTTTTAATAGAACACAAAGATGTGACACAAATAGAAATACTTTCTAAGTATTTTTATGATAATATTAATAAGAATACTATAGTATGAATAAAAAAAAATATCTTATAGCTGCAAATTGGAAACAGAATGGTGATCTAAAATCATCTACTAAGCTTATTAACAACTTTATTAAGTTATATGAAAAAACAAAACCTAAATCTAATATATTAATTTTACCACCTGCTATATATCTAAATATGCTTTTAAATAGACTGAAGCATTATAAAATATCCCATAAAAAAATATCTTTGGGAATTCAGAATGTATCACCTTTTCTGGAAGGAGCTTATACGGGAGAACTATCTGTCAACATGGCAAGAGACTTTAAATGCTCTTATGTTTTAATTGGGCATTCAGAAAGGCGTCATATTTTTATGGAGGATGATAAGACCATCGCTAAAAAAACTAGATTATCATTACTGTCTGACATAAAAACGATATTATGTGTTGGAGAAACGATTACTGAGTATAATAAGAAAATGACCAAAAATGTAATTTCAAGACAATTAAAGTCAGCTTTATCTAAATCTAAGAATTTATTTAAATCTGACCAAAGTAAAATTGTTATAGCTTATGAACCTGTATGGGCTATAGGTACTGGTAAAACAGCTAATTTACAGGATATTGCTAGTGTGCATGGTTTTATACGTGCCATTCTCAACAAGATATTAGGAACAAAGCAAAATACGATTAAAATTTTATATGGCGGTAGTGTAAATAACGAAAATGCTCCGTCTATTTTAAATCTACCTGATGTAAATGGAGCATTAGTTGGAGGAGCATCATTAAATCCTAAAAAATTTATTGATATTTGCTCGTCAATTTGAGATAAATACATCATGCAAACATTAATATTAAGTATTCATATAATTTTAGCTATTTCTCTTGTAGTTTTAATACTCGTTCAACATGGTAAAGGCGCTGATGCAGGAGCAGCTTTTGGAAGCGGAGCTTCCTCGACAGTTTTTGGAGCTCAAGGAAGTGCAACTTTTCTAACTAAGCTCACCACTTTTATAGCGCTAGCTTTTTTTCTTACAAGTCTAGCTCTCGCATATTATGCATCTAGTATAAAACCCATGAATGAGAGTTTGATCGATAAAGCTGGTAGTTCTGTAGAAAAATCAATCCCAGTTGAAAATAATACTTCAAAAGATCTTCCATAGTTAAGCCGATGTGGTGGAACTGGTAGACACGCTGTCTTGAGGGGGCAGTAACGTAAGTTGTGCCGGTTCGAGTCCGGCCATCGGCAGTTTATGGCGCAATCCATTCGCCATCAAATTTATTCTCTTTCATAAACCTTGCTCTAGTGTGTCCTGAAGCGGATAGACTGAGCCAATCAATACTATTTATATTAATATCAACAATTGTAAAACTAATACTTGTTTCATTAATAATCTTAGTTTTAACATCATCAGGACTATCTATTACATCTCCTGGATTTATATTTTGGTAATAACATTCTTTTGATTGGTCACTCATTTTTTCCCATTTTTCTTGACAGTATAAATTTCCATTATTTATATAAGCATTACCCATTATCCTAATTTGAATTTTTTTTTCTTTATCATAAAAAAGAGCTGAAACTTTATAATTATTTGATATATGTTTAATTTTTTTAGAAAAATTATTTGTATTAAAAGATAATTTCATATTTTCTTTGTCACAGCCACGTAAAACAACAGTTCGGTTATCTGGAATATCACCATTTATCGTTGCTAGTGAAAAAGTATGGAAACCTGAATTTCTGTCAACAACACCAATTCCTAAATATTCCCATATTTCCTGATAAATCCCCTTTAAATTATATTGATTCATGGTTTTCTCACTAATAAATTTCATTAAAAATGTATATAAATAATATAATAACTGAGCTACAGCTGTAATCATAGTATGTAATATATATATAGGCTATAATAATATTGTTATGATTTTTGAGTATTTACCAGTCTTTATTTTTCTAGTCTTTGCGCTTATTTTCGCTGGGATTATGCTTGGCATAGGCTTTACATTTGGGTCTAATAACCCTGACCCTGAGAAGAATTCACCATATGAATGTGGATTTGAAGCTTTTGAAGATTCTAGAATGAAGTTCGATATTAGATATTATCTAGTTGCGATTTTATTCATAATCTTTGATCTTGAAATAGCATTCTTATTTCCCTGGGCTATAGTGATTCATCAAGTAGGTTTAATAGGATTAATTTCTATGGCTATATTTTTAATGATATTAGTTGTCGGATTTATTTATGAATGGAGAAAAGGTGCTTTAGAGTGGGATTAGAAAATATACATAAAGATGGTTTTGTGCTTGCTAAGTCTACAAATCTTTTTGACTGGGCAAGAACTGGTTCAATGTGGCCTATGACTTTTGGACTAGCATGTTGTGCAGTTGAAATGATGCATGCTGGAGCATCTCGATATGATATTGATAGGTTTGGGATGTTGTTTAGACCAAGCCCTCGACAATCTGACGTTATGATTGTCGCAGGAACTTTAGTTAATAAAATGGCTCCTGCCTTAAGAAAAGTTTATGACCAAATGGCAGACCCTAAATGGGTTATTTCAATGGGTTCATGTGCTAATGGTGGTGGTTATTATCATTATTCGTATGCTGTAGTTAGAGGATGTGACCGAATAGTACCTGTAGACGTCTATGTTCCCGGATGCCCTCCAACAGCAGAGGCTTTACTATATGGAATATTACAGTTACAAAATAAAATTAGAAATAAAAATGTGATTGTAGCAGATTCTCCAAACAGGAGATTATAGTGAAACAATTGATTCAAAACTTTCTTGCAGATGAATATGAGCTGGAAAGCGATAAAGATATGCTGACATTGAGAGTCAAAAAAGAATCACTTATATCAATCATGAAGACATTAAAAAATAATAAGGAATTATTATTTAATCAACTTACAGATATTTGTGGAATTGATTATAGTCTTTTTGGCAAACCCGAATGGAATACGAAAGAAGCAACAAGTTCTGGTTATAGTAGAGGCATTAAAGCATCTTCACATGGTCGCATTAAGTTTGGAGATAAAGTTGATAATATAAATATAAAAGATAGGTTTTGTGTTTGTTATCATCTTTTGTCTATTAAACATAATCATAGGATTAGAGTAAAGGTCTACTTAAATGATGACCCTCAAATAATACCCTCGATTACAGATTTATGGTCATCAGCAGATTGGTATGAAAGAGAAACCTTTGATCTTTTTGGAATATTGTTTGAAGGCCATCCAGATTTAAGAAGATTATTAACCGATTATGGTTTCATAGGGCATCCATTTAGAAAAGATTTTCCTCTTGTCGGTAATACTCAAATTAGATATGATCCAAATTTAAAAAAAATTATACAGGAACCTGTTGATATTACTCCTAGAGTTCTAGTCCCTAAAGTTATAAGAGAAAAATAATGAAAGAGTTTAAAAATTTTACAATGAATTTTGGTCCACAACATCCTGCTGCACATGGAGTTTTAAGATTAGTGCTTCAGATGGAAGGAGAGGTAATTAAAAATGCTGACCCTCATATAGGATTATTGCATAGAGCGACGGAAAAACTTGCAGAGTCCAAGCCTTATAATCAGTCTATTGGCTATATGGATAGGCTAGATTATGTTTCTATGATGTGTAATGAGCATGCATATGTAATGTCTATTGAAAAGCTTTTAAATTTAGAAATACCTGAAAGAGCAAAATATATTAGAGTTATGTTTGATGAGGTCACAAGAATTTTAAACCATCTTTTATGGCTAGGTGCGCATGCACTAGATATTGGCGCGATGTCTGTTTTTCTATATTCATTTAGAGAAAGAGAAGATTTAATGGATTGTTATGAAGCTGTATCAGGTACAAGAATGCATGCTACATACTATCGACCTGGAGGTGTTGCAAAAGATTTACCATCCACTATGCCTAAATATGAAAAATCTACCATTAAAAATAAAGGTGAATTAGAATCTCTAAACTATAATAGAGAAGGAAGCATGTTGGATTTCTTAAAAGACTTTACAGTTAGATTTCCAAAATGCATTGATGAGTATGAGAATCTACTAACAGATAATAGAATATGGAAGCAAAGAACCGTTGGTATAGGTGTCGTTGATTCATCACGTGCTATAGACTTGGGCTTTACCGGACCGATGCTGAGAGGATCTGGTGTCAATTGGGACTTACGTAAAAAACAACCATATGAGGTTTATGACAGACTTGATTTTGACATCCCTATTGGAAAAACTGGTGATTCCTATGATAGGTATTTGGTTAGGATTGAAGAGTTGAGACAGTCAAATAAAATAATCCAACAATGCATATCCTGGCTTGAAAAAAATCCAGGACCTATAATGATCGATGATGCTAAAGTTGCTCCACCTAATCGTGAAAATATGAAAGTTGAAATGGAGTCACTTATTCATCATTTTAAAATCTTCACAGAAGGTTATTGCGTCCCAGAAGGAGAAGTTTACGCAGCTGTAGAAGCTCCAAAAGGAGAGTTTGGAATTTATATGATCTCAGATGGTGCTAATAAACCTTATAGATTAAAAATAAGAGCCCCAGGATTCGCACATATAGCTGCATTAAATGAAATGTCTAGGGATCATATGCTCTCAGATGTTGTGACAATTATCGGAACACAGGACATAGTTTTTGGTGAAATAGATAGATGAGTATTATTAACAAAGAGATCTCTATATTAATAGATAATGTTTTAAAAAAATTCCCTCAAGAGCGCAAGAAGTCAGCAATAATTGAAAGCTTATTAATTTTGCAGCATCATAATTCTGGGTATGTCACAAAAGAAATTATGCTTGAGCTTGCAGAATATTTGTCAGTTAGCGAGATTGATATTTATGAGGTTGCTACTTTTTATACGATGATTAACACCAAACCTATAGGCAAGAATATTATAGCTGTTTGTAATAATGTATCCTGCATGTTAAGAGGTTCAGATCAAATCCTTACTCATATAGAAAATAAACTTAATATCAAAGTTGGTGAGTCTACAGCTGATAATAAATTTTATTTGAAAGATGAAATTGAGTGTTTGGCTGCATGTAATGGTGCTCCTATGATGCAAATTAATCATAAGAATTATGAAAATATTTCTATAGATCAAGTAGACAAGATTATTGAGAATTTAAAATGAACATAAAACTTTGCACAGAAACTTTTGACTCAACAAATCCAGCATCTTTGAAAACATATTTAGACCATGATGGGTATAGTGCATGGAAAAAAATTCTCAAAAACAAGATATCTAAAAGTGCTGTTATTAATAAGATAAAAGATTCTGGGTTAAAAGGTAAGGGTGGAGCTGGTTTTCTAACAGGACTTAAATGGTCTTTTATACCTATATCAGATTCTGATAAATATCTTGTATGTAATTCAGATGAAAGCGAACCTGGAACTTGTAAAGATAGAGATATACTAAGATATAATCCACATTCAGTTATTGAGGGTATGTTGATCGCCTGTTACGCAATCGGGGCATCAATAGGATATAACTATTTACGTGGTGAATTTATTGATGAGCAGTGGAAGGTTTTTAATGAAGCTTTAGCCGAAGCCTATAAAATGGAGCTTCTTGGAGATAATATATTTGCCTCAGGAATTTCTATTAACATTCATGCTTTAATAGGCGCAGGGGCTTATATTGTTGGCGAAGAGACGGCCATGCTGGAATCTATAGAAGGTAAAAGGGGTATGCCAAGAATCAAACCTCCATTCCCAGCGATCAAAGGATTATTTGATAAGCCAACTATTATAAATAATACTGAGACTTTAGCCAGTGTTCCCAAGATTATACTTAATGAAGAAGGCTGGTATAAAAAAATAGGCTTAAACAATTCTGATGGCATAAAAATGTTTTCAATGAGTGGACATCTCAATAAACCTGGAGCTTTTGAGATACCATTAGGTACACCCTTTTCAGATCTATTAGATCTAGCTGGTGGTGTTTGGAAAGATCGTAAACTTAAAGCAGTAATACCAGGAGGGTCTTCTGTCCCTGTTGTTAAGGGCGATATAATGATGGATGTCGCAATGGATTATGAATCAATAGCCAAAGTTGGCTCAATGCTTGGTTCAGGAGGAGTAATTATTATGGATAGCTCCACATGTATGGTATCAGTCTTACATCGTATTTCCAGATTTTATTACTCAGAGTCATGTGGTCAATGCACACCTTGTAGAGAAGGAACTGGATGGTTATATAAAATACTTACTAATATTCTTGAAGGAAGAGGTTCTAGCAGAGATTTAGATCAACTAGATAGAATAGCGTCACAAATTGAAGGACATTGCATTTGTGCTTTAGGAGACGCCGCAGCTATGCCTGTTAGGAGTTTCCTGAAAAACTTTTGGGAAGAGTTTGAATATTTTGTTGATAATAAAGAATCTATGGTTAGATAAATGAAAGTTTTTATTAATGATAAAAAATATGACGCGATGCCTGAGGAGACAATCATTGAGCTTTCTGACAGGGTAGGAATACATATCCCGAGGTTTTGTTACCATAAACATTTATCTGTAGTAGCAAGTTGTAGAATGTGTCTTGTTGATATTGAAGGTATAAAAAATGCACAGCCTGCATGTTCAACGCCTCTTAGAGAAGATATGAAAATTTATACGAAAACAGAAAAAACAAAAGATGCTCAAAAAAGTTCTATGGAATTTTTATTAATTAATCATCCTTTAGATTGTCCGATTTGTGATCAAGGGGGAGAATGTGAGTTACAAGATATATCATTAGAGCATGGAGATGATCACTCCACATATATGCAATTAAAGAGAGTAGTAGTAGATAAGGATGTAAGCCCATTAGTTTCCACAGACATGACTAGATGCATACATTGTTCTAGATGCGTAAGATTTGGAGAAGAGATTAGCAATGTTAAAGAACTTGGGTTATTAAATAGAGGTGAAGATATGAAGATAGATGTATTTATCGAAAATAAAATATCTTCGGAACTCTCAGGTAATATGATCGACCTATGTCCCGTAGGAGCATTAAATAATAAACCATACAGATATAAGGCAAGAACATGGGATCTAAGAGAGCAGTCAGGAGTATCGCCACATGATTGTATAGGTTCAAATATATTTTATCATACATATAAAAATAAAATTCTAAGAGCAGTACC
>MDSV01126882.1_pt1 | contig 23690 bp, 23 predicted proteins | sample 810851 | NCBI WGS metagenome assembly MDSV01 (sample SAMN05326640, study PRJNA326480) | marine metagenome | isolation source: seawater | place: Atlantic Ocean: North East | collected 2012 | reverse complement strand
AAGAAGGATCTCTTGCTTTAAGAGCAACTGGAGCAATAAGTGATGATGGCATTATTGATCCTAGAGATACTAGAACAGTATTAGGAATTTGTTTATCACTTGTTAATGGAAGAAATATTGAGGGGGCTCCAGGTTACGGAGTCTATAGACTATGACATACCATAAATTACTTATTGCAAATAGAGGCGAAATTGCATGCAGGATAATTAAAACTGCGCATAAAATGGGAATTTCTTGTGTTGCAGTCTATACAGACGCTGATTCAGAATCACCTTTTGTTAAATTAGCAGATGAGGCTATCAAACTTAGTGATACTTATCTTAATGGAAAAGAAATTATTGAAGCTGCAATTAAAACTAAAGCTCAAGCAATTCATCCAGGATATGGATTTTTATCAGAAAATTCCAAATTCTCTAGAGATGTTATTAAGGCTGGTTTAATCTGGGTTGGTCCTAGTTCTAAAGTTATTACATCAATGGGTGATAAATTAAAAGCAAAAGACATTGCAGATAAAGCTGGGGTCCCTACTCTTCCAATGACAACAGATCCATCAAAAGCAAATACAATTGGTTATCCACTTCTTATTAAAGCAGCGGCTGGTGGTGGTGGAAAAGGCATGCGAATAGTTGAGTCAAAAAAAGATTTAAAGGATTCTATAATAGGTGCTCAAAGAGAAGCAAAAGCAGGTTTTGGAGATGATAGAATATTTATAGAGAGATATGTTGCAACATCTCGACATATTGAAATACAAATTCTAGGAGATTCTCATGGAAATATAGTTCACTTAGGTGAAAGAGAATGTTCCATACAAAGAAGACATCAAAAAATTATTGAAGAATCGCCATCACCAAGAGTTGATTCAAAAATGCGAGCTGCAATGGGTGATGCCGCTCTTAAATTAGCTAAAAAACTCAAATATGAATCTGCTGGTACGGTAGAGTTCTTAGTCGATGATAAAACAGGTGAATTCTGGTTCTTAGAAGTAAATACTAGATTACAAGTAGAACATCCTGTCACTGAGGAAGTTACAGGAAAGGATTTAGTATATGAACAATTAAGAATCTCCAGAGGTGAGGATTTAGGATATAGTCAAGAGGATATCTCATGGAATGGATCCTCTATCGAGGCTAGGCTTTATGCAGAAGATCCAGCCAATGACTTCTTACCAGCCACTGGAACTCTTATAGCTTATGAGGTTGATGAAAACATTGATGCTAGATGGGATACCGGAGTAAAACAAGGTTCGGTAATAGGAACAGATTTTGATCCTATGTTAGCTAAAGTTATTACCAAAGGAAAAAATAGAACTGATGCAACCAATAAGTTAGCCTTAGCGCTCCAATCTCTTCATATAGGTGGTGTAACAACCAATAGAGATTTTCTTGTTGAATGCTTAAGATCTAAAGACTTTTATAAAGGTAATACAACTTCTGACTTTATAAATAAAGCTAAGCCGAAAAGATCAATTGAACTAAAGGGAGTTGAATTAGAACAAGCAGCTATTTCAGCCGCCCTATGGATCCAAGGAGAAAATAGAAAAAATAGTCCTATTTTAAAAGGTATCCAATCCGGATGGACAAACTCTAGATTACCAAAACAAAAAATTAGTTTTCAATTTAATTCAGAAAAAGTATCAATATCATATAAATCAAATAGAGAGGGTTTATTTGAAATAAATAAAGGCATAACTGCAAAAATCATTAAATGGAGTAAATCAGGAATAGACATAGAGATTGAAGATAAAAGATTCTTTTCTAAAGTTACTAGGAAAGATGAAAAGCTTGTAGTCCATGGTCCATGGGGAGATATCTTATTTAAAATAATGCCTAGATTTAAATCCATTGGTCAAGAAGTCCAAGATGGAGGTTTAGTTGCACCAATGCCAGGAAAGGTAATTGATCTTAAGGTTAAAGTAGGTAGCAAGATTAAAAAAGGAGATACTCTGGTTATTTTAGAGGCTATGAAAATGGAACATACAATAAAAGCTATTGAAGACGGTGTTATAGATGAGTTATTTATTTCTGATAGTGACCAAGTGGAAAATGGAGCCCTCTTAATGGTTATCAAACCCAAATAATGCAAAATCTAAAATATATCAATTATTCAAATACGAAAAAAATAAAGTCTTTTACAAAAAGGCACTATGAAATAATTGATGATTTAGAGAAGATGCTAGAAAAAGGCGTCCCTGAATTAACAATGTCTCAAATAGCGTCAAACTTAAAAATATCTCTAAGGACTTTATATGAAATTGCTCCTAGCAAAAACCAACTAATAATAATGATAATGGATAGCATTTTAAGAAAACTTGGCAGACATGCTCTAGATTCAATATCTAATATTAAATCACCATTAAAGAGATTGGAAAAGTATCTTTATCTAGTAAATCAAGCTGTAGGTCCTAAATTTAATACATTTTTTAGAGATATTGAGAAGATTGAAGGCCTAGAAGAAGTGGCAGATTATCATGCTAATTTTATTACAAATATGACCGAAGAACTTTTAAATCAAGCAATTCAAATAAAAGAAATTCAAAACATAGACTCTAAAGCATTTTCTATCTTGCTTGGTGGAATTGGTAGAGAGTTTATTAAAGAAAAAAATAAACTAATTGATTCATCACCTGAAGAATCAGCAAATTCAATAACAAGCATAATTTTAAATGGTATTAAATTAAGAAATTAATATGAGTGAGAGGATGATTAAAATTGCAAATTGTAGTGGCTATTATGGTGATAAGTTATCAGCTGCTAAAGAATTAGTTGATGGTGGACCTATTGATGTTTTAACAGGTGATTATCTTGCTGAATTAACTATGGCTATTCTTTATAGCCAGAAACTTCAAAGAGGTGATGATAAAGGATATGTTGGGACTTTTCTTAAACAAATAAAAGAAATAGCTAAAAGTTGTAAAGAAAAAAATATCAAAATAGTAAGTAACGCTGGAGGTTTAAATCCTAAATCAATGGCAAATGAAATTAAAAAAATATTAGCTGAGCAATCTGTTGATATGAACATTGCATATATTGATGGGGATGATTTATTGCCAAGAATAGATAAACTTTCTAACGAAGGAGAAACTTTTCAAAATATAGATAAAAAAATCTCATTAAGTGACTCTGGATATACAACTCTGACAGCCAATGCTTATTTAGGAGCATGGGGAATTAAAGAAGCATTAGATAATGGAGCAGATATCGTGGTTTGTCCAAGAGTAACAGATGCAGCAGTAGTTATTGGGCCAGCTGCATGGAAATTTAATTGGAAAAGGAATGACTACGATGCATTAGCAGGAGCATTAGCTGCAGGTCATATTATTGAGTGTGGATGTCAGGCTACTGGAGGTAATTATGCATTCTTTAAAGAAGTTCCTAGTTTTGATAATGTTGGTTACCCTATAGCTGAAATTCTTGAAGACGGGAGTTTTTATGTTACAAAACATCCAGGAACTGGTGGCCTTGTTTCAAAAGGTACTGTTACTGCTCAATTATTATATGAAATTAGTTCACCAGCTTATATAAATCCAGATGTAATAGCGCATTTTGATACTCTTAAGATAGAAGATATTGAAAAAGATAGGGTCTATATTTCAGGATGTAGAGGAAGTTCCCCACCTAAAGATCATAAGGTTTGTATTAATCTTGCTGGTGGATTTCGCAATGGAATGGAAGTAATTTTAACTGGCCTTGATATAGAAGAAAAAGCAAAAGTATTCACCGATGCTCTTTTTAAATCAGTTGGTGGAAAGGAACAATTTAATGAAGTATCAATTCAATTACATAGAACTGATAAAGAAAATCCTAATAGCAATGAAGAATCGATGGCATCTCTCGTAATTTCAGTAAAATCTATGAATGCTGAACTGGTTGGGAGATTATTTAGCGCAAAAATCATTGAATTGGCTTTAGCAAATATTCCAGGTTTTTTTGCACAGGGTAGCGTCAAGTCAAGCGGGCCTGTAATTGTCTATTGGCCAGCCTTAGTGGATAGCAAACATATTAAAGAAAAGGTACATGTTGGTGATCAAGAAATTGAAATTATCCCAACAAGCCAGATGGACTTAGAAGAAATTTACTATCAAAAAGAACCCGTTGAAATAGAAGAGATTGAAATAAAAGATGAAAAAAGTATTTTCTTTGGGGATATTTATGGAACTAGATCGGGAGATAAAGGCGGATGTGCAAACCTTGGTGTTTGGGCAAAAAATTCAAAATCTTTTGCATTCTTAATAAAGTACTTATCAGTTGATAAGCTAAAAGAACTTTTACCTGATTTAAAAGATTTTGATATTGATAGATATGAGTTAGCTAATATAAATTCACTTAATTTTTATATTCATGATATTTTACAAGATGGCGTTTCATCCAATAATAGGAAAGATGGACAAGCAAAATCCTTAGGTGAATATTTAAGAGCAAAAAGAATTAAAGTACCTAAAAATATATTAGAGGATAAGTAATTATGAATAAATTATCACTTGAGGGTTTAGATTTTCAAGCTACAAAATTAAATATAGCTAATAATATTCTTACGATAACGCTTAATAGACCCGAAAAGAAAAATGCATTAAATAACGTGATGATGAATGAATTAAATTATGCTCTTGCCTATGCAAAACAAGAACGTTCTATAAGGGTTGTTGTAATAGCAGCTGAAGGAGATATTTTTTGTGCTGGCGCTGATTTAACAAGAGCGAAATCAGAATCAAATGTTCCAAAAATAAAAGATATGGATGATATAAGTCTATCTTTAAGACATTTATATAAACCAGTAATATGCAAAATTCAAGGCTCTGTTCTTGCAGGAGCTCTTCTTATAGTAACAAATGCTACACATGCGATAGCTGTTAAAGACGCAAAATTTTCAGCCCCAGAAATACATAGAGGTCTTTGGCCATTTATGGTGATGGCTGGTTTATTCAGAGTAATGCCAAAAAGAGCTGGACTTGATTTTATTATGAGAGGTCAACCAATAGATTCTAAGGAAGCCGAAAATTGGGGCTTAATTAATAAATCAGTTGATGCAAAAAATTTAGATGAAACTGTAAATATTTTAGCAGAAGAATTAGCTAATTTAGCTCCTGAAACTATGCAATTTGGACTAGCGGCATATGAAAAACAAGATAGCAAAAGTTTTAACGAAGCGTTACCATATCTACAAGAAGAAATTGCAAAATGCTTTGAAGGCAAGGATGCTAAAGAAGGTATTGCAGCATTTCTAGAAAAAAGAAAACCCAATTGGGATTAGTCTAGGAAAACTCAACTAAAATTAACTAAGGATAAATTATGAACTTAAATTATGGATCTGAATATGAAGACTTTACAAAGGAAGTGCAAAAATTTTGTAAAAAATATTCTGGCGTAATTATTACTAATAAAAAAGGTGGTGCGTTAACTTCTTTAAATGCTGTTGCTGATTCTGATAAATCTGACGGAGAAAAAGTAACAAGAACTGAATGGCAAAAAATATTAATTAAAAATGGTTATTTTGCTAGATCTATTCCTGAAGAATATGGTGGTTTTGGTGGAGATATAGATATTATTAAGAATCGAATCATCGCTGCAGAATTTGCATCAAATAGGATACCCCCTCCAATGGGAGGTCAAGGCATAGACATGTTAGTACCTACCCTTTTAGAACTCGGAACTGAAGAACAAAAGCAACAATACATCAAGCCGACTTTACATGGAGAAATGATATGGTGCCAGGGGTATTCTGAGCCCAATGCAGGAAGCGATTTAGCCAGCCTTCAAACTAAAGGCGAGTTAATTAATGGAAATTGGGTTATTAATGGTCAAAAAATATGGACAAGTACAGCTCAATACTCTCAAATGATGTTTTGCCTAGTGAGAACAGAACCTGAAGCACCTAAACATGCAGGAATAAGTTATCTATTAATACCTATGGATACTCCAGGTATTGAAATTAGACCATTAGTAGATATGACCTTAAATGCTGGCTTCAATGAAGTATTTTTTACTGATGTAACTATACCTGAATCAAATATTGTTGGTAAAAGAGGTGAAGGTTGGGCTGTTGCCAATGCTACTCTTGGTCATGAACGAGGATCTCTAACAGATCCAAATGCAACAATGAATAGATTAAATTTGCTTATAGATAGAATGAAACAAGAAACCATTAATGGAGAAAAAGTTATAAATAATCCAGCATATAGAGATAGATTAATAAAACTTCAAGGTAAAGTTATGGCGTTTCAATCAAATTCATTAAGAGTTTTATCAGCTAAATTGAATAAAGGACAAGATGTAAAAATGGCTAGTATGATTCAAAAATTAATTGGGACTGAATTAAGACATGAATTGGAAGGATTTGGTATTGATGTTATGGGAGAGCTTGGAACACTTTATGAAGGCAGTCCAAATCTTAGAGATGGCGGTTCATGGCAATTTACTTACATGTACTACTTAGGCTTAATAATTGGAGGCGGCACTAGTCAAATACAGAAAAATATAATTTCAGAAAGAGGTCTTGGTATGCCAAGAGAGCCAAAGACACAACAAGGAGTCTAAAATGTATTTTGGATTATCAGAAGATCAAATATTCTTTCAAGATAACGTAAAGAAATTTCTAGAAGATCAGGCCCCTCTAGATGCAATAAAAAAAATATCAGAAGGTGAAGATCTTTCTGTTAAAGATGAATTACATCAAGGTCTTATAAGTTTAGGGATTAATAACATTTTAATACCTGAAGAAAATGGTGGATTAGGGTTAGACCTGCTTTTTGCATCTGCCGTGAGTCAAAGTCTTGGTGAGGGAATAGCAACCCTACCCTTTCTTGGGCCATATGTTGTTGCTCCAATAGCTATTAAATACGGAGCAAGTGATAAACAAAAGGAAAAACTATTTAATGAAATATCTCAAAATTTAATTTGCTTTGGTATTGGTTTTTCTGAATATTTTGGATCAAGGGATTCAAGTGGATTATCTATTGAAAATAATACTGTTACTGGTAGAACCTTATTTGTACTAGATACTGACTATGCATCTCATGTAATGCTCTGTGATAAAGAAGGAAAGATTGGATTTGTATCTTTAGATTCTAAAGGAGTGGAAATAATAGATCTTACTACTGTCGATAAAACAAGAACATATAAAGAGATGAGATTTGAAAATACACCTATAGAAATTTTAGAAAATACCAAATCTTCCTCTATTGCAATAGAAATGGCTCTCAATGCAGGAAGAATTATCATAGCTGCTGATTCATTAGGAGCGTCACAGGAAATGATTAATAGAGCCGTTGAATACTCGAAGGAAAGAAAACAATTCAATAGAGTAATTGGCTCTTTTCAAGCTGTTAAGCATATGTGTGCAGAAATGTCGGCAGAATTGGAGCCCTGTTATTCGCTTCTATGGCATGCAGCCCATAGTTTTGACGAATCCAGTGAAGACACTAAATTAATGGCCTGTCTTGCAAAATCTCATATCTCAGAGGTATCAAAAATGGTCTCTAAAAAAGCTACTGAAGTTCATGGAGGTATGGGATTTACTGATTTACTGGGCCTACATTTTTGGTTTAAAAGGATTGGTCTTAACAGACATATCCTGGGTTCTCCTGAGATAGTCAGAGAAGACGCAGCAAAGGCACAAGGTTTATAAATTGTATTAATGCGTTATTTATATATTTCTATAGTTTGTTTAACTGTCAGTATTTATGCAGATAGTTACAATAAAATTTTACTAAGTGATAGCAAAAAAGATTTAAGTTTTGAAATATTTAAGAAATTAGAAAGAGACCATTATCTGAAAAAAATTGATAAAAATGATCTTAATTTTCGATACTTTGAAGCAATGTTTGAAAGGCTGGATGAGAATAAAAATTATTTTACTGCTGATGAAGTGCAAAAATATCTCAATAAATCTAAAATTTATAAATCTAATAATTTTGATATTGAATTAGCATACGAATTAATAAATTTATATTTTGAAAGGTTAATAGAATATTCAGAATTTCAAATCAATCTAATAAAAACTACAGAATTTGATTTTACAAAAGATGAATACTTGGATATTTTTTATGAAGATAACCAATGGCTAACAAATTTCTTAGATCTAAAGAATTTATGGCGACTAGAAACTAAAAATGATCTATTAATTGCAAAAATTTCAGATTCTTCAAGTTCAAACCTAAATGCTGATTTAATTAAAAGATATCAAAATAGAATAAGAAGGATTAATCAACAAAAAGAAGAAGATATTTTTTCTCTTGCAATAAATATTTTAACTAATCAATTTGATCCCCATTCTTCATATTTATCTCCAAGATCTGCTGAAGACTTTGATATGAACATGAGTTTAAAATTAATAGGTATAGGTGCGCTACTCGGATTAGAGGATGACTATACAAAGATCATTAGTCTTGTACCTGGCGGACCTGCAGAAAAATCAGGAAAAATTAAACCAGAAGACAGAATAGCAAAAATAAGACAAAGGGAATCAAAAGAATTTATTGATGTTGTAGGTTGGCGTATTGATGAGGTTGTTGATCTTATTAGGGGTGAAGAAGGAACTGAACTCGAAATTGAATTCATATCATTTGAGTCTGAAGGCGATTCAAGGAAATTAGTTACCCTCAAAAGAGAAGAAATAAAACTAGAAGATAGAGCAGCTAAATCTGAGGTCATTGAGATTAATGACAATAAGATTGGGGTAATCGACCTACCTTCTTTTTATATTGATTTCGATGAATATCAAAATAGAAATACAGAATATAGAAGTAGTAGCAAAGATATAAAAAATATACTAGAAAATTTTAATGACTTAGATATAGATGCTGTTATTTTAGATCTACGAAATAATGGTGGCGGAGCATTAATTGAAGCTAATAGGATAATCGGTTTATTTGTTTCTTCTGGGCCTACGGTTCAAGTAAAACATAGCCGAGGCTATATTCAGCCCTATGGCAATACAAGAACAACTCAAGTATGGGATAAACCAGTGTTAATTTTAGTCAACCGTTATTCAGCATCAGCATCAGAGATAGTAGCTGGAGCAATCCAAGATTATCGTAGAGGTATTGTAGTTGGTCATAGAACGTTTGGAAAAGGTACAGTCCAAAGTCTAGAAAATTTATCAGAAGGACAAATAAAAATAACAGAATCCAAATATTACAGAGTTAATGGAATGAGTACACAAAATAAAGGTGTTATTCCAGATATTGAATTACCTGCAACCTGGGATATAGATAGTATTGGTGAAAGCTCCTATCCAACTGCTCTTGAATGGGATGTGATTAGGCCTTATAGACATAATAAATTTAATTTAAATAAAAGCCTAATTGGTAAGGTTATAAGTCAATTTGAATTAAGATTAAGCGATGAGCCAAATCTCAATTATCTTCAAAAAGTAAGAACTAGATATAACTTAAACAAAAATAAGAAGCAAATTTCTTTAAATATTGATAATAGAATAATACAAAAGGATCTTAGAAAAGATTGGCTATTAGAAATTGAGAATGAGAGAAGACAGGCCAATGGTCTTAATGTATTCGGATCTTATGAAGAGCTTAAAGATTTTAATGATAATGATGATTTTAATAATAATCCGATTGATCTTAAAAATGACTTTGAATTAATTGAATCTACGAAAATAATTAATGATTTTCTAAATTTAAACCTAGCGAGAGAGATAAACACTATGCTATCTTCTGTTGAATAAACATGAAAATTGTATCTTTCAACATTAACAGTATTAGAGCTAGACCTCATCAAATTGAACATTTAAGAGATACTATTGATCCAGATATAATTGGTCTTCAGGAAACTAAAGTTAATGATCCAGAATTTCCTATTGAAATGATTAATGAAATTGGTTATCACTGCGATTATTGGGGTCAGAAAGGTCATTATGGAGTTGCAATACTAAGCAAGTCTGAGCCATTAAGCTGTATTAAAGGCTTTGAGGATGATACGGAAGAAGACCAAAAAAGATTTATACAATCAACTTTTAAATATGCTGATGGGGAATTAATTGTTATGAATGGTTACTTTCCACAAGGTGAAAATATAAATCATGAAACTAAGTTTCCTAAAAAAGTTAAATTCTACAAAGACCTTAAAAATCATATTACTAATCTTAAGAAAAAATCATCAAATCTTATAGTTATGGGAGATTTTAATGTTTCACCAGAAGACATCGACATTGGTATTGGTGAGCAAAATGTAAAAAGATGGCTAAGAGAAGGCAAAACATCATTCCAGCCTCAAGAACGAGAAATGTGGAATAGTATTAAGGATTTAGGATTTGTAGATACCTGGCGAGTAATCAATCCAGATGAATCATCTATTTATTCTTGGTTTGATTATAGATCACGAATGTTTGATCAGAATCCACAAAGAGGACTCAGAATAGATCATATTATGCTCTCAGAGAATCTAAAAGGTTTAATTAATAGTGTTGGTATAGACCATATTGCTCGTGCAATGGAAAAACCATCTGATCACTGCCCTATATGGCTTGAGCTTGATGAGTGAGATCACTTATAAGACTCCTGGAAATAAAAAAGAATTTAAAGAATATGATTTATTCAGATGGAAGATACTTCGCAAACCCTTAGGAAAGGATATTAGCTCACTTAAAGATAAATATGATAAATCTGCATTTCATATTATTGGAATTAAAGATAAAAAAATTATTGCTTGTGGCAGGCTTCATTTTAATAAAACTTATGAAGCTCAAATTAGATATATGGCTGTTTCACAAAATCTTCAAGGAACTGGAATTGGAAAACAAGTGCTTAAATTACTTGAAAAAAATGCTATGGAAAATAATGCTAGAAAAATAATTCTTAATGCTAGAGATCATGCGATAGATTTTTATAGAATTTCGGGATATAAAACTGTGAAAAAATATAATGGCTCAGATACTGGCATTCCTCATACCACAATGGAAAAAAATTATTTATCTTCTCAATCTAAAGAAGTCTTTTAAAAGTTTGGAGCTCTCATCTTTTAATAGGCCATGTTGATATGTCGGATTATGATTTAGTTCTTTTTTGTCAAAAAAATTATCTATTGATATTATGCTTCCAGTTTTTGGTTCTGATGCAGCAAAAATTATAGAACTCATTCTTGCATCCACTGCAGCTTTTGCGCACATATGACAAGGCTCAAGTGTTACATACATAGAACAGTCATTAAGCCTATAGTTCTTGATCTTTTTAGATGCATCTCTTATTGCATTTATTTCTGCGTGTGAGGTCACATCATTTTCAAATATTACTTTGTTCTTTCCTTCACCTATAATCGTATCATTTTGAACTATGACAGCACCTACTGGAACTTCTCCCTCATCAAAACACTCTTTAGCTAATTCAATAGCTCTTTTCATAAAAAGCTTATCCTTGGAAGAAAACATTTTTAATAGAAGCTTATTTCTTTTACTTGAAGATCTACATCAAAGTCTCTTCCATACCCTGCAAAACTAATATCTCTTATATTATTAGGTCGAAGTTTTGGAGATACACCTGATTTTTTTTCAAAATCAGAAAAGTTAATCTCAAACATTTTCCATTCAGAATTTACATCAAATGTTGAGCTATGATAAGCCCAAGGTGGCATCCTTAAACCTTGCATAGTAACATGCACCTCATAGGTTTCATTATTGCCTTTAGCCATAAAGCGAATTCCTTTAACTTCCTTATCAACATTTTTTGGACTATGCGCTAGTCTAACAAAGCCACCATTATTTTCTGTGGTTACATAACCGCTCAGGTTAAAAACCCCATCATCAATACCTACTTTTAATTCTGATTTGCCTCCCATTACTTGATCAGTAACAACATACCAATTCGATGGATTGTTAGAGATATTAGACAAGATATTCATAGGCATAGATATAGAAAGAAATAAAAGTAAAAGATTATATTTAGTATGCATGTTTATTCTAGATTTGTATCTGTTTCAGCCTTAAACCAAGGCAAAGAGACAACCACTGATTTTAAATCTCCATTCGGAGTCGCAACAGAAAATTTTGTCTCTTCGTCAGCATAATCAATATCAACAATTGCTAATCCAATATTCTTTTGCAGTCTTGGCGAGAAGAATGCTCTGGAAACTCTACCAATTTTTTTATTATCAGAATTATTGACTGGCCAAAAATTTTCTGGAGCTTTTATAATTGGATCGCCTTCTAACTCAACTCCAACTAATTTTTCAGTTAAGCCTTTTTCTTTAATTTTTCTTAAGGCTTCTTTGCCGATAAAGTCTATTTCTTGATCTAGATCAACTAATCTACCTAATCCAATAGTATATGGATTATGTTCTCTACTAAAATCGCCACCATAAGATAACAATCCGCCTTCAATCGTTCTTATAGCATTAGGAGCTATAACTCTTCCATTAAATTCTTCAGCAGCTTCATACACTAACTCAAAAAGCTTATTTCCTAGTTCTTTATCTTGCAAATATAATTCATAACTTAGTTCTCCACTCCATCCAGTCCTAGCAATCACCATTGGAATATCTTCTAAAGTTGTTTGTCTTGATTTGTAATATCCCAAGTCATCATGCTTACCTTTAAAGAGCTTTTGAACAAGCTTTCCTGATTTAGGTCCACTAATTTGTAAAGGAGATACATCTGGCTCATGAATGGTTACATTCATGCCTGAATTTATTGCAACACCCTGCAACCAAAGAATTACATCGCCATCACCAGGCGATATCCAAAACTTATTGTCCTCTAACCTTAGTAAACATGCATCATTAATAATGCCTCCATCATTATCAGTAAGAAGAATATATTTACATGATCCTATATCACATTTTTCTAGATTTCTTGGCTGAATATAGCGAATGAAATCATATGCATCAGGACCATTAATTTCAATTTGTCTTTCTGCTGCAAAATCTCCAAAAGTCACATCATTAACAAGGCTATGATATTCCTTCTCAGGACCTGAAAATCCAGTTGGTAAATACATTTTGTTGTATACAGTAAAGCCAGTAACTCCATACTTTAGATCAGACTCGTAATATGGAGACTTTCTTATTCTTGATCCTATTCCGATAAGAAGTGGCAGTTGTGATTCGCTCATGTTTTCCTTTGAAATTTAGTGCTATTTTAATCACAAAATATCGTCTTAGTAAATGCATTATTTAATTATTTAGATTATCATTTGTATCTTGTAATAGAGGTTAAAAATGGGGAAAAAAAGATTTTTTGATGATAGGCTTAAATATCTATCTTTTATTCAAAATACTGGGGAAAAAAAAGAAATTTCTTTAAGGCTTTATCCTCATGTTGCTAACATGTCTAAAAATAAATCCTACTTAAGAATTCTTGATGCAGGAACAGGTGATGGAACTATTAAATCTAATATTATTAAAAGTTTTCATAAATATCACCCATATACTTCTTTATTAATAACCGGAAAAGAAGTTAGCTATGAAGATCTAAAAAATACTTTAGATAAGATGCCTGATAGATTTGTAGAACATCCAAACCTTCTTATTACCATGACTAATGTAAAGTTTTCGGAGTTGGGATTAATAGAGAACTCAAAGAAAATTAAAAACAAGAAAGTGAAGGAATTTAATCTAATTCTAAAAAGTAATAACTCATTTGATTTTAATGATCAAATATCTGGAAGTCAGCTTGGAAATTTTATTAAAAAAAATTGGGGTATTGAGATAGATAAAAAAGGAAGGACATCATATTCAAACCCTTGTCTAATTAGAATATATAGAGAAGATAATGAAAATCATCTTAAGCAATTTATAAACAGCGATTATAAAAATAATAATTATGATCTGATAATTGCGTCTCAAGCATATAGAGCTGCATCATCTGTAAAAGTTAAAATCAATAATGTCATTGGGCCTCTAATGAATCTCCTTAATAAATCAGGCAATCTTTTAATAACTCATTCATGTGGTGGAGAGTCTATTCAAAAAATTCTTAAATTAGCATTTAAAGACAAGGAAGCTTTTCCTAACACTGCAGAAGACATTATTAAACATTTAAAAGATCATCCATCTGAAGAAAACGATAAATATAGTTTTGGTAAACCTTCAAAATATTTCTTTAAATTTAAAAAAGCTCCTGATCAAACTGTTACTGAATTATTTGGTCATAGCAATGATGCTAAGTGGGCAAATATACTATACGTTGGACAAATACCAGAAAAAGATATTCAGGTTCTAGAAGCAAATACAAAACTACATAATAAAGTAAAAAAAGCAATTGATAGCGCTGGTCAAATATCTTTTCAAAATGAAATTTTTAGTATTAAAAAAATAGTTTAATGAAAATATTAATAATGGGTCTTCCTGGAAGCGGAAAAACATATTTAGCTAAAAGAATGCAGCCTATTCTAAAAGCAGCATGGTATAACGCAGATATCGTTAGAGAAATGGCAAATGATTGGGACTTTTCAACTGAAGGAAGAATAAGACAAAGCCTAAGAATGAAAAACTTAGCAGACTTTGAAAAAAAACATGGAAGGGTTGTAATTTGTGATTTCGTTTGCCCTACAAAAGAAACACAAAAGAATTTTAATCCAGATATTACTGTATGGATGAATACTATTAAATCTGGAAGATATGAAGATACAAATAAGATGTTTGAGGAGCCTTCTGAAGTTGACTATAGAATTACTGAGATGAATGATAAAAATCATATAACTATCTCAGAGGAAATATTAAAAAATGTTTGATCCCAAAAAACCAACTGTGCAAATGCTTGGAAGGTGGCAACCATGGCATCAAGGACATCAAGAATTATTTAAAAGATGTTTAAAAAAAACTGGCCAAGTAATTATCCAAGTGAGAGATGTTGAAGGTGTATCTGGTGGAGAGGGACAAGAAGATAATCCTTTTTGTTGGGATTCAATATGTAAAAATATAGAAGAAAATCTCCTTACTGATGGCTATAAAAGAGGTTCTGAATACGAAATAATGTTAGTTCCAAATATAACAAACATCACATATGGAAGAGGTGTTGGTTATGTTTTTGAAGAGGAGCACTTTGAAGAAAAAATTTCATCTATTAGCGCAACAAAAATCAGAGCTGAACTAAGAAAAAAAGGTAAACTTTAAAAACTACTCAACTTTAAAAGTTAGTCCTGCATTATCTTCTAGTCGTTTTATAAGTTTAGTGCCCAATGAGGAAGCAGAAGTATAAATTCCTCCTTCTAATTCATTTGCATCTTTTAGTAAACAAATTGCGCTTTCAGTAATCATCTTTGAAGTTGAGCCATATCCAGGATCCATATCTCCTGCAACAGAAGCTTTGACAGTACTCCCATCAATATCAGCGCAAAACAAAATATCATAACTTCCATTTTCTCTTTTTTCTCTTGATGGTCCCTCACCTGGTTTAGGTGCATTGTCTCCACCAATTGGATTTGCACCAGCAATCATATCTGCAACAGCCTTGCCCTCTTCTCCGGGACCAGATATCCACATTTCGTTATAAAGAAAATCTTCTCCATAAATATGATTCATTAATTTATTTGAACGATGAATATTTTTTGTATTTATTGGAGCCATAAAAAATGGTGCGACCCATGTTTTTAACTCTTCATCATATTTAGGCTTTGAGTCATCTTCTTGTTGTGGGCCCTGAAAACCTTCGCATAACGCATAAGGATTGATAAGAATATTTAACAATTCAGGATTGGCCTTTAAAGCTCCCATTGTTGCTTTCATGGATGCTGCAGTACCTCCAGAAAACTCTCCATCCATTACTCTTACCCTTCCTCTTACTGAAGGTGCATACTTTTTAAATTTTGATATTACTTCTTCTTGAACAAACATCACACCAAGATCAAAAGGAATACTATCAAATCCGCATGAGAAAATTATTCTTGCGCCAGAATCTTTAGCTTGATTGGAGCACTCAGAAATTATTTTATTCATCCACCAAACTTCTCCACATAAATCTAGATAATCAGTACCAGACTCTATACATGTTCTTACAATCTTATCTCCATACAATTGATATGGCCCAACGGTGGTTAAAACACATTTAGTTTTTTCAACTAATTTGTTAATAGAAGATTGGTCTTCACTATCTACTTCTATAATTCCAATTTCAGCTGGAAGGTCTAACTCTGATTTAAGGCTTTCAAGCTTTTCAGTATTTCTTCCAGCAATTGCCCATGATAAATCTTCGGTACTTGAATATTTCTTTAAAGCATATTCAACAACAAGCTTCCCAGTAAATCCAGTAGCGCCATAAATAACAAAATCAAAATTTTTAGAATTACTCATATCTTTTTTATCCTTTATTTATAAAAGTAAGTTTGGGGATTATAATATAGAAAAATATATATAGTTAAAGAATAAATGTTTAAAAGAATTTATGAATTTTTTAGAGTTCTTGGCGAATTGAGGTTCATTATACCTCTTCTTAAGTATAAGTGGCCTGCTCCTGATGATAATGCTTCACTCGCCCATACTTTTGAGAAAACTACAAAAGAATTTGGTAATAAAAATTTCATTTATTTTGAAGATCAAAAATGGACATATAATAAAACTAATGAAGCAGCTAATATACTTGCAAATAAATTATTAAAAGAAGGAGTTTCCCATAGCGATCGTGTTGTTTTATTCATGGAGAATAGACCTAGCTTCGTTGTTAGCATCCTTGCACTAAATAAAATTGGCGCAATAGGAGTACTCATTAATACAAGTTTAACTGGAAATCCATTAATTCATTGCATAAATTCATCTGACTCAAAAAAATGTATAGTTGGTGCTGAGCTAACGTCATCTTTAGAAGGAGTTTTAAATGAAATCAATATTAGTGAAAAGTCGGATATTTATTGGGTAAAAGATGACGAGAATGACTCATGTCCAGAATGGGCTTCTGATCTTGAAACTTTACTTGATAAATCTCAAATAGATAATCTAGAAGAAACCAAAAATGTAACAGCCAAAGATACAGCTTTTTATATTTTTACATCTGGAACTACTGGAGTCCCTAAAGCAGCATTATTTCCTAATACAAAAATTGTTGCGGCCTCGGCTAATATTACTAAAGCTGGTTATAGGATGACTGATAAAGATTGTCTTTATAACTGCTTACCTTTATATCACTCAACTGGTCTAATGCTAGGATTATGTGCATGTGTTCATGTTGGAGCATCAACATTTATAAGGCGTAAGTTTTCTGCTTCTGCTTTTTGGAAAGAAGCTAATAAATATAATACAACTGCCTTTGTTTATGTTGGTGAGTTATGTAGATATTTAAGTTTTCAAGATCCTTGCGAAGAAGAAAAGAATAATCCTATTTCTAAAATGGTTGGTAATGGTCTAAGACCAGATCTATGGGATTGTTTTAGAAATAGATTTAATGTTGATAGAATTTGTGAAATATATGGTGCAAGTGAAGGCAATGGGATGTTCATGAATCTTCTTAACAAAGATCAAACCATAGGTATGACAAATATAGATCTAGCATTACTTGAATATGATGTTGCTGAAGATAAATTAAAAAAAGATGAAAATGGAAATTACATTGAGGTAGAAGAACATCATCCAGGCTTAGCATTAGTAAAAATAGGTCCAAATGCTGTATATAACGGATATACAGATAAAAAAGCCAGTGAAGAAAAAGTAATAAAGAATGTTTTTGAAGAAGGAGATCGTTGGTTTAATACTGGAGATCTTATTAAAACTATGGACGTTGGGTTTGCAATAGGTAGAAAACATTATCAATTTGTTGACAGAGTTGGGGATACTTTTAGATGGAAGTCTGAAAACGTTTCAACAAATGAAGTAGCCGAAATATTAAATTCATTTGATCAAGTAAATATGGCAAATGTATTCGGTGTAAAAGTTCCAAAAAGTGAAGGCAGAGCAGGAATGGTTGCTTTTAATTGTAATCTTGCAGAATTTAAATGGGCTAATTTTGCAGAATTTGTATCTGAGAAACTACCTAGTTACGCTCAGCCAGTTTTCATAAGAATTATTGAAGAACTTGAAACTACCGGAACATTTAAATTAAAAAAGAATGACCTAAGAGAAGAAGCATATCACCTAGATAAAGTTCATGGTGATCAGATATTCATTAAAAAGCCTGGAAGTGGTTCATATGAAGTATTAGATGAAGGTTACTATCAAATAATCAAAAATGGCGAAGCAGGTTTCTAATATTATTTAATCTTACTATCTATTAATACAGCTATAAGTAATGCTGGTTCACTCCCATTATTTACCCAAGCATGATTAGTGCCTCTTTGGACTACCACGTCAAATGGTTTTAAATCAATCTCTTCTTCATCTAGTATCAACGTAACATCACCTTTTAATAAAATAATATAGTCAATGGTATCGGTTTTATGCATTGCAGGATGTTTAGTAGTGTCAACCCTATGATGACCTGCACCTATTTTTTCAAAAGCATCTGCCGCAACTTCTTGTAATACTTCATCAGGAACCCCTTTAGGTAGAGGGTTTATTTGAAAATACCTAAATTTTGTTCCTCCTTTTGGCGGAGAAAGAATGATATTTGTATCTGCCCTATCTGTTTTATCATTAGAATTTATATCATTACCATCAGTATTCCATAATTCATAAAGACCGCCTACATCTTCTCCAATCGAGCATGCCGGTGGACCATCTAATGTAATGATTGATTTTCCATTTTCGTTGTGGCCAGTAACTATTCTTCTCATATCAACTCCTTATTCCTTCTAATTTGATCTTAATTTGTTTTTTTCTATCACTATTGTTTAACTCATGCCAATTTACATACGTGCTTTTTTTCATTTTTGATAATTTTTCAATTGGTTTAACTCCGATCTCATCAAATTCATTAATTATATTTTCTATTTCTTTTCTGTTATTGCAAACTAAAATCATATCGCATCCGCTTTGAATTGATTTTTTAGCTTTATTTGAACAAGAATCATCGCCAGCTCCTTGCATAGTTAAATCATCACTAAAAATTATTCCATTAAAATTAATCTCATTTTTAATAATTTCATTTATCCAATACTCTGAAAAACTTGGTATTTTTTTTTCAATATTTGGAAATAAGATATGTGCGCACATTATTGCATCAAGTTTATTTGATAATTCAATATAAGGCTTAATATCCTTTTTAATTAATTCATCTAAACTTCTTATATCTTCAGGTTGTTCTTTATGACTGTCTGTGATTACGCCTCCATGTCCAGGAAAGTGTTTACCAGTAGAACTCATTCCTGCTTCATGCATACCATCTATATAAGCAGAAGCCATAGAAATAACCTCATCCGTATCGTTTGAAAATGCTCTGCTACCAATTATGGTGCTATGGCTTTCATCTATATCTAAAACTGGTGCGAAATTTATATCTATACCTGCTGCGATTAATTCACTTGATGTAAGCCATCCAACTTCCTTACATAAAGAAAAATCATTATATTTTTTTGTAAATTGAGATACTTCTTGCATTGAAGGTATTTTTGTAAATTCATTATTAAATCGTTGTACCTTTCGTCCTTCTTGATCAACAGCTATAAGAATATTATCTTTTATTGACTTCACTTCTTTTACAAGTTCTGATGTTTGTTTAAAAGATTCAAAATTCTTAGAAAAGAGTATTAAGCCTCCTATATGATGATTAGATATCAAAGTCTTATCTTCCTGAGATAGGCTTTTTCCAGCAATATCTAACATTAATCTACCATATGAATTTTTCATACTTAAATCATATCAAAGAAAAATGTTTCAGGTTAAGCTTATATATTATTAATAGAAATATAAAAAAATACTATGAACTCAAAAGCGTTAGTAACAGGAGCTTCATCTGGAATTGGATTTGCATATTCAAAGTATCTTGCAAGCCAAGGATGGGATTTAAGCTTAATATCTAATAATAAAGAAAGATCAAAAAAAGCTGAATCAGATTTAGCATATAAAAATGCAAGATTTTATTTATATGATTTAGGTTCACAAGATTCAATAAAATCAATAGTTAATTCTCAAGATACACCTGATTTAATTGTAGCTAATGCAGGAATTGCGATTAATGGCCAAATTGGTCAATTAAATTCAGATGAGAAAAATCATGCATATTATTTGATGTGTGGAGGAGTTATGGACTTAATAGAGGGGTTTATGCCTAAAATGATAGAAAGAGGGAATGGCAGAATAGTTATTATTTCCAGTATTGGCGCCATAACAGCAATGCCAAAATCATCTATATATTCAAGTATAAAATCTGGTGTATATGCTTATGGCAAATCAATATCTGCTGAACTAAAAAATAAAGGTATATCAGTAACAGTTAGTTTGCCTGGATATGTAAGAACTCCGGCGCATAATAAAGCTGGATTAAATCACTTAGAAAAAAAAATTCCTAATTGGATGTGGGTTGACCCAGAACAAGTTGTAAAAGAGACAGAAAGAGCATCTATCAAAGGAAAAACAGAAATAGTACCAGGAATAGTTTATAAAGTTACTAAGCCTTTCTTGGGGCTAAATGTTGCATTAAATGCTTGGAAATCAATTACAAAAAGAAAGTGAATTAACTTGTTGAATCTATTTTCTTAGCAACTTTGAATAGTCTTGAAATAAACATCAATATCACCCTAAAGTTAAAAATAATTCTTGGTCTAACGCTTATACCAATGTTATTCAGATTTTCAATTGCAAGTGATCTTGTAGCTATTGAAAAGCCTGATTTACATTCCTCTTCAAAGCATCCGTTTACGGTCAAAGTATCAAAGCCAAATGTATTATTCATAAGAAAGTTGAAAGACTCAGACTGCATACTTAAATGAGCTTTATTACTCGTAGTAGTAAGCTCTTTTGAAAATAAATCCAAAATATAATTTTTATTATGATCTAATACTTTTATTACAATTGGTTTAAATGCTGGTATAGGTGAAAGTAATCTAATAGCCCTCATAAACCAAAAAGAATTATTATTAAATACCCTTTCTTTATACAAAGAAAATGAACTCTTCAACTCATCAGGCTTTATATTTTCATATCTAGTGAATTCCTTTTTTTTAAGGCCTTCATACTTATTATTCCAAAAAGTAATTGCTTCATCATTGTTAGGATTTAATTCATCATCCAAAATAACATCAAATGGCTTCATTACATTTACCTTCACTTTATGGTTTGAAAATGCTTCAATAACGTCTTGAGGTTTATTAGAAGAATCATTTAAATAAGAGTTACTTTCATTAGAAAAATATACATAACTAGCAAATGGTATTAATAGTTCCGGTTTAAAATATTTAACTTGAAGTTTTAATGTCTCTATTTTTTCTGAAGCAGCTTTTTTTCTCCAATCTACATTTTTTACCCCTCCTTTCCATGCAGCATAACTAAATTGAGAAATTAAAACATTGCAATCGCCAACTATTTCATGAACTTCCATGCATCTTGATTTATCCTTTACCTCACAATCATTTAAATTAAGTATTTTTTTATCACCAGCTTTAACAGCCAAACCAGAGTCATAAAAGCCATCTTTTATACATAATATTTCAAAATTATTTGCTAGCTTAATCCAGTTATTAAAATCAATAATTCTATTTTTATATCCAGCTTTAGATAGGAAAGTTTCTACTCTCTTGTCTTTTGTTTTTTGAAATAGTATCTCAATATTTTTTTCTTGTATTAATTTCCCAAATTTTTTAAAAAACATTATTGAAAAGTGATCAGGATGTTCATGAGATATCCAAATATGAGTTATCTGATCTAACAATCCTTGAATTTCATCATCATTAAGTTCATGCAAAAGATTCCATCCTTTATGAAATGCATCTCCTTGGTACCAAGGGTCAGATAAAAGAGATACCTCATCATGTTTTATAACAACACTTGCATGGTTGATAAATTGAATGGATGGTGAATTATTCATAGTATTAGTCATTTTGATTAAAGCTATTTTACATAATTAGTTATTAATTAATATATTAATAAAAGACTTTAATATGAGATTATTGTATTTAGCTTATATCCAGTTTTTTTAATAAGCTCGCTCCCTCCTAGTTCGGGTAAATCAATTACAGTTAAAATTAAAATATCTGTATTCTTAATATTAAAATTTTCTGTAAATAATTCTGCGCATGCTATTGCAGTTCCTCCTGTTGCAACAAGATCATCAACAATTACAATTTTTTGATTTTCTACTATTTTTGTATTTTTTTGTATCTCTATTGAGGTGCTGCCATATTCAAGATCAAAACTTTTTTTATAAGTTTGATTCGGAAGTTTACCCGGCTTTCTTGCTAATACAAAAGGCAGGCCAAGATCTCGTGCAATTGTTCCTGCAAAAATAAAACCTCTACTTTCAATGCTTGCTACAATATCTGCTCCAAAATTTTTTGTTAATTTCGTTAACTCATCACATGTTTTAATAAAAGCTTCTGGAGTTTCAATTAAACTAGTTATATCTCTAAATGAAATGCCATCGATAGGAAAATTATCTACAGTTCTTATAAACTTCTTTAGGTCTAGGTGATCTGTCATGATTAATTATCTTCCCAACTAGGTTTGCGTTTTTCAAGAAATGCTGAAATTCCCTCTTTTGCATCTTCTTTTAGTGCACTGTCTTTCATAACCTTAGAAGTATATTCATAAGCATCAGACAAGCTCATTTCAGATTGTTTATAAAAAGCTGCTTTTCCATTTTTTATTGTCATAGATGCTTTATTGGCAATCTTTATAGTTAAGTCTCTAACAGAATTTTCAAGCTCATCCTTAGACACATAATCATTTATTAAAGATATTCTTTTAGCTTCTTTAGCATCAATCATTTCTCCAGTTAGAAGCATTTTCATAGCATCTTTTTTCTTTACATTGCGAGATAAAGCGACCATTGGTGTTGAGCAAAATAATCCTATATTTACTCCTGGTGTTGCAAATTTAGAAGATTCTGACGCAATTGCTAAATCACAACTTGCAACAAGCTGACAACCAGCTGCGGTGGCAATGCCATCAATTTCTGCTATGACAGGTTTTGAGCAATTTACAATTAATTGCATTAACGATGAACATAGATTGAATAAATCCATAAAGTATGACTCTCCTTCATCTTTATTTTCTCTTGCATGAGTAATTTCTTTCAAATTATGTCCTGAACAAAAAACATCACCAATTGCAGAAATCACAATAACCTTAATTGAATTATCAGAAGATGCTTGGTCTAGGTTTTCTTTTAGTAGATTTATCATTTTTTCTGATAGAGCATTTTTATTTTGCTGATCATCAAGAGTAAGTCTAAGAATGCTTTTCTCAGTTTTATCTACCTTTAATATACTTTCTAAATCATTATTCATAATTTTATTAAATGCTATTAATGTTAATTAGTCCAATTAGGTTGTTCTAGAATTTTTTTTGGGCATTCATTCATTACAACCATCATGCCAGCATCTCTTCCCAGGTTAGCTGCTTTTTCATGAATAAGCCCTTCTTGCATCCACAATACATCTGCTTCAATTTCTATAGCTTCTTTTGTAAGATCATATAAAAACTCTTCAGCACGAAATACATCAACCATATCAATTTTTTCTTTAATTGCTTTCAAATTTGGATAACACTTTCTTCCTAAAATCATATCTCCTGAATAATTTGGATTCACAGGAAATATCTCATATCCTAAGTTTTTAAGAGCTTTCATTACAATATAACTATCTTTATTTGGTTTGGAACTTGCTCCAATAATGGCTATATTTTTAACATTTAATAAAATTTCTTTTAGTTCTTGTTTGTTATTCATTT
>MDSV01124477.1_pt1 | contig 23696 bp, 25 predicted proteins | sample 810851 | NCBI WGS metagenome assembly MDSV01 (sample SAMN05326640, study PRJNA326480) | marine metagenome | isolation source: seawater | place: Atlantic Ocean: North East | collected 2012 | reverse complement strand
TAAGGTTTTAAATTTTGGTTAAATAATTTTCTTCTAATTTGGTAGAAATTAAAAGCGGATACAATATAGTGAAAAAAAATAAGTTTTGTGATATCAGTATATGCATATGGATGCTTTTTGTTAGTATTTTTGTTAAGATTCTAAATCTTAATACATGAAAAAGCTAAAAATAAAAATCAAAAAAAATATTGCCCTTGTCGCACATGACAATAAGAAAAAAGAATTAGTAAATTGGATTCTTCGAAATCAAGAAAATTTAGTGAAACATTCTTTTTATGCAACGGGAACGACAGGAAGGTTAATTAGTGAAAAAACAGATTTAAAGGTAACTTGTTTGCAATCGGGTCCACTCGGCGGGGATCAGCAAATTGGAGCTAAAATATCAGAAAATAAAATTGATATGTTATTTTTTTTCTGGGATCCGCTTCAAGCTCAACCTCATGATCCTGATGTAAAAGCTTTAATTCGATTAGCGGCCGTTTGGAATATACCTGTTGCTTGTAATTTATCTACTGCTGATTTTATTATCACTTCCCCCCTTTTTAAAGAAGATTACAAAAGAAAGATTCCTGATTACTCTAAACACAAACAACGAAAAATTTAGCTGTGAAGTCTTTTTTATGTTTTGTGCTTGTTTATTTTTTATTCGGTTGCATTGAGCCTGATGCCTTACAAAAATATAACATTGAAGATTCGATTGTTTCTCAGGTAATAACCGATACCGTCTTCACCAAAGGAATAGAAGGACCTGCTATGAATGCAAAAGGGGATTTATTTGTAGTTAATTTTAAGCATCAAGGAACCATTGGTGTTCTTAAAAAAGGTTCATCTAATTTCGAATTGTTTGTTACTTTGCCTAATGGCAGTATTGGAAACGGAATTCGCTTTGATGCTAAGGATAACATGTTCATTGCAGATTATAAAAAACACAATATATTATTCATAGAAAAGGGTTCCAAAGATGTTCAGGTTTTTTGTAATAATATTTTGATTAATCAACCCAATGATATTACCCTTCATAAAAACGGATTCGGTTTTGCTTCTGATCCTGATTGGGAAAATAAATCCGGTAATCTTCTAAGGTTTTCAAAAGACAATTTAGAGATTATTGAAAAAAATATGGGAACTACCAATGGAATTGAGCTTAGTCCTGATGGTGAGAAACTATACGTTAATGAATCCATTCAAAAAATAATTTGGCAATATGATGTTGATCAAAAAGGAAATCTATCGAATAAACAAGTTTTGGTCCAGTTTTATGATTTTGGAATGGATGGAATGCGCTGTGATCAAAGCGGAAATATTTATTTAGCCAGATATGGAAAAGGTGTAATCACTATGATTAGTGAAACCGGCAAGATATTAGACGAAATCCCTTTGCACGGAAAAAAACCAACAAATATAACCTTTCCAAAAGGAAATAGTAAGGAGGTTTACGTTACAATTCAGGATAAGAAATGGGTGGAGAAAATTACTTTTTAAAGAGTATTTTTAAATCTTTGTATAAAAATCCTAAAAGAAGTAAAAACGCAGAAATCATAATACTATTTTTTAACCCCATCGGTATTGAGTTATCAGAATAGCTGTAAAATAAAAATCCAATACCACTCCATATTAATGGAAAGCTTAATTTTGTGCATAAGCTTATAGCCAATGGAATTATTATATAAGCTGGTTTTAAGGGTAGAAAAAGTAATAAAATTATTGATACGATTAAGGTGAGCCCTGTAAATAAAACTTTTCTGTTTCGGTAACGATATTTCCATGAAATAATTAGAGTAATCATTCCAACAAGTGAACAACAAAATAAGTAAACAAACTCTATTTTATTATATCCAAGCGAGTGGATTAAACCTAATAAATAAATGCTGTGACTGTCGGTTTGAAAATATTTACCCAGAAGGCCAAAGTATATTTCTAATTGTTCTCCGTTAACAAAGGGTATAAATGTTAAAGCTGAAAATGGTATGAAGCCTATTAAAAATTTTGACCAGCGATATTTTCCTCCTTTGAGCAACAACAAGGGTAGAAAAAATAAGCTAAAAACAGCTGAACAAAAAGATAAGGAAAGAAAAAATCCTCCTTTTATATCCTCCATTTTACTTAAGCTCAAGAGGCCAGTTAATAAAAAGAAGATAAACATAACCTCTGTGTTAAGGTTACTGGTAAACTCTATTATAACGAGCGGATTAAGCCAATATAGGGCTAGCTTGTTCTTATCTATATCATAACGTTGAAAAATTCGTTTCAGAACAACGTAAGTTGCAATATCAAATACGATAATCATAACCCTTAAAATGATAATGCCTCCTAATTTAGATTTCGTAAGAGCGGCGATATAAAAAATCCATTGTTGCAACGGAAAATAGGTTGAATAAGCATTTTTATTGCTTATTTCATCATAAAGAGAAATAGCAAAATCATTATCTTTAAAAAGATGAAATAATTCTGAAGGTTTATAATATAAAGGGTTTATACTTTCGATTGTTAAATATCCATCCCATAAAAATCGAATGTAGTCTTGACTCAAAAGTGGAGTGGAAATTAGAAGAGAAATTCTCAATAGTAAGCCAAATTCAAAAACATTTGAATCGTTTTTCTTAAATCGTATTAGCCAAAAACCAATCCATCCAAAAACAAAAAAAATGATTTCTTCAAAAAAGTTATTGGTTGGAACAAAATATAGCAATAAAAAAATTGAGGAGAACAATAAAATAAGCCCTCCAAATTCTGCAGTTCTATTTTGTTCTTTAAACATCAATTCTATTGCTATTTTTTAAATTACTTTAATACACAAAGCTTTATCGGTATACATTAAAAAACAATTAATATTTTTGAATTTAAGTTGTTTTAGAAGGTTTTTGTAGTTTGATATTTGCTCTTTGTCTATTTTTTTTTCTTCTCCAGTTTTAAAATCAATTAAATAGGTTGTATCATTTTTTTGTATTATTCTATCAGGTCGATAGGAATTTCCATCTTTAGTTATTATCTCTTTTTCAATAATATGTATCCCTGAATTCCATATTTCATTTATTGGATTTAGAGATAGCGTATCTTTTATAGTTTTATAGATTTTAGGGATACTATCCTTTTCAATTAAACCATCATCAACCATTTTTTTCAACACATTGGAAGTGTCATCAGGTTTTTCTATTCTAGAAAATGCTGTATGAATAATGTTTCCGAAATTTTTAGGATTTAGCTCAGGAAATATCTTTTCTGAGTTTTCAGGAACATTCCATATAGATGGGGCTGAAAAGCTCATTTTTATTTTTTTTCTCCAATCACTTCTGATTATTTTTTCTGGCTCTTCTATTTTTTGAAGTTTTTTATTCTGAGTTAATTCGGAAAGTTCTACTTGTTTACCCTTTGAAAAAATACCGTCCTCTTTCTTATCTAGCTTTGGTAATACTTGATGAAAGAAATGTTCAACTCCTTTTATGTCATCTTTATCTTTGACTTCTTCCACTGCAATGTATATTTCATCTGCCGCTCTTGTAAGTGCAACATAAACTATATTCAACTCATCCAACATTGCTTTTAATTTTTCCTCTTCACTTTGTTTTGAAAAGGAGGTGCTAAGCAATTTTTTATTATTTTGAGTTAAGGCTCTTTTAATACCAATTTCCTCTTTACTCGTTTCTAACCAAAGCCAAGAACCTCTCTGAGGAGTGGCATTTGCAAAAGGTAAAAATACAATCGGAAATTCCAATCCTTTAGATTTGTGAACAGTCATTAATGTAACCGCCTCAATGTTTTGAGGAGAAGCAATTTTTAAAGATTCTTTTTTCTCAGTCCAGTACTCAATAAACTCAGTACCGCTTAAATAGGTAGATTGTTTTTTAACTAAGTCTAAGAATGTTTGAATAAAAGGATCAGATTTTTCTATATTAAAACTTGAAATTAGTTCCTCAAAGGCTTCATATATTGAAATACCAGAAACATTTGGGAGTTTTAAATCATATTCCGATTCAATAATAAAATTAAGTGTTTCGTAAGCATCATAGCTTCTTTTAAAAATAGCAAAATAATCTATGGATTTACGAGTGTTTAAAAATTTACAAATTTCAAGTACTGCGTCAATATTTTTTGGGTTAAGTATACAGGCATAAAGATTGACTATAAAGTTTACCTCACTAGATTGGTTTAGGTTTAAGCTTTCATTCGAAATAACGGGTATTCCCTGATGGGTTAAAAACTCAGCTATTAAAGTGAGTTCCTTGTTTGTTCTTGTTAAAAGAGCAATTTCATCTAATTTCCTTCCTCTTGTTAGGCAACTCTGGATTGATTTGGAAATATATTTGAGTGTTAGTTCTGTATGATTTAATTTTGGTAAAATTTTAATTTCTGCATATCCTCCGGTTTTATCAATGCCTATTTTTTGTTCGTATTCAGCATAGTAAGGAGTGAAGAAATCGGGTAACTTGTTAATGAGTTCTTTAAAAAATAGATTATTAAACTCGATAATCTCTTTTTTCGATCGGTAATTGAATTCAAGATTCAATGGATTAAATTGACGTCTTAGTGTTTGAATTCGTTCTTGAATGACCTTATTATCCTGGAAATGTGGATTTTCAGGTAGCCTCGCAAACTGATTGACATCACCTCCTCTCCATCTATATATAGCCTGTTTAGCATCACCTACGATTAGATTTTTATTGTTGTAAGCAAGTGAGTTTTCAAGCAAAGGAAGTAGGTTTTGCCATTGTAAGATAGATGTATCTTGAAATTCATCAATTAGATAATTCTTGAATTTTTCACCAATACGCTCGTAAATAAAGGGAATAGGCTGTTTGATAACAACTTCAGCTACCTTTTTGTTAAATTCTGAAATATGGATAAAGTTTTGTTCTTCTCTAATTTGATGTACCTTTTTTTCTAATTCATTTAGAAGTCCCAACTGAAAAAGATTTTTCTGTACGCTCTGCTTAAGGATATAAATTCCTGAATTTTCTGTTTTATAATCTTCGATTTCGTAAAATATACTTTTTAATTCATTTTGAATTTCATTTGTTATGCTTCCTTCAAACTCTTTATTACACCACTCTTCATTATCAATATTTTTAAAATAATTATTGGCTGCGCGTTCTTCAAATAAAGCATTATTTGTTTTTTTATTAAAATAAGCCCAGATATTAGATTTTGATTTTCCCTTTAGTTGATTTGGTGTAATACCTGATTTTTCAAGCGTATCTTTTCCATTGCTGAATTTTGTAATTATGAACTGCTCATATATTTTAAGTTCTTTTCTAATATTTTCTTTTATTCTCGAGAAATCATCAAGTTTTAAGTTTTTAATTTGATTAAGGTGCGGAAGAGCCTCTTCATTCATTGCTATACTTGCAACTTTTAAAAGACTTGATTGAATATTCCAACTTTCATCATTTTGAGCCAGTTGTTTTATGTAATTAACTAAAAAGGCAGTAAGCCGTTTGTCCTTTCCTGCTTCAGATATCAAATTATTTATGGCTTCATTTAGTAAGCTATTGCTGTCCAGTTCAACTTCGAAATTATAGGGTAATTGCAAATCGAAAGAGAAGCTTTTTATAATTTTAAGTATAAATTTATCAATTGTAGTAATATTAAAATCTGAATAATTATGGAGAATAGATTGAAGCATTTTAAAAGCCCTTTCTTTTAACTCTTCATCTGTAAGCGTTAATCCCTCTTTTAAATTGTTAAACATTAATGCTTCTCCTCCAAGCATATCGCCAGGGTTACAAAAAGCCTTCAGATAGGTTGTTACCCTATTCTTCATCTCAGAAGCGGCTTTGTTTGTAAACGTTATAGCTAATATATTTTTATATCTTTCTGAATTAGATGATCCTAAGGCTATAGAGAGGTACTCGCTTACTAATGTGTAGGTTTTTCCAGATCCTGCAGAAGATTTATAAACTAAAAAGTTACCATTAGGATTCATATTAAGGTAAAAATAAAGGTTAATCTTAACATTTACTCTTATTTTTGTGCTCCAATGCGAATTATCTTTTCAATTACTATTCTGTTTTTGTCTTTTAAAGTGCACGCTTGTGATGGTTGTAATATTTCAACTGGATTTATTAATGTAGATCCTGTTAACTATATTTCATTTAGGCATCGAAATAATTCTTTTAAAGGAGAGGAAGTTCCTTTTTTTAGGCATACAGGTGATGGTGGCGAGTTATTGGAATGTTTTTTAAATTATGAGTTTGTCACTAAATATTTTGCAGGAGAACATCTTTTTTTACAGTCATTTATTTCTGCAAAACAAACTATTATGTCTTCTAAGGATATTGATGAAAATACAATTGGTTTGTCTGATCCAATATTTTTAATTGGATATCAAAACTTTGAGGTTTTTAAAAAATGGCAATTTAATTATTCTTTTTTTGGAGGTTGTGATATCGGTATCGGTCAATACAATACATCTTTAAATGAGGAATATTCGCCGGGTAGTAATACAACAGATTTATTAGTTGGATCAGAATTTCTTGCTCGATTTACAAAGTGGGCCATTATATCAAAATCAAATTATAAAATTGGATACAAAAACAAACAGGGCTATCGATTTGGACAAACTGTAAATACAAGTATTTACAGTGGTTATTATTATGAAAAAGCTAATTTAATGATCCTCCCTTTGGTTGGCTTTTCTTTTGAGTCAGATTTTATCGACCAATATAACAATCGTTCAGTTAAATTTTCTTTCTCAGATGTTTTGTTTGCTGATATTGGATTAAACATTATGTTTAATAAAAAGTATATTTTGGGGACAAAATATAAAATCCCGGTATTAAAAAATGTCCCGGGTTGGTCTAGTTTAAAATTAACATCTTTTGAACTAGAGCTTTCTTTGGTTCTAGGGAATTAAATATGTTTTTTAACCCTATATTTCCTCTTAGATTCAATATAGGTTTAGTTTTTTACACAATATTATTTTGAAAAAAAATCAAACGGCATAGAATATGGCAAAAGAAATTTTATTCATTCGGCATTCAAGTTTAATTATTCCTCGAGGAGTTTGCTATGGTGTCTCAGATATTGATGTTTCTGACAGCTTTAATTTTGAAACTCAAAATTTAAAAAAGCAACTAAAGGGTTTTACACCTGATTTAGTAGTGAGTTCTCCTTTGAAAAGATGCACTAAATTAGCACTGTCAACATTTAATGTTATTCATTCTACTAACTCAGGATTTAAAGAGCTTAATTACGGGGATTGGGAAGGATTAAAATGGATTGATATTGATGCGCCATGCGGTAACTTGTATATGTATGAAAACAGCAACCATAAACCTCCGAATGGGGAAAGTTTCAATATGTTAAAAGTCAGAGTAGTTGAGCAATTAGAGTTACTATTAGAAGCTCCCGAGGCTAAATTAGCTATTGTGTGTCATGGTGGTGTAATTCGCTCCATTCTCTCTTATTTTTTAAATACACCTTTAGAATATACCCGTTCATTCCATATTCATTACACAGGATTCGTGAGATTTATAAAAACGAATGAGGGATGGAGGTTGGCTGAACTCAATTCTGGAGAATCTGATTTACTCCATTATCATTGAGGATTGTGCAACTTTTTCTGCTACTATTTGAGCTATTTCTATTGAACTTAAAGCTTTAGTAATCGTTAAATCATTGTCAATGTTGTTCTCGATACTCTCCTTAAAAGATAAAATTTCTTCCCGAATACCATTACTTTCTGAAAGTTGTGGTTTGATGTAAAAAACTTCTTTTTCATTTCCTTCTGAAAGTTTTAACGTCATTTTACCTTTCCCTTTTTCTTTCTCAGAGGCCATTTGAAAAATATGTGCTTCATTTTCTTCGAAATTCACGTTTATGTAGGAATTACGTTGAAAAATACGGATTTTATGCATAGGATTTAAGCTAATTCTACTAGCTGTTAAATTGGCAACACATCCATTATCAAATTCTATCCTGGCATTCATTATATCTGGTGTTCCATTTATAACAGGAACTCCATTTGCACTTATTTTTTTTACAGAGGATTTTACTACGCTTAAAATCACATCTATATCTTTAATCATCAAGTTCTGAATTACTGAGGTTTCGGTTAATTCATGATTTAATTTTTGAAGTTGATGACTCTCTATAAACATCGGGGAGTCAAACTTATCTTTGATGTTTTGATAAACGGGAGTAAACTTTAAAGGATTACCTACTTGAAGTTTAATATTCGCTTCATGTGCTAAATTCATTAGAGAATTTCCTCTATCAGAATTAATTGTAAAGGGAAATTCTATTAAAGTGTGAACCTGTTTTTTAATACAAAACTCAATAATTCCCTCTTTATCAGCTGCTCCGCTAGCTATATATACTGCATCTGTGGCGGTAATAACACCCTCTAACGAATTGAATTTCGCATAATTATTAGAGAAAGTTGAATCGTCAATAGCGTGAAAGCCAATGAACTGAATATCCTTCATTCCAGATATGGAAGAGCAAACTTTTACAAGTTCTTTTGCTTTTGCTATTACCCCTATTCTCAACATAGAAATGTTTGTACTTAGCAAATTTAACAGACCTTAACCTTCTTTGTTGCACGTATTTTTATAAAGAATTAACAAGTGCTTTTTAAAATCTTAGTATGATTGATACTTACAGACACAAAGGAATGCGTAAAAATATGCTTAAGGAACTGCGCCAAAAGGGTATTGTAAGTGAAAACGTCTTGGAGGCAATGGATAAAGTGCCTCGGCATTGGTTTTTAGAAGATGCTTTTTTGGAAATAGCGTACCAAAACAAAGCCTTTCCAATCGGGTGCGAGCAAACTATTTCACACCCCTACACAGTTGCTCGTCAATCGGAACTTTTACAGATAAAAAAAGGAGAAAAGGTATTAGAGATAGGAACAGGATGTGGTTATCAAACTTCAATTTTGTTTTATTTAGGCGCGAAAGTATTTAGTATTGAAAGACAGAAAGATCTTCATTTAAAAACAAAAAAAATGCTTTCTGATTTAAGACTCAGAGCTCATTTGAAATATGGAGACGGTTACAAAGGTTTGCCTGCTTTCGGCCCATTTGATAAAATAATAGTAACTGCAGGTGCTCCTTTTATACCTAAACCACTTTTAAAACAATTAGCAATAGGCGGACGATTGGTTATTCCCATAGGTGAGGGGAAACAAATTATGACCATAATTGATAGGGTTTCAGAATCAGAATTTAATAAAATAGAGCTCGGAGAGTTCGCGTTTGTGCCAATGCTTGAAAAGAAAGTTTGATTAAAAAGGGTTGGGACAGTCGTGTCCCTTTTTTAGAAAACTAATCTTCTTTTTCCAGATAGGATAAAATGAGATCTTTAATTGAATTTTATTGGGTGAGAAGTTACCCGAAACGGTTTCAATAAATCCATTGCTAGAAATTGAAGACTTAAACTCACCCATTTTGGGAATAGGAATAAAAGTGTAATCAATTCCAACACGGAAATAAAATCTAGGATATTTCTCCTCTATAACGTCAACACCTAAATTTATTTCTGGATAAATTAACCAGGCAGTCTTAAATGTTGTGATATATTTATTGTCACCAGCAAAGCCAATATTCTCTTTTAATATATTGGAAGAGCTAATAGATATTCCAGCTTTGAAAAAAAAATATTCATAGCTAGGAATAGGATATTGTATATTTAAAGGTACACTGAGGTGTAAAAATTGATGTTCACCGTTATATTTATCACTTCCGAAATGAAAATGATATTGTTGATATTTTAGATCAAAACCAATATGAAAATCGTATACTCTTAGATATTTTTTCCAATAGTCAACACCGCCAGAAATGCCATATTCTGAATGAGGATAATCATTTTTATCTTCAAAAATATGACCACGTCCTCCAAAAGGTTTAATTGGTGTAAACGTGATACCTAACATTCCTTCTTTAGGATCTTTATTACTAAAACTAGCAGAAAATCCCTCTTGCATTAAAAGAGAAATTAAAAATAATATTAGCAATAATTTTTTCAAATAACTAAACCTTTACAATATAGGGACGCTTAATTTTTTAGGGTGTTTAATTTCAAATTCAAAAGTGGTAGACTTTTTTTCACCTGAAGGAACCTCTAAAATCCATTCTAACATTCCTGTCTCTTCATTTATTGACCATTCCTCTCCAAGTTTACTCGTTATTTTTATTCTGTTACTTTTAGAAATTGGTATTTGATCGATTATCTGAATTTTTATTGCTTTATTGCGGTTGTTTTTCACATTAATCTCATATCCTCTTTTTTTCGTTGCTCCTAAAATACTGGCATTGTTTGAGCATTTCCCTTCTTGTTTCGTTCTGGTTATTAAAATATTTTGGTCTCGTCCTAAGGATATATCTAGCGTATCGCTCATAATGCTTGGATTGATGTAAGATTTTCCAACAAATGTTTCGTCAAAGTAAATGTGTGATTTACCTGGTGTAAGGGGCATTTTTTCCCATTCGGTAACTTGTGCAATCAAGAACACACCATTGCTTTTTTTGGGAATAGCATAATATTGATAGTCTGCTGGCAGTTTTCTTTTTAAAAGTGTTACTGCTTTTTCTCCTGCTCCTGAGTTTAGAGAGAATGTTTGAGGGATTTTAAAAGATGAAAACGTTAGGTTTTCTTTTACTTCTCCAAATTCCTCATCTTCCTCTACTTCATCATCAAATTCCTTAACTTCATTAGCAGCTGCGAAAGCTAATGATTTTCTCTTGTCATATTTACCTCTTAAATTATTTGAATAATTATATTCTCCAATACTCCAAGTGTATAGCTGTGGCTTATTTCCACCTAAAATTGGATTCCCTGTTGCAATAGTTAAATTGCAATTTTCCCAATTTACTCCAGTATTTTGAAAAACTTGAGCATTGTATTCAAATTTAATGGGTTCTCCGATATTAGAGGCTCTCATATTGTACAAAGGCGACCATCCGCATCCATAAACATGATAACTTAGGTCGATTGATGATTGTCTATTTTGTTTGGATTTGTATAAGATTTCAATTTCACCTGTTTTCTTGGACCTTACTTTTTGTAATTCAGATTCTTGCTTTTTGAGTAACTCTTTAACCTTTTTAAATTTTTTGATTTGTTCTTTTGAATCTGTTATTTTTGTTATTAAGTTTGGCATTTTACTTTGAAAATAATCAACAAAATCCTTAACATCTTCGATATCTATAATCTCTTCAGTACTGATTTTTTTGTTGCTAATAATTAAATCATATTCAACTTCTAGGTAAGACAGTTGATCATTTAAATCAAGAATATCGCGCTCAATAGTTTTGATTTGTCCCTTTATCTTAGCCAGTTTAGGCTCGTCCTTTTTCTTTTTCAAATAATTAATTCCAAATTTCACGTCTAGAATTTGAGCTCCATTTATTTTAACCTGAATAGTTTTGTTTTCCAAAAATGGGGAAAGACCTGTAAGTTTTAAAGTATCTATTCCCAATTTAATTTTTATATTTTCAGAACGGGATATCTCAGCACCTCTTGAAAATAATTTCACTGATTTTAATTTAGGAGTCACTTGCGATAGAGATAGGAAAGTGAAGACTTGAGCAAAAAGAAAAATTTTAAATTTCATTTTCAATAGAAAGAATTAAAGATGTTTATACTTAAATTTAAGCAGGTTTTGGTTTGAAAAGGCGCTTGTTAAAGGAAACTTTTAGATTTGTTGAAAACTTTTGAATTTACGAACTAAATTTGTTTTACAATTTTTAAAATTAATCTTTGGATGGATGAAAATAAGCCACTTATTTTAGTTGTTAATGATGATGGTATCACTGCGCCTGGTATTAAAGCACTGATTTCTTTTGTTGAAAATTTTGGCGAAGTAATCGTTGTAGCTCCTGACAAAGCTCAAAGTGGTATGGGGCATGCGATAACAATGAATACTCCTCTACGATTAAATAAATTTAATGATATTGAAGGAGTGGAGGCATACAGCTGCTCTGGTACACCTGTTGATTGCGTTAAATTTGGAACAAAAGTAATTGCCAAGGATCGAAAATTTGATTTGGTTGTAAGTGGAATTAATCATGGACTTAATTCTTCCATTAATGTAATTTACTCAGGAACAATGGCTGCAGCTCTAGAGGGCTCTGTTGAGGGCGCGCCAAGTGTCGGGTTCTCAATAGACAATCATTCTTTAGAAGCAGATTTTTCAGCTTGTGAAACTATTGTCAAAACCATCGTAAAATTTCTTTTGGAGATGTCAAAAGAAAAAAAGGTTTGTTTAAATGTTAATATCCCTAATCTTCCATTAGATGAGATAAAAGGAATTAGAGTTTGTCGGCAAGCTAAAGCCTATTGGGATGAACGATTAGAGGAGCGAAAAGATCCTTTTGGGGCCGATTACTATTGGCTTACAGGAGATTTCATATACTTAGATGAAGGAGAAGATACTGATATTTGGGCCCTAAGGAATAATTATGTTTCAGTTGTTCCTACACAGTATGATTTAACTGATTATAAAGCCATTACTACTTTAAAATACGCTAATGGATTTAAATAAGGAGCAAAATATAAAAAGGTTTCAAGGTTTTTTATTAGGAGCTTTTTCACCCATAATATTACTTTTAATTATTGGTTTATATGGTTTCTATATGAATCGTCCTTTTGTAATTACTGAAAATAGTTTCGCAGCTGCGCCAAGTTCTTATTTTGGCGTTATTTGGGTTTACTTAGTCAGTGTAAGCTATTATCATGTCTTTTTTTGTTTATCTGCAAACATGATAAGTGTTTGGTTTCTGACTCGAAAAAATAACAACTCTATGGCAAATGGAGTTGTTCTACCAACTGCAGTATATGCTGTTTTTTTAGTTGCCGTAAGATTATTATAATGAAATACTATATAGTTGCAGGAGAAGCTTCAGGAGATTTACATGGAAGCAATTTGATGAAGGAACTGAAAAATCAGGATTCAGAGGCTGAGTTTCGTTTTTTTGGTGGAGATTTAATGAAAGCCATTGGCGGCGACCTTGTAAATCATTACAAGGATACTGCATTTATGGGTTTTATACCTGTAATTTTAAACTTGAGAACAATTTTAAAAAACATAAAAAAATGTCAGGAAGACGTCTTGAACTTTAATCCAGACGTTGTTATTTTGATTGATTATCCAGGTTTTAATCTAAAAATAGCCAAGTTTGCTTGTCAGAATGGTCTTCGAGTTCACTACTATATATCTCCAAAAATTTGGGCATGGAAAGAGCGAAGAATAAAAGAAATCAAGGCTTATGTTCATAAAATGATTACCATCCTTCCGTTTGAAACCGAATTTTATAAGGGCCATGGTATGGAGGTTAATTATGTTGGTAATCCTCTATTTGATCAAATTTCTGAGTTTAAAAAAACTGCTTCTAAAATTAAAACTCAAAAACCAATTTTAGCAGTTCTACCGGGAAGCAGGAAGATGGAGTTAGAAAGAATGCTGCCAACTATGGCCAGAGCTGCCAAGTTATTAGAAAAAGAGTACCATATTTATATTGCAGCTACGCCAGATTTTGATATCACTTTTTACAAAACTTTAATTGGTGATTTGGAGGCTGATTTTGTCGTAGGTGAAACCTATAAATTGCTTAATTCAGCTGAAAGAGCTATTATAACGAGTGGAACCGCAACTTTGGAAGCTGCTATTTTTAAAGTTCCACAGGTTATTTGTTACCATGGACCAGCTTTAGTTGTTGCTGCTGCAAAGCGATTTGTTAAAGTGAAATATCTAGGATTAGCAAATTTAATTATGAATAAGGCAATTGTTACAGAGCTAATACAGGAAAATATGACACCCGATCGAATTGTACAAGAGCTTTATAAGTTTGATTCTCAGGAAGGTGCGAATAAAATAGAAAATGATTACGATGAATTACTCAGTGTTTTGGGTAGTGAAGGCGCTAGTAAAAGAGCCGCTAGTTTTATTATAAACGATATAAAATAAAAATGATGATTACGCTAGACAATAGGCTAATTGCTCTTGCCTTAGCTATCTTTGCGTTATTATCTTCTGGTTTTTCAAAAAATATTTCTGTCTCTATTCTTAACGCAGAAGATTTAAATGATTGTTCTATAACGGTTATTCGCGGAAGCTATACCCTCAGACAAGAAAATAAGTTTTACATTCTCTCTAAAGGAAGTAAAGTTTTAATTCATGAAGGACAGTACTTAAGTATTGGAGATTCTGTTCGATTTAAAATAGATGCATTAGAAATAATCGGCACAGATTATATTAATCATTTTGAGATTTCTTTTCGAGGGAAATCAATTAAATATGATGATCATCTTCATATTGAACGTCAGGGGCATAAAATTAGATTCATTAATGAAGTTGATTTAGATCGCTATGTTGCTGGTGTTGTTGAGGGAGAAGCGGGATATAACTTACCATTGGAGTACTATAAATTACAAGCAATTCTATGCAGGACCTACGCACTTAAAAATATCAATAGACACGAAAAGGAGGGCTTTGAATTGTGTGATAAGGTGCACTGTCAGGTGTATCATAGCAAGTGTCAAAAAAATGACATTATAAAGGCTACATCTGCAACTAGTGGACTTGTAGTCGTAGACCATGATTTAGAGCTTATCAATACGACGTTTCATTCCAATTGTGGTGGTCAAACCTGTAATTCAGAAGATGTGTGGCTAACTCCCGTAAGTTACTTGCGCTCTGTTAAAGATTCATTTTGTCACTTCTCACCACATTCAACTTGGAAAAAGAAGTTCAATAAAAGAGAATTTATATCTGTTTTTAGTCAAAATAAACCGCTTGATTCATTAGACTTCCAATCACTCATTACTTTTTGTCAGGACACGTCTAGATTTCCAAATAAAAATTTACATTCGACACAATTAACCAAAGTGAGAAGTGCCTTGAATTTGAAATCTACTTATTTTTCAGTTGAACAACAAGGGTCGAATTTAATGTTGTTTGGAAAAGGTTTTGGCCATGGAGTTGGTTTGTGTCAGGAGGGAGGAATTGAAATGGCAAAACAACATTATAGTTATGTAGATATTCTTAAATATTATTATACAAAAGTTTTCATAGTAAATCAGCGCGCACTCCTTTTTTTCAAAGAGGAATAATTGGATATAAGACAACTACCTGCATTAAGAATTTTAATACTGTTTATCATGTGTTATCTCCTTTTGATGCATTTTAGTTTTGTAAGTTCTATTTTAATTTTTTCTATAGTTTGTGTTTTCTTGATTTTCAGAATTACGACTTTTAAAAATAGTATTGTACTTTTTGGTATTGTATTAATTTGTTGTGTAAGAATTAAATATAAACCTGTATACATACTTCCCTCCAATTGTTACAAAATTGAGCGGATAGTTAAGGAAAATAAAGAAAAAACTGTTTTTATTGGAAAAGGTAAAGAAAAAGTGCTTTTTTCATTAAAAATAAAAGCAACTCAACAAAATACATATTATCCCAATGATATTGTAGAGTATAAGGCGAGATTAAATCCTTTGCCTCTGCCAAAAAGTTTAGATGGTTTTGTGTATGCGGATTACTTAAAAAAAATAGGAGTCGATTCTGTAGCTTACCCAATAGTCTTTCCAAAAGTTTTGTTTCGAGATACTCTCAGTGTTGTCTTCTTAGCATCAAAACTTAGAAAATCCATTGTTTCTTATTTACTTTCTTTTTCAAAAGTAACGAGTTCAACTAAGGGGTTTTTAATAGCATTGTTGACTGGTGATAAATCCTTTTTAAATAAAAAAGAACATCAATTATTTAGAGAAAATGGAGTTGTTCATGTTCTGGCCATTTCAGGTTTACATGTTGGTATACTTTATTTTACTTTGTGTTTTTTGCTTTCTAAACTCTTTCGCTTATCAGGTTTTTTTGTCTTTTATACAATAGCCATTCTGTTAATAACCTACGCATTCATAACAGGTTTGTCTCCATCCGTAATTCGTGCAGTTCTAATGTTTATACTAATACATTATGGTAAATTATTTCATAAATCGGTAAGCACATTAAATATAGTTTTTGCAAGCGCTGCATTAATGTTGTTTTTTAATCCTGATCTGATGCGTGATGTTGGATTTCAATTGAGTTATTCAGCTGTGATAGGTATTGTTTTAATAATGCAATATTCAGGCTTCACTGACTGCTTTAAAACACCTTATTTTAATTTTTTTTGGAAAATTATACTTGTGAACTTAGCAGCCTTTATTTTCACTGCACCTGTAATATCATTCCATTTTGGAATAGTCAATTTTACCGGTATATGGGCCAGTTTGGTTATTGTACCTTTGATAACAATTGCAATGTATCTTGGAATAGCAATCCTAATATTATCCTTAAATCATTTTGTTGCAGAAAAGTTCTTTTTAAGTCTCGACTATTTATTTTTTGGACTAAATAAGTTGCTTCTCTTAATAACAGAGTCTTTTAACCTCTCTTATCATGTTTTTATCAGCGGTGGTATATTAGTGGCTTGTTTTTCAATTTTAATTTTCTTGGTTACTAAGACAAAAAAGTGGTTTGTTATTTCATTGCTTATTTGTTTTTTAGTCCCTTTTTTCCCATTAAATAATAAAATTCAGTTTTTAAAAGTAAACTCTAGAATCCAATTAAAATTTAGAAATGAAATTTTCTACTTAAAAAAAGGAGACTCACTTTTTATTGAAAATATTGAGATATTTTATCAAGAAAAAAATAAATTGAGCTTGCAAAAGCTCGATTACAATAAAAAAATAGATTTCAATGTTAATAATTATCAATATTTAAATCTAGAGTTCTAGCAAAGAATATTTAAATTTAAAATGTGTTTAAAAAATATAAGTACATTTTCTTCTTTTTTATTCTATCTGCATGCGTTGAACAGCAAGGTTTAAATAAAGAAGAGTCTCTGCAAGACGAAATATCGCCCTCTGGTAATGTCTTAGATTTTGGTTTTCAAACTGATTTATCTGAGGATATCGCGGCTTATAAAACTGTAGTGAGTATTGTAAGAGAAACAGGTTTATCACAAAATTTCATCATTTTACCAGGCGATGTGGAAAAAGTTCAAGCTTACATTGAGGACAATGAGAGAATTTTAGAATATAACCCTGATTTTATAGAAAATATTCAGGCGAAAAAGAATTGGTATGGTATTTCGATTTTAGCTCGTCAAATCGGTCATCATTTGTCCAAGCATGAGCTAGAAGGTGGCGTTCCAAGTATAGAAGAGAATATAAAAGCAGATGAGTTGGCAGGTTTTGTTTTATTTAAGATGGGAGCATCTATAGGAGAGGCAATTGAGGCTCTAGAAAGTGTTATTGCTGATAATGATAATCACCAAAAGGGTATTCCCAAAAACACTCGTATTACATCGTTAGCTAAAGGTTGGAATAATGCAAAAACACTCATGACAGATACTATGATTACCAGTAATAATGAAGCAATAGATTCACTAATAAATCTTAATCCTAAAAGAAAGAGACGTCAATATGCCTACCGTGTTTTTTTAGCGATTGATAAAAAAATGTATTTTATTGATACCCAGGGTAAAGTATATGAAGAGGTTAGTAACCTTTACATTCCGGTAGGTCTGAAAAAAGATAGTGATAAAACCGGTTTTGACTGGATCTTTGTTAAAGAAGGAGACTCTTATGGTGTCGATTTAAAAGGTCGTTTATGGGCTTTTTCAAGTGATGGTAATTTCCATATAGTTGGTCAGGCGATAAAATTGAATATTAAATAGTCATGTTTTTTAAAACTCATTTTCGTTGGGTTCTTCTTATCTCCAATTCAGACTTTTTGGCTAATTATGTTGAAAATCAAATTTACTCTTTGAATTTAGAGGGTAATTCCATTTTAACAACAAAATATCAAAGGAAATTATGCGTTTTTGATGACACCTGTCCTCATCAAGGAGTTTCATTAAAAGATGGTTTATGTGAAAATGGCCAAGTGATTTGTTCGTGGCATAAATATGCTTATTGCTTAAAATCAGGGAGAGATTTATCTACATCGGGATCATCCTTAAAAATTTATAAAGTCAAATTGGAAAATGATTTTTGGTATGTTGGATTGGAAGAGAAAATTCCTTTTTGGATGGATACAACATAAATTTTAAAAGTTATTGTAACAAACAATATGATTAACGTTATGCATAAAATAGCTTAAATTAGATTAAAAGAATGAAATCTTGTTTTCTACTTATTTTAATTTCTTTTTCAACCTTAATGTTTGGACAGTCAGGGTGTAATTCTTTCGAATATTTAAAAACGAGAACTTTTAATTGTCAGAGCTCATCCCAAGATTCTTGGTATAAGTTTAGAGCTAAAGGAGCCTCTTTAGATTTTGTGGGTGTCTTCGAAAATAAAGATAGTTTATTTGAATACGAAATTTATCCTTTCGCTGATTGTCAAAAAATTCAAACAGGACGAGTTATGCCTTTAAGGAGTGTTTTTAAAAATTCTAATTTAATTACAAAAGAGGTTTGGAGAAAGGTTATTGAAGATGGTATTTGTCCATGTCCATCATGCTTATCGAAAATTGAAATTAATCAGAAAAAAACACTAAAATTGAAACAAGGAGAATTTTATTATCTCAGAGTTTTATCTCGCGGTAAACCTTTTAAATTCACCTTAAATTTTAGTGATTTTGACACTTTAAATCCTATACAGTTTTCGATTGATAGTATTCCCTTTGAGGAGATTGAGATTGGCATGGTTTACCAATTAAAGGATATATTTTTTATTCCTAAAACATCAAGTTATTTGTCCAAATCAATACCTGAGCTTAAAAAACTAGAACTTTTCTTGAAGAAGCATGCTGTACTAAGGGTCCAGGTTAGAGGGCATGTAAACGGTCCGGCACAAATTAAACCGTCATTTTATCAATTGTTATCTGATCAAAGAGCTGAGGCTATAAAGGAGTTTTTAGTTACAAATGGTGTAGAAGAGAAAAGGGTAGACGCTAAGGGGATGTCCAATTTTCAAATGAGATATCCATCCCCAAAGAATGCGTATCAAGCTACTCAGAATCGACGGGTAGAAATTGTAATTTTAGCTGTAGAATGAAAAAAACATGTTTTTTATTCTTATTGTTCGTAAAAATGGTTTTGTTTTCTCAAAAATCGTGTAAAAATATACCTGTAATAACTATTGATAGCTTAAGTAATCTTAGTTCAACTTCTCAAGTTGAATACTTTAAGATTAAGGAGGATTCATTATATGATTTTGTTAATTTTACAAGTGGATTTCAAGGGGTCAACCTATATTTCGATACATGTGATGGTATAAATAGTTTACAGTTGGATTCGACGGGTTTTGTCATTCCTAGTAATGAAATGATAAACTCAGGAATTTGTTTTTGTAAATCATGTGGTATACGGTATTCTAAAATATCTCTTAAAAGAGTTGTTTTTGTTGAGCTAATAAAGCCTTCACAGATAAAAATATTGAAACACAAGAAAAAATCTCCAATAAATTATTTGTGGTACGAAAAAGAGCTTAAATCTGGAGATAAGATCAAACTAAAGCGTATTCTATTTGTTGGCGGTGAAGCTAGATTTAGACCAATTAGTTACGAGGATTTGAACCGCTTGTATTATGTTCTTGAAGAGAATTCTCATTTGAAAATAGAAATTCAGGGCCATGTTAATAGTCCAGGTAAACGTAATTCACAAAAAAATCAAGAATTATCAGAGGCAAGATCAAAGGCAGTAATGAACTATTTGATAAAGAAAGGAATCAAACCTACTCGATTAACGAGTAAAGGATATGGAAATACTAAAATGATTTATCCAAACACTAAATTAGAGTATGAAATGCAATTTAATCGGAGAGTTGAAATTTTAGTTAAATAAATGTCAAGAGGAAATAAATATTTTATAATATACAAACCTAAGGGATGTTTGAGTCAGTTTTCAAAGGAGCACGGGAAAACAGCATTGGTAGATTTGTTTAATTTCCCAAAAGATATTTATCCGGTTGGAAGGCTTGATCAAGATTCAGAGGGCCTATTGATTTTATCGAATGATAAGTCTATTAATGCTTTATTACTCAACCCTAAAAATGGTCATTGGAGGACGTATTGGGTTCAGGTAAGTGGTCAAATTGATAAAAAAGCAATCAAAGAATTACAACTTGGAGTAGATATTTTTATTCAAAAAAAAAAGCATAGTACTCTTCCTGCAAAAGTAAAAAAGGGACTTCCTCCTAAAAATATCCCTCACTTAGTAGTTACAGAAAAAAACACGTCATGGTTTAGAATATCCATTCAAGAGGGCAAAAACAGACAGGTTAGAAAAATGACGGCAAAAGTTGGTTTCCCAACCTTAAGATTAGTAAGAACACATATTGAATTACTTGACTTAGGTAAATTACAACCAGGCGATTTTAAGCAAATGGATAAGAATCAACTTTTTTCTAAATTGGGAATTTAGATTTTTTTCATCCAAAATTAGAACAATTTGAATATCTGTCCTCTTTGATATTATCTTATTAAGTTAAATCTTATCAGATTTAACTTTTTGATAAAATAGTCGTAGCAGTAATAAATTTTTTACAAAATGAATCCTCTTAATAAGCAAACTGTAGATATGATTTTAGAGCTGGCAGATGGTGATAACAGTGTATTGTTAGAGATTTTTAATTCTTTTTTAAAAGACGCGAAGGAACTATCTGAAGAAATAAATAGTGCAGTTTATAATTTAGATTGGGAGACACTTCAATTTAAGGTTCATACACTCAAAGGTTTGTCAGGAACTATTGGGGCAAAGCCACTTTTTGAAATTTGTAAAAATTTAAATAATGATTTGAAAAATGGCAATAAGATGACTGCGATTGGTTTAGCTAATTCGCTAGTCATTGAGTATAAAGAGTTAGCTGATTATATAAGAACTAATTATCAAATTTAGTATGAAACATAAAGTATTTCTTATCGAAGATAATCCTACGGAAGGATTTTTGTTGCGACTCGCATTAAGTAAAGTTGAAAATCTTGAAATAACTCATTTTAAAACAGGTGGAGAACTAATGGAAAAAATTGATGAGTGCCCAAGTATTGCAATTGTTGATTTAAATCTCCCTGACGTGAACGGATTAGATTTAATTAAAGAAATTAAAAAAAAGTCATCCAATACTAAAAGTATTGTAGTTTCTGCTCAAAGAGATGTTGAGGTAATTGCAACTGTCCAATCGGAGGGAACTCCTTATTATTTAGTCAAAAGTGATAGCGTTTTAAAGAACCTTAAATCAATTGTAGAAGATTTTATATTCTCTATGGACCGAAAATAGTCTTTTGATATTAAAAATATATTTTCAAAACTTCTGGCTTATTTTTCATCTTCTAAATTTTAATAAAGAGGAAATATCTTAAACAAAATATGAGTGAAATCATAAATGTATTTCGAAGTTTAGAATTAATGAATAGTTTCCTATATTTTTCCTCAATTGGCAGGACAAAATTTTCATTGAGTAAATAAAATGTTATCGGTAGTAAATAGACTAAGATTTTATTAAGCTTCGAGAAGTGAAAAAAGACTAAAGCAAAGAAAATAATCCAGCAATTGAAAATCCAACAACAATTGATATAAATTTAACAAGGTTAAATTTATGATCTTCATTTATTTCGAAAAGAATTGTAGTTGATATATTCAAAAATATTCCAATTACAATAGCCATAAAATAATGTTGGTAGTCCCCAAAAGTCGATATTGATTCTGATAATACAAGTCCAAGTGGTGCCATGATAGCAAACGATGCAAGTATAAAAAATGATTTCGGTGTTCTTCCCAAGTAATGCTTAAGCATAGATCCAAATACTATCGCAACAGGAAGTTTATGTAGAATTAGTCCTAGAAAAAAAGATTCGTGAAAATGATTTTCGTTTTCTGCATGCGTATGGCTTGAGGCTAAGGGTGTTGCTTCAAATAAAGCGTGTAGGAATAAACCGATTAAGGCTGGCAGTTTAACCTTATTGATATCTCCTTTGTGATAATGACCATGATCAATACCTTGTGTCAGAAATTCTAATATTAATTGAATAGAAAATCCTATTAAAACAAAAATACCGTAAGAAGGAGCATAGTCTAGGAATAAGTCTGGTAAAAAATGTAAAATGGTCAAACCAAACAAAAATGCTCCGGAGAATGATAGAAGAATTTTGAGTGAACGTTCTTTATTTATGTTTAAAAACAAAAAAATTGAACCCGCTATAAACGTGATAACGAAAAGTAATATTTCAGTGGTAAGACTATTCAATCTTTTTGGCAATGATAATCAATCTCTCTGAATTTTCTTTGAATTCATCTAGGTTATAATTTCCAAAAGTATGTGTGATTTGCAAACCTACTTCCTGAAGGTACAATTTGAAATCTTCAATACTTAAAAGTTTAACGGATTCTTGGAATGAAAAATCGTCTCCCTGATCTTGAAATTTTATTTCCTTAATAATTTGATTGTTCTCAATTCGTTTTGATATTTTAAATTGAATCCCATCAATTGTTTTATACTCTTGAGGTGTTAAATTAGAAATAACTGTTTCTCTATTTAAAAAGTCAATTACCAAAATGCCATTCCTTTTTAAGTTTCCGGCAGCAGCTTTCATTGCATTAAGTTCATCTCTTTTGCTTTTAAAGTATCCAAAACTTGTAAACAAATTTAAAGCAAAGTCAAAATAGTTCGTTCTGAATATCTGACGCATGTCATGAGTGTAAAATTTAAGTCCTTTTTTCAAGTTTTTACTTGCTTCAACAATACTTTTTTCTGAGAGATCATAACCTGTTACGTCAAACCCCAATTTATTTATAAATAATGAGTGACGTCCTTTTCCACAAGCGATGTCAACAAATTTAGCTTCTGTTTTTGGTTGTAAAAAGTCAATTAAATTTGAGATAAACTCTTCTGCCTCTGTGAAGTTTCTATTTTTGTATAAAATATGATAGTATTTCGTGTCAAACCAGCTTTCAAACCATTCTTTTGCCATTCGGTAAAGATAAAAAATGATTGTTTTGAACGAGATACTACAACTGAAAATTTTAAATAAACCATGTATTAAAAATTATCTTCTTTAAGCTAGTTATTTTGAAACTAATATTTGCATGTTGCGTTATAACACAGGAAAATTGTTTTTAATTGAATTAAAAACTCTAGCTTTGCTTTTTATGTCATTTGGAGACTTAAATATATACGACTTTTACAAAAAAATGGAAAGCAATGATATTATGCTTTCTTTCAAAGGTGATGTAACATCCGATATGTTAACATCAATGCTCCAAATAATGGAAACTAAATTGGATAACCTAGGTGAAGAAAATAAAGTCAAAAGAAAAGTTTATAATGTTTTAGTAGAGTGTCTTCAGAACTTGTATCATCATAGAGATGAGATGAAACGAACTGGTTTTAAGGAAGAAAGTGCCGCAATATTTATGATCGGTAGAAATGAATCTTGTTATAATATTGTTACAGGTAATTATATCTCATCAGATAGAGTCTCCGGCTTAAAATCAAGAATTGATCAAGTGAATGTTTTAGACAAGGATGGTCTGAAAATGCTTTACAAGGAGGTTTTAAATAATGAAGAAAGATCCGACAAAGGGGGAGGAGGATTAGGAATCATAGATATTGCTCGTAAAAGCAGACAAAAATTAGTTTACGATTTTATGGATGTTGATGATCAATATTCATTTTTTAGTTTATATATAAAAATTCCTCAAAAAAATTGATTGCAATATGGGAAAGATTTCTATAGAAGGTACTTCAAAAACACCAACTGTATTGTTTGATGC
>MDSV01032876.1_pt1 | contig 23701 bp, 25 predicted proteins | sample 810851 | NCBI WGS metagenome assembly MDSV01 (sample SAMN05326640, study PRJNA326480) | marine metagenome | isolation source: seawater | place: Atlantic Ocean: North East | collected 2012 | reverse complement strand
GGCATTTTCTACCACTTTTTTGAATAGGTTAGTGTTTAAACTGGCACAAAGCCCGCGATTAGATGATACAACCAAGACATCATATTGATTAGATGCTTTGCCTTTTTTACCAATAAAAGGGTGTTGATACTCACAATTTGCATCAGCGATTGACTGAATCATACGCAGGATTGCTTGTGCGTAGGGCTTACCAGCACTCATTCGTTTTTGTGCATGACCAAGCTTAGACGCAGAAACAAGATACATCGCATTCGTGATTTTCTTGGTTTGCTGAGTGCTTTTGATTGTTTGCCTAACTTGATGAATTTTTGACATTACAGACTCGTTGCGGCTTTAAAATCTTCAACTAACTTAAATAGTTTTGCTTTATGCTCATCATTTAGGACAGGGTTTTCGTTGATACTATCAAATAGGTCACCATGTTGGTTTTTCAAACTTTGATGAATTTTATCTTCAAAACTAATTAACTTTTCTTTTGGAATGTCATCCACTAATTGATTCTCAATAAGAAATAATGAGACTGCCATCTCCGCCACAGTCAATGGTTTGAATTGCTGCTGCTTCAACATTTCGGTGGTGTACTGACCATGCTTTAGTTGAGCCTGAGTGGCTGCATCAAGGTCCGATGCAAACTGAGAAAAGGCTTCAAGTTCACGAAACTGTGCTAATACTAAACGCGTTCCACCGCCAAGCTTTTTAATGATTTTTGTTTGGGCAGCACCACCTACACGTGAGACTGATAGCCCTGAGTTGATCGCGGGCCGAACACCTGACTTAAATAGCCCCTCATCAAGGAAAATTTGACCATCTGTAATTGATATTACATTTGTTGGCACAAACGCAGATACGTCACCAGCTTGTGTTTCGATGATTGGGAGTGCAGTTAAAGAGCCAGTTTTCCCTTTGACTTTGCCATTGGTTAGTTTTTCGACATATTCTTTACTGACTCTGGATGCGCGTTCAAGTAGTCTTGAATGTAGGTAAAAAATATCACCTGGAAATGCTTCACGCCCAGGAGGTCGACCTAATAGCAAGGATATCTGTCGGTAGGCAACCGCATGTTTAGATAAATCATCATAAATAATAAGAGCATCTTCTCCTTTATCTCTGAAATATTCACCAATAGCACAACCTGAGAAGGGTGCAATATATTGCAGCGCAGCAGTGTCAGAAGCACTTGCGACAACAACAGTGGTATATTCCATGGCGCCAGCATTCTCAAGTGTGTCAATGAGATTGGCAACGGATGATGCTTTTTGTCCAATTGCTACATAGACGCATTTAACATTTTCATGTTTCTGGTTGATAATAGTATCGATTGCAATTGCTGTTTTCCCGGTTTGACGATCTCCAATAATCAATTCTCTTTGTCCACGGCCAATGGGTGTCATTGCGTCAATTGCTTTCAAGCCAGTATGCAGTGGTTGGCTGACTGATTGTCGATCAATCACTCCAGGTGCAATCTTTTCAATTGGGCTTGATGTGTCTGAATGGATAGGGCCTTTACCGTCGATTGGCTCACCCAGTGCATTGATGACACGGCCAAGAAGACTTTCCCCGGTAGGAACGCTTAATACGCTTCCTGTGGTCATTGCTTTTCCTGATTCCTTCAGCCCTTTGTCACTTCCAAGAACAACTGCGCCAACGCTGTCTTCCTCGAGGTTAAGTGCTAAGCCATGTTGGCCGTTTTCAAAGCGAATTTTTTCTCCCGGGACAGCGGCATCCATTCCATAAATTTGAACAATACCGTCCTTTAAACTTGTAATCGTTCCTTCTGACTGTAAAGATGGTTCGATATTTAATTCATCGATCTGTTTTCTTAACTGTTTGCTTATTTCTAAAACATTCACTGACATAGTGGATCCTCTATTGATATATTAGACTTTGATGGACAGTTTTAAGTTGACCAAGCATGCTCGCGTTATACACCTTATCTCTGCAGGTCGCTTTGTAACCAGAGATGAGGGAAGTATCAACAACAAATTCTGGTTTAATATGCTCTACCCCAAAAATTTCCTCGATGGTTTTTAGTAGTTGTTTTTGATTTTGTTTTGTCACTTTACTGGCTGTGCATATAGTAACGTTTGCTGTGCCAGAACGTTCATGAAGCAGCTTTTCAAATTGGCTTGATATTGCTTTTGCTTCTAATAAGATTTGGTATTTTATGGCAACAGCTAAAAACTGCAAAAACGACGTATCCTCAGCTTTAAGTATTTTGCTGCAGAGAGATACAATCGTTGCGCTGGGAATATTTGGATCACGAATTATTCTCTTCATAAGCGGATCGCTGATCAGTATGGACAAGCCTTTCAATAGGTCAAGCCATTTTTCACACAGCTGATTATCACTCTGAATGTTGATTAATACAGCTTTTGCGATGGTTGCTGGTTTGATTTTAGCTTGCATACTCTTCCTTGGAGCCTTTTTCTAGCTGTTTGAGAAGCAACTGTATGTCTTTTTTATTGTCGATTTTTTCACTAAGAAGTTTCTCGCAAATTAGCGCAGAAATATTAACCATTTCATTGGATATTTCATCTGTCTTAGATGCTACATATTGATCGACGTCTTTTTGTGCAGCCTCAATAATACGCTCTTTCTCAGCCATGGCTTCAACCTTGGTATTCTCAAGCATAGTTTTGGCCTGCTGATCTGCATTATCAACGATTTGTGCTGCTTTTTGTTTTGCGGTAGCTACAATTTCATTCGCAGATGCTTCACTCTCGATCAGTTTCTTTTCACCCTCTTCTGCCTTTTGTAGACCAGTTTCAATCTGCATTCGGCGCTCATCCAGTGCAGCATTGATCGGAGGCCAAACATATTTCATGGTCAGCATCACAAAGGCGATGAAAATAATCATCTCGATAAACAAGGTTGCATTTATGTCCATCGATTTCTCCAGTAATAGTTAATAGCAGAATTCAAAACTAACAATTTAGACAACAAGGTCTTTGACCGCAGCAACAAATGGGCTTGCAGTACTAAACCAGATCATAATACCGATCCCGATCATTGTTACAGCATCAACAAAGCCAGCAACAATAAACATCTTTGTTTGTAGCATTGATGACATTTCGGGCTGTCTGGCAGCACTTTCTAAGAATTTACCGCCCAGGATACTAAACCCAATGGCAGTTCCAAATGCACCCAGACCGATAACAATTGCGGTTGCGATAACAGTATATGCATAAATGTTAGATATATTTGCGATGATTTCAGCTTTCATAAATAGTCTCCTTAGGTTAGTGTTCTTGGGTTGCAATGCTGAGGTAGATGATAGTAAGTATCATAAAAATAAATGCCTGAAGTGTTATTACGAATAAGTGGAAGGCAAGCCATACACCACCGAATAACCACTGCAGGTAGATTGGGGAAATGGCGATCAGGATAAATATGAGCTCTCCTGCATATATATTCCCAAACAATCGCATTGCCAGCGAGGCTGTCTTGGACAGTTCCTCAACGATACGAAAAGGGATATTAATGAAAAACATTGATTTAGGAAAAGGGTGGGATGCTAAATCGTTGATGTAGCCACCAACTCCTTTGGTGTAAATGGAGGAGCCAATCACAATAAGTAAAACAGATATTGCTAGTGCTAAAGTACAGTTCAAATCAGCGGTTGGTACAGCCTTGAAATAATTGACGCCAAAAAAGGTCATTGTCCATGGTACCAGGTCAACCGGGACTAGATCCATAAAATTCATAAGAAATATCCAGCAAAATAGTGTGAGTCCAAGTGATCCAATTTTTCTGCTGTTTCGAATGTGAAAAGTTTCAAAAATCTGATCATCAACAAAAGTTACGATACACTCAATAAAATTTTGTAATCTACCAGGTGTGCTGGTTGTCATTCTTCTGGCCGTATAATAGAAAAGGGAAAAAAACACCAATCCACAAATAAGTGAAACAGCGATTGTATCTAGATTGAGTGTCCAGAATCCAGGTTTGTATGCGTTAAACTGACCTGTCACAAGATCATACTGTAGGTTGACTAAGTGATGTTTTATGTATTGTGATGTTGTCGGTAGATTTGCCATTTTAAGCCGTTAATCTATGTCCAGCGTGATATCATCGTACTTGCTATGAGCCCCAATAATACAAAAAAATCGTCCAGAAAGCTATATTTAGTTAAAAAAATAAATATAGATATAAATATCATAATCTTAGCAATTGAAGAAAAAAGCATTTTAAAGAAAATTTCATATTTTGATAAGATATTTGCACTGAAGGCGATACTTAAAGCAGCACGTTGGGCAACAAATACAGGCAGACCAGCAATTAGATAACTTTGTGCAGGCGATAATCCGCTGAGAAAAAATATTAAACAGCCTGACCCAGTAAAATAGAGAAGTGCCCACCGCAAACGGGAAAGATTCTCATAGAACCCTGAATTATTCAGCCGCTTCATTCTCTAACCACTGACGGATAAGTAGCTGACTTGCTTGGATGCCTGTTTTATCTTTGGCGCTGGTAGTAATAAGAGGCGCTGGATCTGTGTAGAACCCGCTTAGACTTTTTTGATAGTAGCTGGATTGTTTCTGGATGTTGTTTTTTGAGAGTTTGTCTGATTTTGTTAAAATCATCTGGCATCGAACATCACACATTCCGATTAGGCCAGCTAAGTCAATATCAACGTTTTGCCAGGCATGACGAATATCAACCAAATGAAAAACGCCGATTAAATTTTCCCTCTGAAGTAAATATGACTCACACATTTTCTGCCACTTAAATCGGTTTGTTTTGCTTGTTTTCGCATAGCCGAAGCCAGGAAGGTCAACAAGCAAATAAGATTGTTCATCATATACATTGATTGTCTGGGTCTTGCCGGGGGTTTGACTTGTTCTTGCTCGTACTCGTCCGATCAATGCGTTTATGAAGGAAGATTTGCCTACGTTGGAACGTCCAACAAGAGCGATCTCAGGTCGATTTATTTCAGGAAGCTTATCCCAATAGTCAGTGATGAAGTCAGGATGTTTATTCATATAGGTTAATTATATAATTCAGCCATTTTTCCAAGGCTATAGGGCTGGATTTTACTTGCATTTCCAGCGGTTGAGAAAGATTCGAATCGTTTAATACAAACATCCATCATTGCTTTTTGAGCTGCTGATAAATATTGTCTTGGATCGAATGCTGATGGGTTTTCTGCCATAAATTTTCGTATTGCGCCTGTTGATGCCAGTCGAAGATCAGTGTCAACATTAATTTTTCTTATACCGTACTTGATAGCTGTTATGATTTCCTCAAGTGGGACACCATATGTTTTTGGTATATTTCCACCGAACTCGTTAATGATTTCAAGAAGTTCCTGTGGGACTGATGATGCCCCATGCATCACTAAGTGTGTATTGGGGACCTGTTCGGCAATTGTTTTAATTCTTGCAATATCAAGAGTTTTTCCAGTTGGTGGGGTAGAGAACTTGTAGGCTCCGTGACTGGTACCAATTGCAATTGCTAATGCATCAACACCAGTCTTGGCAACAAAATCTCTTGCTTCATCTGGATCAGTAAGTAGTTGTTCTTTATCTAGAACCCCTTCTGCACCTGAGCCATCTTCATCTGCTGCTCTTTGAGTTTCTAACGAACCGAGGCATCCAAGCTCCCCCTCGACACTGACGCCACAGCGATGTGCAATGCCAACAACCTCTTGTGTTACCTTGATATTGTACTCATAGGTTGAGGGAGTTTTCATATCACTCATGAGTGATCCATCCATCATAACAGAGCTGAATCCCAGCTCGATGGACTGTAGACATACTGCTGGACTGGCCCCATGGTCTTGATGCAAACAAACGGGAATATGTGGCCATTCTTCAAGCGCCGCATGTGTTAGTTTGCGGATAAACTCAGGTCCTGCGTATTTCCTTGCTCCTGCAGAGGCCTGAATAATTACAGGACTATTGGTCGCGTCGGCAGCATTCATTATCGCCCGAATTTGTTCTAGGTTATTCACATTAAAGGCGGGAACGCCATAATTATATTCAGCAGCGTGATCCAACAATTGTTTCAGGGTGATAAGTGCCATCGAGTTATTCCTTGCTGGTATCTTTACTTTCTTCCTCTAAGGTAAAGGAGTTACCACAACCACATGTACTTTTGGCGTTAGGGTTTGAAATAGTAAATCGCTCACCTTGCATATCTGTTAAATAATCTAGAGTTGCTCCCTCAAGCGATTGTATGCTGATGGGGTCTACAATGATTGTGATTATCTGTCCATTTATGTCGTTCTCAATTGTAAGGTCATCCTCTTCTATTGACTCACAAAACTCAAAGTCATACTGAAAACCAGAACATCCTCCTCCCATTATTGCGATGCGAAGATAGAGCTGCTCGTCTTGAGAGGATTTCTCTTCATTGACAAGATCAAAGAGTTTTTGACAGGCGCTGTCAGAAACTTGAATAAGGGGCTGAGACATAAGCGTTTGTATGATTGGACTCATCGATCGATGCGAGAGTAACTTGAGAGGCTAGGAAAACGACCAGCGCAAATTGTAATGTTGTTTCGTTCATATCATTTCTCACGATAGCTGGGCAAGCTTAACATATAAGGAATTAAATTTAAATGTTTATTTATATTACTTTTTTCGAAAAATAAAATTTGTTACAATCATGTATGTTGTATTTATGGGTCAAAGCTCTGCATATTATTTCGATGGTTGTCTGGTTCGCCGGTGTCTTCTACTTGCCCCGGTTATTTGTTTATCACGCACAAACCAATGATCATGTCGGACAAGAGCGATTTAAGGTCATGGAAAGAAAATTATTTTGGGTTATTATGACACCAGGTGCAATCGCTACAGTCATCACAGGTCTCACGTTGGTTTATCTCCATCCTATGTGGCTAAAAGCAGGGTGGATGCATGCTAAGCTGCTTCTTGTTGGCTGCTTGATTATCTATCATATATCTTGCGGAATGTTTCTAAAGGCATTTGCAGACAATCAAAACCGATATTCCTCTGTTTTCTTCCGATGGTATAACGAGCTCCCCACGATCGTTTTAATCGGAGCGGTGATCGCAGTTGTTGTCAAACCAATGTGATATTACTTTAGTAAAATCGAATCGTAGTCAATTTTCTACATTTAATAGTTAGTAGAATTGTTCTGATAGCTGTGCCAATCAGGTTGGCAGCAACCAGGCCCATGATATTAAATATGGGTATCAGGTAAATTGACAATGCAATATTCAGGAATAAAGTTAATAGCAAAACCACCTCAGTATATTTTATCTCCTCATGTGATAATAAAAATAGAGAGCGCACTGCACAGGAAGAGTCAAAATAACTCTCAATAATAAGTAAGGGAACAATGAGAGGATAAACTAATTCTGATTGCCCAAACAATAATAGAATGTCTTTACCCAAAAATAAGGTAATAATGGCACCTAAGGTGATGATGATGGCTCTGAATAGGGCGTTGAGAGTGATGGCCTCTTGTGTTGAGGCATTGTTTTCATTGCTTTGGAGTTCAATGGTTGAAATAGAGGGGGCCATTAAACGCTGTAGTGTCATTACAAGCCCACTAAAGAAACTAACCAATACACTGCATAAGCCGTAAACCCCAACGCTTATTTCGTCCGGGGAAAATATTTCCATTGCGAAGATACCATAAACACTCAGAATGATGTTTGATACACTGAATAGGGCGCCCCCGTTTGCAACATTTCTCCAGTTTTTATCATAAAACAACCGTTGATTTTTCATATCAAAGCAGGCGGATATAGATTCATATATCATATTATTAGGAATCATCGTGTAGATATAGGTACTTATAATAAGCAAAGATATGGCAATAAGACCGGTGAGCAGTACTAGGTTTTCTTGCAATGAAAATAGATACAATCCAATGCATATTGCCCCAAGATAAGTTGCCTTGCTGATCAACAGGTCTACACTTGCGTAAACAAAAGAATACCCTTTTGATAGGATGAAGATTTGAGCCAGTGATGCAAATGTTAAAAAAGGGCTGAAAATAATAGCGTGCAAAGCAATATGGTAAGTCTTTAATCCAGAAGGTTGTGTAAAGATTGACCAAAGGACAAGATAAATTGCGAATAGTATGAGCGAAGTTTTAAATACTGATTGAAGGTTCCAGGCCAGATAAGCTATCTGCTTGTCATATTTTTCTTCTTTGCTGTACTGAACAAGAAATTCTTTTGCACTCGTGAAAGAACCAAATGCTACCACGAAGGAAACAATACAAACAAGTTGCCATGCACAAGTAAAGTCACCATATCGTGAGAGTTCAAGATTGGTAGAGAGTATATAATTCGCAATGTGTATACATACATATCCTAAGGTATTAAGAATGAGTATATTGAAAAAACTTACAAATGAGCTAGCCATATCCTATCAACTAAGCTGTTTCTATCTGTTCCTGGGAAGAAATTTCAACAGGGCAGAATTTAAGAATTTCTTTGGGTAACTTATTTTTATAGGCATTGTCGGCAAACTGAGAGATTAGGACGTTACACTGATCTGTATATTCGATCTGTGACGACCATGTTTCACGTGGATCCAAATTAGATTTTATGGTGCTAACCTGGCCTGGAAAAGCTAATCCAAACCCTGGCAGTATATTAAGATCAGAAAAATTGATTTGATTGTTGCAAATTGCATGAATGATTTTTCTGGTAAAGTCGATATCGTAACGCTTGCCAACTCCGTAGGGGCCACCTTGCCAGCCTGTGTTAACAAGATATACTTTCGCTCCTGACTCTTGGAGTCTTTTCCTAAGCAATTTAGCATAAAGAGCAGAGGGTCGAGGAAAGAATGGGGCGCCGAAACAGGCACTGAATGTTGGGCTGATATTTACCTCTGAGCCGATTTCTGTTGAACCAAGTTTCGCTGTGTAACCCATCAAAAAATAAAATGAAGCTTGGTCATCATCCAGCACACTGACAGGTGGTAAAACCCCATATAAGTCACAGGTTAGAAAAATGACATGTTTTGGAGAGACACCTTGACCTGAGTTGATTCTATTGTCGATAAATTCAATTGGGTAGCCCATTCTTGAGTTTTCACTTAAAGAAATATTGTCAAATTTTGGCTGTCTGTCCGCATCTAAAAAGACGTTCTCCATAACGCTTCCTGGCCGGATTGCTTGCCAAATAACCGGCTCTTTTTTTTCACTGAGGTTGATGCATTTTGCGTAGCAGCCACCTTCTATATTGAAGATGCCATCTTCACCCCAACCATGTTCATCATCTCCAATAAACACGCGATTAGGGTCCGATGATAATGTGGTCTTTCCTGTCCCAGATAGCCCAAAAAATAGGGCAGTTTCGCCGGACTCGCCCTGGTTTGCTGCGCAGTGCATTGGCAAAATATCAGAACTGGGAAGTAAAAAGTTTAGTGCGCTGAAAACGGCTTTTTTCATTTCGCCGGCATATCTCATTCCAATGATTAAGATTTTTTTATTCGCCAGGTCAATCATTACGGCTGACTCAGAGTGGGTCTTAAATAACTGGTGATCAATTTGCATTGTGGGTACATTTCGAATCTCCCACGTCTGCACACAAGCATCAGTATCATCCTTTTCAATAAATAGATTCATCGCAAATATGTGATGCCATGCAAATTCAGTAGTGACACAGAGTCTTATTTGGTGCTCTGGGTTGGCTCCTGCGAACAAAATGGATTTATATGATCTTTTCTCTAAGTGATGCAGGCTCAAGTCCCATAAAGTCTCAAATTGTGACAAGTTATATTTTTTATTAATTGGGCCCCAATCAACATCATTGTCTATATCAGGATGCGAAACAATGTAACGATCATTTGGACTTCTTCCAGTTCTCTCCCCAGTCACAACATTAAGTACACCATCAAAAGATAGTACGCCTTCATTGTATTTCAGTGATTCTTGTGTGAGATATTCTCGTGTGAGCAGGGTGTTTGATTGATTAACAGACATATCGGTCACAAATGATGAAATCGATATGATATTAGCACCTTTTAAAGATTAAACCAATATTAAATCTCTATTAACTTTTGTTTGGAAACAAAGCAATTATTAGTCCACCTAAACCCGCACCAGAGGGCTTGCATGCAAGCGCGCCTTGGGCTTTTTGATCATCGATATCTGCCTGCATCGATGGTGAAATCAGTTGCCATTTCTCAAAACACTCGTTTCCAAGATGGATAGCTTTAACAAGCTCCTCTTGAGATCCATTTTGAAGAGCATTTTTAGCAAGGAGGGTTGCTTTATGCATTTTTTCATCTAAAAAAGATGCCAATTTAGGATCAACATCAAATAAACGCTTAACTTGGTTGATACATACGGACGACATTTTGCTTGGGCCAGAGTCTATCCATCTGATATTGGGCATTAGCTGACTGTGTAATTTAAAGAATTGACCATCTTGAAAAAGAACAGGCTCGTCACTCATGCATCCAACAATATCAAGTCCGCTACTTTGACCATGAAAATAATCTTCAATTGATTTGGCCTCTAAATAGATTGAATCACATGAGTGGTGGTGATGAAGCAATTGTGCGATGCAAATCGATAAAGCGGCTGAAAAGCCAAAACCTTTTCCTATCGGTATTTTATTATCAAAAGTTACGTGTCCCCTTAGAGCTGTGATATTCCTCTTTAGGTATTCATGCTCTAGCAATTTTTTAATCGCTTTTTCAAGAGTAATGTTATGTGGTTTGAACGAAACACGAAGCGGACTCTTATCAGGGTGATAAGTTAGTGTAAGCTGGTAATCTTTTTTTGGGAAAACAATAGCAGGGTGTCCCCTGAGAACAGCATGCTCGCCCAATAGAATCCACTTTGCATGAGAGGTGAAGCTAAAGGTCATTTTTACTCCACCATAAGGCTGGATCAAAGTTCTTTTTAAACTTTAAAAAAGACGCTGGCGATTGTTTTGGGTAGAGGAAATGCAAGTTTGCACCTGCATCCATCGTAAGCATAAATTGAGCGCCAGACTTTATTGCATGATCACACCGATCAATGATTGCTAGGGTATCTTGCGTAAAATAGCTAAATTTAGGGGTGGCTGTATGAAACATCTCGTGCATTTGTAAAAACTCGTCTTTAGTGATTTGGTAGAGACGACCCCAGTCCTCCTCTTCAAATGCCGAAGATAATGCGTCAATCCTCATCAGAGCATCTTTTGGTCGGTCTCTATAAAGTTTTGATGTGCGTACTCGCTGATGTGCTTCAGATGAGCTGATTTTTTTATGAGATGTATCCAAAAGAAGAACATCGTGGTCTAGTTGAATCCAATCGAACCCCACAGTGCTTGCCCGATCATTTTCCCACAAACAATATGGGGAGTAAAATGAGCGTATTGATGAGCCTGACCCCAGCCGTGAAAGGCTGGCTAGCTGATCCATACTTGTATCTACTTCACCTAATGTTTTGGCCAGTGTCCATGTTGCCATTGTTAAGGCAGCGTAACTTGATGCAGAGCTTGCTAGACCAGTGCCTGCAGGAAAATTATTTTGTGATAAGATGTCATAATTCTCATTAATCCCAAAATGTGATTTAAGCATCTGAAAATGTTTTATAAATGATTGCCGTCCCCCTTCTTTTAGCGGTACTTGCGTAATTAATTGATCGCTGTGTGAGCGCTTGAGTGTTACTTCAGTGAATAGGCGGGGCAATGTGTATGATAAGGATGAATTGATCGGAAGATTATGATCATTTTTCCCCATGTACTTGATCAATGCGATGTTACTAGGCATTTTTGCACTAATCATTGAATTCCTGCTCCGATTTGATCTAGGTTTGCTATAATTTCAAATTTTTCTGCAAGTTTGCTTGCCACTTGTTTATAATCACGGCGCTGACAGATTGCGATGATTACATCTGCACCCAGTGCGCCGCAGCCTTTTGCTGCAATTACTTCGGGTACTGATTGTACCCAATCAATCATCGGTATTACCGCAGGGGATCGTAAGGTCATTTTTCTAAGCAGTGATTCATAGCGCTGAATTGTATCGATTAACTCCTGTTCTAACAAATTTTTCTTATTAATAATCGGTTCAATTAGTAACGATAATTCGGTAAAGTCACGTTTTTTAAGGTCATGCAAATGGGTATGTGTAGGAATTTTTATACCGCTTCGTAACACAATGCAGTCAAGGTTTTCAGGGAGTGAGAGGTGATGAAATGTTTGGTCATTCACATTTACTGATGTTAACCCACCCGCATATTGGCAAATAATATCAGCACCACTTCCGTTTGGGTGATAATGTTGATTCAGTGCCCATGCCGCTTTAAGACTATTTGGTTGCGTCAGTTGACTGTAGCCAAGAACAATAGCACTTGAAGCGCCAAACCCTCCTTTACCTTGATGTGGATCAATAAAATTATACATACTTTGTGATGAATCCAAATCGTCAAGAATGGGGTGAGAATTCGGTGAATTAGATTTGATTGTATTTGACAGTATAAAGTATGGCTCATGGGCAAGAAGCAATGCTTTACCTTGACTTAGCACACTGTATTCACCAAGTATAAAAGTTTTGCTAGGGATCAGAATATTAGAGATCGTTGATGTCATCTTGTGTGATATATCCATTTTGAGAGAGGCGATCTTTGAGCTGCTGAATATTGCAATCAGAGGTGGCTTTATTACTCTGAATAAGACGATTGGTAAGGTGAAGTCGCATATGTCCAGAGACCAAGCAATGACTACCAATCGCTTTTAAGGCGGCAAAATTCTGTAGCAAGCCAATTGCTGCTGTTATGCGTTCAAGCCGGTCACGATTTGGCTTATTTAAGAGTGATAACGCTAATTCACATACCGGGTGGGCAGATGTTAGTCCCCCAACAACGCCAAGCTGTATCGGAATTTTAATTGTTCCCACTAACTCACCTGGTTGATTACTCGTCCAGGTCGATAAAGGGCCATTTTTAGCAGCATAATCAATACAGTTACTTGCGTTCGCGCGCCAATCATTGCCTGTGGCGACTAATAGCCCATCAATCCCGTTCATAATGCCTTTATTATGTGTGACTGCTCGAGCCGAAGATGATTGCGCGAATAATGACATGTCAGTCATATAGTCTACAATTTTGGGATCCAGGCCCTTTAATGTGAGTTGTGCCGTTGTCAGAGAGTGCATTTGATTTGACAAAATGGCATAACCACCAGAAATTAATTGCTGAGCGATTAAATTGACACGACACTGTTCTGCAACTTGACAAGCTAGGTTAGCTCCGTGTGCATCACATGGATTTATTTCCAGCTTGATCAATCCACCCTCTGATTGGTTAGTGGCTTCTATATTAAGGACACCGCCGCCCCTTCGAAACATCGATTGGGAAACAGTATTATTCAGCCGAGTGATAATTTCCGTTTTATTTTTCATTATCTCTTTTGGCTTAAATAAGAAGCGTGATGGAATAAAAATTTGAGCAATGATATAGCTAGGTTCATTTGTTGTGGTGAGATGGCCAAATTGATGAGCTATTTTGGCCGCATTGCAAAGAGAGGCAACGACTGAACTTTCCTCGACACTTATTGGTACGTGGTGAGATATGCCATCAATGATCACGTTCGGTACGATAGATAGCGGAAGTGACATGGCGCCAATGACATTTTCACTGAATGGCTCCATCTGTTTTGCCCAGTCTGACTGAGACTGAAGCAGCTGGATTTGTTCATTGTCTAAAGCAGTGTTATTTATCAACCAATCGAACTGCTGAGGTTTTGATAATTTGTGAAAACTAGTCATACGGGCGTTGTACGTTGGTGTTTGATGCTAAATTGGCATATAATGGGTGAGAAATCAAATGTCTTATAAAATATGTTCAAGAACCCAGCAGAGGCAAATATCCCCGTCATACTTGTGGATGATTATGATCACGAGATTGGTATCTCATCGAAAAAACACGCTCATCAAGAGGGACTTTTGCACAGAGCGTTTTCAGTGTTTGTCAAAGATTCAAAAACTGATCGGCTATTATTACAACAAAGAGCAAATGCAAAATATCACTCTCCTGGGCTGTGGACCAATGCTTGTTGTGGACACCCATTGCCAGATTCAGGCTCAATCAGTGAACAAGCCGCAAGCCGCCTCGAATACGAGATGGGTATCAGAGTGAATCTTAAAAATATTGGGTATTTTAAATATTTTCATCAATTCACAGATGGATTATTTGAACATGAGTATGACCATGTTTTTGTTGGCTATGTTGAGGACGTGAAAGTCGACCCGTGCCCAGATGAAGTATCTTCTTATCGATGGGTTAAGGTGGATGAATTACTTCGCTGGCAAGGCAGAGATCCTAGCTCATTTACTCCGTGGTTTAATCCAGCGCTTAAGTGCATACTTGAGAGCGACAATTAAATCATATGCTATAATAAAAAGGCATGATATGGAGATAATCAAATGAAACACACATGGAAAACAATCGCTTTGAGTATGTTACTGGCTTCCTCTGCTTGGGCACAGGTCAAGATGTCCGATTTAGACACTGTATCTAATCAAGCAAAGGATATGGTTCAAGAGGTAAGACAAGAGCTTAAGGAAAATATCGAAAAAGTTCAGGCTAATATTGGAACTGTTAGAAACTCATTGAGTGAGCAAATCAAGGACACCGATGTTCGTATCAACCAAGCTGTTACTGATATGAATAATACTGTGAAAGAAATGCAAGGTAATATCATGGACCAAGTTAAAAAGCTTAATGAGGCCACTACCCAAAAAATCAATCAGATTCAGAACCAAATCAATAAGATGTAATGAGTGCGATTATTGTCACTGGTGGCGCTACTGGTATAGGGTTAGCGATTTCTGAACATCTGGCCAGTCAGGGGTTTGATCTTATTATTGTTAGCCGCAGCGAAGAGCGCCTCAAATCTGTTCAGGCACGGCTTAAAAAAACTTTTAGTGTGGCGGTAGATTATGCAGTTTGTCATTTGCGTGATGAGCGAATGGTCACAAAGGTTACAGATGAATTAATGGGTAATTTTGATGTAATTGGGTTGGTCAATAATGCTGCTGCTAACTTTATTTGTCCCTCTGAAAAAGTCTCTTCAAATGGTTTTCATGCCATATTTGACACTGTTGCTGTCGGAACGTTTTTTATGACCCAGCAAATCGGTAAACATTGGATTGAAAGCAATAAGCAAGGTGCGATTGTAAGTATCTCAGCAAGCTATGGCGCGGGCGCAGGGCCGTATGTTGTGCCGTCAGCCATGGGTAAAGCAGCCGTAGAATCAATGACCCGATCTCTGGCGATTGAGTGGGCACAGAAAGGCATTCGTCTTAATGCGATATCACCCGGGTTATTTCCTACTCCAGGATCAATTAAGCAGCTGTTGCCAACACCACAAATGTTGGATGAGCTTAAAAAGTATATCCCTCAGGGAGAGTTTGGTCAGATGGAAAGTATCGCCGCTTTGACAAAATTTTTGCTAGTTGATTGTGGCCCATATTTAACTGGGGAAGTGATTAAGCTTGATGGAGGGTTCTACCATGCATCAGGCGCTGGTCCGTTTTTTGACTTACTGAGAAAGATTGACCCGGCGGTTTGGCAGCAAATTCGTAAAATGTCCGCAAAAAAATAATCTGGCTGGCTGGTGTAGCTAATTTATGCTAATCTGGTCCCCATGAATAGTCAGCTTTATCAAACAAAATCATTCGCTTTACCTTATTTTATATTTTTCTGCGGTATTCTTTATTATTGTTTTGCTTACTTATTAAGAATATACCCAAGTGTAATTCATGAGCCACTTGTTCAAGAGTTGAATTTGAATGCGGGACAATATGGACTTCTGGCATCCTTTTATTACTTTGCTTATGCCCCAATGCAAATACCAGTGGGTGTTTTGGTTGATAAGTATGGTGTGAGAAAGTCTTTATTGGGCGCGTGTGTATTTTCAATTTTTGGCTCATGGCTATTTGCTAGCTCATTTGAATACTCACTTGTTGCACTGGGACGATTTTTTGTTGGATTTGGGTGCGCGTTTTCTTATGTTTCAACATTGAAAATTGCAACGATTTGGCTCCCTAAAAGGGTTTTAGCCACTGCTGCCGGCTGTGCAACGTCGGGTGGGATGATTGCCGCAATTTTAACAAATTATTATTTTGAAAAATCACTTTCATACTATGGATTTTCCTTTACAGAGTTTATCCCTGTGTGGATCGGCTTATTACTGTTTGCGGTAATTTATCTTTTTATCATCGAACCAGAACAATCATCAGACACGGAAGGTAATGATCACCAGGCGGCTGTTTCCTTTGCTGAGCTATGGGTATACCTTAAGCAAATCATGTTATCAAAACAAATTTGGTATATTGGTTTAGTGGGTGCTTTCCTGTATATCCCATCCTCCGTGTTTTTGGACGTTTGGGCAGACCCATACCTAATCAATGTCAAAAAACTTACCCTATTTCAGGCGACATTGGCCAAAAATGTCATGCTTTCAGGCTGGATTATTTCCAGTTTGATGACAGGGGTTATATCTGATTATTTCGGTAACCGCAGGGGCCCTCTAATTGTTGCATCAGTGATTTCCATGCTGATGGCCTGCATCATTTTATATGGTCCTCACGTTCAATATTCGGTGTTGATACTCATGATGTTTTTATTCGGGGTTGGATGTGGACCTCACCCTTTGTGTTTTATTCTTGCAAAGGAAAATTTTGATACCAAAGTGGCAGGAACAGCTATATCATTTACAAATTTTCTGATCATGCTGGGGGGATTTGTCTTTCAGCCAGTACTTGGTTACATACTTAATTGGATTGAGCCAGGTCATGTGGGTGGGTTATCCTATTCTGCTCAATCATATCAAATTGCTATGTCGATTATGCCTGTTTCTCTCGCAATATCGATTGTGTTGGTATTGTTGATCAAAGAAACATACAAGCAGTAAATGGCTATGGGTGGACTTGAACCACCGACCTCGAGATTATGAGTCCCGCGCTCTAACCAGCTGAGCTACATAGCCGTTGATTTGTATTCTGAATGCGTAATATGATTTTGTCAAATCTAAGTTGCACATTATCGATTTGCACTGCTATAATCAGCTTAGAATTAAGGGGGGAGTACGATGACCAGCGTCAGTCAAGAAGAAAAGAACTTTGTTGGTATGGCTTACTACAAGCCAGAGCCAGACGAAGAGTATATGAACCCCAGTCAGCAGAAACATTTTGTGGCTGTTCTCAAGGCCTGGCGATCCATGTTGATGAAAGATGCAGATAAGGCAGTTAGCTATTTGCATGATAATCAAAACTGTCCTGATCCAATTGACCGTGCAGCACATGAAGATGAACAATTTTTTGAGCTGAGAACCCGTGACAGAGAGAGAAAACTGATTGCGAAGATTGATAAGACCATTGAAAAAGTGCTGAAAAATGAGTATGGTTGGTGTAGTTCTTGTGATCGGCCTATCGGTCTGGCACGCTTGGAAGCGCGCCCAACTGCAACGCAGTGTATTGATTGCAAAACTTTTTCAGAAGCTAAAGAAGATCGCGAAATTTACTAGAGAGAGGGAATATGGCTAAGGTTTATAACTTACTACTTATCATGGTGGCGTTGGTACTTGGATTTGCATTTTCTGCAATACCGGTAGAGCAAGCAAAAGTCGAGTATATTGATATGGCAGTCAGATTTTCTCGTTTTTATGAGGCAACAATTGCTACATTGATCTTACTTAGTTTGATCAAATACATCATGCGTGACTAGTCTCTAGCATATCAGAAATATCAATTGATCCTGAGAAGATTTCAACTGCTGGTCCTGATTGATAGATCACCCCATTATCCACTCGTGTTGTCAATTTTCCACCACGAAAATTAATTGTAAAATGTTTAGTGTTGTTCTCAGATGCTAAAGCGGCGGTGACTGCGCATGCAGCGCTACCACATGCAGATGTTTCACCTACACCGCGTTCGAAAGTTCTTACAATCGCTTGATCCGAGCCAGATTTAATAACAAAGCTCACATTAATTCCTTGATCGAACTGTGGATGTGAAGAGATTAATCGAGCATGGGTTTCAAAATTTATCCCTGTCAGCTGGTCAGTAAATACAATGGCGTGAGGGTTCCCAAGAGAGATAAGATACGCCCATACCGTCTTTCCAAGTATAGATATCGGGTGGGGCTGCTGATAGCTTTGTTCTGAGATGATTGCTTTTGGCTCCCCCATAGAAACTTCTATTCCATCATTTTTTTTGATCGCTAGATAGGTATTATTCTCTACATCTAACTGAATTGGTTGGGTAGAGTCGCCAATCATCAGTTTTGCAACACATCTAAGGCCGTTACCACACTGCTCTGCAAGACTGCCATCAGCATTGAATATTTTCACTTGGTAGTGATCGTTACCAACCTGCTGGACGTCCAGCAACTGGTCAAATCCAATTCCTGTATTCCGGTGAGATAATCGCTCAACTAAAGGGGGCGAAATGATTTTATTGGATGATAGAGACTGAGTGATAATAAAGTCATTGCCTAAACCATGCATTTTTTGGAAAGCTAATTTCATGTCTGTCTCTTAACAATGGGCCCACTAGGACTCGAACCTAGGACCAAGGGATTATGAGTCCCCTGCTCTAACCAACTGAGCTATGGGCCCAATAACTTCGAATATTACACTAATATCTTACCAAAACCAAGCGTCCTCTGCACGGGGAATGTGATTTTTATATTTTAGCTTAGGTTAAAGCACTTTTACTTTTTCTATCGGGGATTTCACGCACAAGTTTTGGCACCATATAGCCTGGGAGTTGACTGACAAGCTGTTGATGTATCTCACAAGCTTTTGTATCACTTACATTATAAAACTCAGCACCACTGACAGGATCAAGCTGATGAAGATAGTATGGCATAATATTTCCTTGGATAAGTTGTTTGCTTAGCTGTGCCAGCGTATCGTAATTATCATTGACTTTATGGAGTAATACACTTTGATTCAACAGTGTGGTTTTTTTTGATAGCAGATCAATCTTAGCCATGTTTTCATCACATAATTCATTAGGGTGGTTGATATGTGTCACCAATATTATTTTTAGTTTTGATTGAGAAAATATTTCCAGCAAGCCATTATCAATGCGGTTGGGCAAGACACTTGGGACTCTAGTATGGATACGCACAGTGGTTAAATGAGCGATGTTTGCAAGTGAATCAATGGTTTTTTTTAACATGTTGTTGTTAGCGACTAGTGGATCACCGCCGCTTAATATGACTTCAAATATCGATACATCATTTTTTATATAATTGATAATATTTTGCCAATGCAATTTAGATATACTTTGATCTTGGTATGAAAAGTGCTGACGAAAACAATATTGGCAGTGAATCATACAAGCGCCTGTGAGCATCACTAGAACGCGACCGGCATACTTATGCAGTAGCCCAGGTAATGGATTGAATTCTAACTCTTTAAGCGGCGCCTCTGAAAAATCCGATAGAGCGTCTACTTTGGGCGAGATGACCTGAAGTAACAACGGGTCATAGGGGTTATTTTTATTAATGAGAGAGAAATAAAGAGGGGTGATTTTTATAGGAAAATTTGTATTTACTGGGTAGGGAAGATCAACAGTTAACTGTGCTTTGAGTTCAGTGAGAGATCTTATCGACCTTAAAAGTTCTTTTTGCCAAATCTGAGTACTCATAGTATGCTAGCATTTGTTTGCAAGATGATAATTGAGGGGAAGAGAAATGGCAAGTATTTCAAGCAATGATGTTAAGTCAGGAACAAAACTGCTTATTGATAAGGACCCGTATCATGTAATAAGTGTTGAAGGGGTTAAACCGGGAAAGGGTCAGGCTTTTAATCGCATAAAAATACGCAACTTAAAGACAAACAGAGTTGTCGATAAGACCTTCAAATCAGGTGATAGCATTGAACTTGCTGATGTTCAAGAGTTAGATGTTTCATTTTTATACGACGATGGTGACACGTGGCATTTTATGGATCCTAATTACGAGCAAATAGAAGCCAGTAAAGAAGTGGTAGGAGAGAACGCGAAGTGGTTGGTAGAAGAATCAACATGCACATTATTGTTATGGGATGGGCAGCCACTTTTTATCACGCCAGAAAACTTTGTTGAGCTCACAGTAACTGAGTGTGAACCAGGGGTGCGAGGCGATACGGTCAGCGGGGCAATGAAAGTAGCAGTTGTTGAAACGGGTGCAGAGGTTAAAGTCCCGTTGTTTGTGGATAGAGGCGATAAGCTGAAAATTGACACACGTAATGGTGAGTATGTATCACGCGTCAAGGACTGATCGGGCATACCATGCATTTCGCTCCCAGGTAATAGACCAGGTCAGAGACTATTTCAAGTCACAGGGTGTCCTTGAAGTATTTACCCCATTACTGAGAGCGCATACAGTCACTGATCCTTATATTGATAGCATAAAAACACCGGATGGATATTTACAGACCTCACCCGAGATGGCTATGAAAATCCTTTTAGGTCATGGCAGTAGGGATATATTTCAGTTATTACCGGTATTTCGTGATGAGCCAATATTAGGGGCTTACCATCAGAGAGAGTTTCTTTTGCTTGAGTGGTATCGGGTAGATATGCATTATAAACAGTTGATGCAAGAGGTTACCCACTTGATTCAATTGTTATGCGGTAATATCTCTGTGACTTGCCAGTCTTTGCAAGAAGCACTCAAAGCTTTTTATCAGTGTGATTTATGGCAGCTAAGTGATAACGAGATTGAAAAGCTTACAAGAGAGCACATTGATGTGAGTGGGGATCTACAACTGAATGACTGTTACGATTTCCTGATTGAAAAACTGGTGAAAAATACAACAACCGACCTGGTTGTTTTTCATGGTTTCCCAAAAAGTATGCAGTTGATGTCAAGGTTTGATAATAATACAAACTCAGCATTGCGCTTTGAATGTTATTTGTGGGGGCATGAAATTGCAAATGGGTTCTCGGAGTTAAATGATCCCATAGAGCAACGGCAAAGATTTGATAATGATAACCACATTAGACAGATGATTAATAAACCCAATATAGCACTTGATAATGAATTTTTAGAATCCTTAAGGGGTATGCCAGATTGCTCTGGTGTCGCGCTCGGAATAGACCGTTTAATATGGATTTTACTTGACAGAGCAGAGCAAAGTTAGCCGGTTAATATTGCTTTGACAGCGTAGGTATATTTCCTACGGAGCGTTGTAGTGTGACTAGTCGGTGACATTCACTGATTGACTTGCCCTCATTACAAAGTTGTTTAACTAGATTAACACTTAATGCTTCTGCTCTTACATATTCACATGATTGGGCAATTTCAAATTCCCTCCTGGATTCTCTGAAATCAGAAGAAAATAACGAGTACAGGGCAATAAAAATATCTTGTATTACATCGAATATTGAATAAGGCTTTTCATCAGAGTTTTCAAATTCAATCTGCGCTGCACGCAGAGGAATTTCCCAATCTTTGCTCCTATTTAAGGTATCTAAATCATGTCGAGTCTCTTGCACTGATTTTGTATCAAATGATATTTCCTCTTGGTTGACATGTTGGATAAATGAGTATAGATCGGTGTGATAATCCCTATTTTTTCTCGGGGGTTCGAGCATTGATAAATCCAGAGCAGGGGCACAGGTATTCCATTGATGATTAATAATATCGTTAAATCCTGATTTTGATATTTTATCAATCATTTCGGCAAGGAAATATTTATAACCAAAATTACAATGAGCCAAAACGGTTTCTCTCACGGCCCTCGGAACAGTGATTGCTTTTATCTTTGCAGATTCTTGATCGAGTGATTCAGATATCTCAAAATAGTGACTGACCATCTCTAACTGGTTGGGATAGACATCAGTTTGATATTGACCAAAGGTAGCATTGTTATAGTTCTCTAGACTTTCTGTGAGATTTGATAAAACAGATAGGATATCATTGTTCAGTGTGAAATTTGGCTCCGACGCTCTTATTCTTGATGAGATCTTCTGAAATATAAAAGAAGGGGTAAGCAGCATACTATTAAGTGTTTCAATGAGCTCTCTTTTTGTCATATGGGGATTGTTTCTTATCAAATCTTGAAGCTGATTCATCCACCTCTCAGCAGATCGCGCCATAAACCTATTGATGCCTTCTGCATTATACGCAAGTAGTTGAGACTTGATTTTATCTCGGTATTCATTTAAGGCTTGGTTTGATGTACGCTTGATTCCAATTGAAAACCAATCTTCTGCACCTTGACTACACATCACGTCGTGTAGTGATAGAGAGGGGCGGATTCGTTTAAATACTTCAATTTGACTTGCCACCAAAAAAGCATTTCTTAATTGATGTCTGCGTGTTTCATTGGTGCCTACTTCCGATAATAATACGCGGTACCCATCAACAATGTCATGTGCTTCAATTTTAGAAAAATCCACATGCATAAGGTTCATTAAATTAATTATGCACTGCGGAACGTTTCTTAACCATGGTAAGTATTTTGACTCAGATTGAAATTGCACAACACGCCAAAAAAACTGAAAATCAGAAGTGGATTTTAGATTGCCCGAGCTGAGTAAACGAGTAAGGACTAAATCTATATCATTTTGTGCGAAGCACTCGTTTGTCTCTTGTAAACTCTCCGATAAAACTGCCATATACTCTTTATGGGTATCTAAAAAATTCCGTTCATTAAGTGTTGGGGATAAAAAAGACCCATGAAGGGACGGGACTTTGGCACGTTCATCCAACATCGCTTGGTAGTTATTGAGCAGCTGCTGTTGCTGCTTCCTCAGGCTCAAAACGACACATTGGAATTCTGTTTTTGTCATAGAGGAGGTCCTGATTTCATCAGGGTTTATTGTCCCAAGTGTCATATCTATTGTTGGGTTACTAGGTGAAGCTATCTGATTCAAATTAACATTTTCTCTTTCAGGAAGCAGTAGCTTAAGCGTTTCATAGGGTGGCCTGGGCCCTTCTTTTAAATAATTAATTAAATCTTTCTTTTCAATCACTGCATTTGATTTTTTCTCTGCTATTTCAATACATACTCTCTTAGTGAGCATCTGTTGCTGATCATACAATGAGAAAGGAATTGTTGATAACGCTTGCAAGAAATGCACCTTACTTGCATTTGAGTAATCACTTGACCTGTTGGCTTGGTATGCTTTGAGAAGGCTCTCATTAATTGTCGGCGCGTCAGTTTTAAGACACCTGATTAAAAGAGATTTTTTGTCAGCATCATTTTTCATATTGAGTTTAAGTTGAATGACACGCTCTTTTTGTGGAGAGTCGGGTTTTATTTTTAGTTGCTCACATAATTCACCTAAGTCAAAAGAATTTTCAAGCTCGGCTGCAAAAAATGAGTAATTTAAGGGAGCATTGCTTATTAGTTGCTGTTGCACTGGGCTAAGGGCGGAGAGCAAAATATGAATTTTTTCTTCATATGTGTAATCAAGGGAACCTAATTCTTCAAAACTATTAATACGAGCAGGCTTAATATTGAGCTGGTCTGCTAGTTTTTTTAGGTCAAATAATTGGGCATATTTTTTAACTATAGATTCACTCATCTCATAGGGGTCTATCATTGATTTAACAATGGGTTTAAGTGAGTCATACAGAACAAAGCGATGGTTAGAATTGCTTGAGATTTTCTCAGCAATACGATCCAAAAAATAAGGTTTTTTGCTAGGTAACTTCAAATTTTTACATATAGTTTCTATGTCAAATAAGTATGAGTTATTCAAAAAATAAGATGCCAGATCAGTTGAGGGGGCCTGTTCAGGGAGCAGTGTATTTACATGCCGATTGACGCATGACT
>MDSV01147467.1_pt1 | contig 23706 bp, 21 predicted proteins | sample 810851 | NCBI WGS metagenome assembly MDSV01 (sample SAMN05326640, study PRJNA326480) | marine metagenome | isolation source: seawater | place: Atlantic Ocean: North East | collected 2012 | reverse complement strand
TTTAATCCTAAATATCAAATTTCGAATTACTATTTACTAGAGTAAATTACATTAACTAACTATTTCAAGTCCTTTAAAGTCAATAAAATTATTACCTTCCTGATCTTTTTGAGAAATAAATTTTGGTTTTATAGGCCACTTTATTGCAATGAAGGGATCATTCCACATTAAAATTCCTTCAGAATCTGGATTATAGAAATTCGAGACTAAATAAATAATCTCAGTATCTTTTTTTAGTGAAACATAACCATTAGCAAAACCGCTTGGAATATAAATCATACTTCTGTTGTCCTCATTTAATTCAATACCAAACCATTTACCATAAGTTTTAGATTTATGACGCAAATCCACACATGCGTTCCAGATAGACCCGCGAGTGCATCTTACTAGTTTAGCTTCAGAATAAGGAGGGTATTGAAAATGTAGTCCTCTTAGAGTACCAATCTCCTTACTTGATGAATTATTTATTTGAACCCAATCAGTATTTATTGATTGATTTTTAAATTCATTTTCACAATACATACGAGCAAAAAATCCACGCTCATCTTTCTTACTTTCATTTTCAATTATAAAATTGCCCTTTAAAGGAGTTTTTAAAAATTTCATTATTGTTACCTTTTATTGATTGTTAATTTACTTATTTAATTAAAGTTATTTTTACAGTCTACCAAATCAATTGCTTTTTCCCAAATATCGCAATTTTGATATTTAACTTTTAGTTATCAAACCTATATTTATCAATATTTTTATATTGAATAAATTTATTGTAATTTTATTAAAGTAAGTTAATAAACTAAGTTACTTCGACGCGGGGTGGAGCAGTCTGGTAGCTCGTCAGGCTCATAACCTGAAGGTCGTAGGTTCAAATCCTACCCCCGCAACCATTACAGCTTTTATTATTTTTTTCATTTAAATATAGCTTAAGCAACATTCTAAGTTAGCATTTTTTTTATTTTTGTTAGATCTGTAATTGTTTCTACCTGATTGACGAGATTTTGTGGTAAAAAGTAATTACTTTCAATAGAAAAGTGTATAAAACGTGATCCTATATTCTGAGCAAATTGTAGATCATAAATCATATCTCCTACATAAATCATTTCCTCTGGCTTAATATCAAATTTTTTTAACACTCTCATTCCATTTTCTGGCAATGGCTTGCCATATATATTATCATCTCCACAAATCAATAAATCTACGTTTAAATTATTTATGGAAAGTATACTTTCAGCATTACTTCTTGGTTTTGAAGTAATTATTGAGGTAGATATATTGTTACTTTTACACCATACTAAAATCTCAATTGCACCCTGAGTCAACTCAATTTGATCTTCTAATTTCTTAGTTTTTTTAAAATATAAGCGTGAAATTTCACCAACTATTTTCTCAAACCCTAACTGCTCCATGATCTTGATAAAAGGGATTCCAATGTATTTTTTATACTCATCAAATCCTACAGCCAAACCTAGTTCGATCATCGTTTCCTTCCAGGCCACTTGCATTATTGGCAGAGAATCTATTAATGTCCCATCTAAATCAAAAGATATATGCTTAACTTTTGACATTAAAAAAACCCTCCTTTTTTAATTTTAAGAAGTATTTATCAGATTGTATTATGCGGCAGGCTTTATGGTAATCTTCCTCAGTGTCTATTGACATAGAATAGCCATCCATTTTAAATGTTCCTATTGCTATGTTGTTTTCTATAAGACGAAATAATTCAATTTTTTCTATATTTTCAAGTTCAGATTCTTTTGCCATATGATATTTATTGAGGGCATCCACTTTAAAACCTATAATACTAAGGTGCTTTTTCATGGGTTCATTAGTTTTACCAAAATGTATTGGTACATCTGATCGTGAAAAATAAATTATTTTGTCAGAAGAGCTAACAATTTTTACTCTATTTATATTATTTTGTTCATTAGAATTTTGATAGGGCACAACACATCCATAATTTGATTTTGAGATAAAATCTGAAACTTTTGAAATGTATTCAGGTTTTACAAAGGGTTCATCTCCTTGTACATCTATTACTATTTGATCATTATTTAGTCCAAGTAATCGTGAAGCTTCAGAAATTCTTTCAGTTCCATTTTTGTGGTCAAATCTAGTATTACAAGCTTCTATTCCATACTTCTCACATTCAAAAATTATATCCGCAGAGTCTGTACATACTATAGTTCTCTCAACATCTTTACAGCGAGAAGCTCTTATAGCAACATGAGCTATTATGGGAATCCCAGCCAATTTTTTTAGAGGCTTTCCTGGTAGTCTTATGCTTTCCATGCGAACTGGAATTAAAACTATGCACTTATTACTATTCACTATTAATAATTTCCTTATATTTTTAATAATCTTAATTTAAGTTCCAATTATCTTGATCATTACTTTGAAAAAAAAGCTTTTCCTGTTTTTTATCCGTGCCTTCAGAATGAATATTTAATAAATAATTTTCTAAAGTCTCTTTATTATATGCAAACTTTACACCATTGACGTCTTTGAGAGAGCTATAATTTAAATCATTTTCATTGTGAAAAATTACTAAATTAAAATGTTTTATATATAACTCAAGTGATACTCCTGTAGCACCTATGACGATTGCATTTTTAAACTTTTTAAGATTATCTATCTCATCATCAATAATTTCTAATCTAAGTTTCTCAAATCCTTCAATATTTATTTTATTAGCAGGATGACACTTTAGCATAAATTTGTACTGATTTATATTTTTAATATTTTGTAAGATATTTAGGAAATCATAATTTATATTTTTATCATAATCACCAAATAAAATAATATTTTTATCAGATTGTTTTGTCGCTGCAATGATTTCATGATAATTATTTTTATTATTATAATCTAAAGGCAAATACTCTTTTATAATATTGTCTTTGTGAAAACCCATATCTAAAAGTGATTTATGAGTAATTTGATTCACGCAAATTATCTTGTCAGGCAAGATATATTTCAAACTTCTAATATCTGAATGAACACTGAATCTTAAATCCCAATATCTTGTAATATTTGGAGTAAAGCCTATGATTTTACCATGTCCATTTCTTTTCCAAGCGTGAATCATTATCCTTTCCCATGATTGATTTTCATAAAGATAAAATCCTAAATCCTGTTTAGGTAATCTATTCAAAATTTTTTCATATATTTCAATCCAGATTAGATTTTGCATTAGTACCTTTCCATGAAATGATTCGTTCCAATCATTTTTAAAAAGGTCCCAATATACTTTTCTATGTTTGTTCTGAATAAAAAGTATTTCTCTAAAGTTTTTATATTTACCAAATAGTGAGTTATAAATAAAAACGAAAAATAGTTTAATAAACATAAAAAATCCAAAGTTTGAAATTATTAAATAATGCAAATCTTGATTTTCTTTTTTATTTAATTTATTGGTGATTTTAATAATTTTAGAAATTTTATTAATCTTTTTGTGTCTTATAAAGTGATGAAACCAATTAATTTTTTGTTTATATATAGATTCAATTTTTTCAGGCAAATTATACCATTGATTAAAATAGACTTTCTCAAAATTTTCATCGATTTTAAAATTGTAGAAATATGAGAAAATACTTATTTTAGAATTTTGCTTGAATGAATATTTATTCTCTGAAAATATTTGTGCCTCCAACGATCTTATGTAACTTATTATTAAGAAAAAAATTCCGGAAAACAATTTAGGAATTTTTAAATTTATTATATTAACTTTGCTAGAATTTATAAATCGACAAGAAACCCTATTAATTTCGCATATCTGTTTTATTGAAACAAAAAAACGTTGTGGTGCATTTAATACCTCAATGCTTTTATAATTATTTAATAATATTTCTTCTAAAGCTAAAATTTTTAAAAAATCAATGTTTAGACTAGATTTATAAAAATTCTTTTCATAAATCTGAGAGATAATCCATAAATTATACCCTTTTTTGTCTGCTATATCTATTAATGAATGTTGCGAAACTTTTTCATTTTCTAGATCGTATAGGAATCGTAAATATTTGTCTCTTATAATTTTTTCATTGCTATCAATAAATTTTAAAATTGAAATAATTGAGTCACTTTCATTTCTTGAAGACCAATCGACAACAATGTTTTTCATATTTATTTATGAATTTTTTAAATTATGAATAAATACTATAGAACTCATAATGCTTATAGTATAGTAATGACTTTTACCTTATATCAATGATACTGTAAGAGAAAACAAAAATAAGTTATATGTTTAAAAAGCAAAAAATCTTGGCCTTGGTTCCTGCAAGAAAAGGTTCAAAATCAATAAAGAACAAAAACTTAAAACTATTTAAAAAGAAACCACTTATTGCTTGGACACTTATAAGTGCTCTTAAATCAAAATTCATTGATAATATTGTAGTTAGCACTGATTGCTTGCAAATTAAAAAAATCTCTGAAAAATATGTTGCAAATGTACCATTTGTGAGACCAAAAAATTTAGCATCTGACAAATCCAAAACAATAAGTGTTGTAATGCATCTTTTAAGTAAGGTAGAAGAATATGATTATATAATATTATTACAACCTACATCTCCACTTAGAAGTAGTCAAGATATTGACAATTGTATAAGGCTTCTTATAAATAAAAATAAAGACTCTCTTGTTTCACTTTGCCAAAACACTAATCATCCAAATTTAACTTATGCAATTAAAAAAAATAAAATGTTTAAGTTGACAAAAAAATCCATGAAAAGAAGGCAAGATGCTGAAAAATTTTTTACAATAAATGGTGCAATTTATATATCAAAAATAAGTTGGGTAAAAAAGAATAAGAAATTATTTGATGATAAGTCAGTGCCATTCATAATGCCATTTGAAAGATCTATTGATATTGATGATGAAATAGACTGGAAAATTGGTGAACTTTTAGCAAAATAACATTCTTTACATAAATAAATATTACTCTATAACAATTTACACTTCAAAAAAATTAATGATGTTGGATAAATCAGTTATTTGTATAATAGGCCTCGGGTATGTCGGTCTTCCCCTTGCAATAGAATTTGGAAAGTTTTTCGATGTTGTTGGATATGACAAGAGTCTGAAAAGAATAAGTAAATTAAAACAAAATATAGACATAACTGGTGAGGTTTCAAAAAAGGAATTAATAATTTCGGATAAAATTTTATTCACAAACAAAATTAAGGATGTTAAAAAATGTAACACATATATTCTTGCAATTCCTACTCCTATCAGCAAAAATAATACGCCAGATTTAAATGCGTTACTAAACTCTACGAAACAAATAGCTAGAGTATTAAAAGAAAATGATACAATAATATATGAGTCAACTGTTTATCCTGGAGTAACTGATGATATATGCGTTCCCATTTTAGAAAAGTATTCAGGTTTGAAGCTAAACAAAAATCTTTTTGTAGGTTACAGCCCTGAGAGAATAAATCCTGGTGATAAAAAACACAATATAAGAAATATTGTAAAGATAACCTCAGGCTCAAACAAAAAAACACTAAAATACGTAGATAAACTCTATAAAAATATTGTTCAAGCAGGTACATATCCGGTAAGTTCTATAAAAGTTGCTGAGGCGGCAAAAGTAATAGAAAATACACAAAGGGACGTCAATATCGCTTTAATTAATGAATTATCGATTATATTTAACAGGATTGAAATAAGTACTGAGGAGGTACTTAAAGCAGCATCAACTAAGTGGAATTTCATTAATTTTAAACCAGGACTTGTTGGTGGCCATTGTATTGGGGTTGATCCATATTATCTCGCATATCAAGCTAAGCAATATGGGGTTTTGCCTAAAATAATATTGGCTGGCAGAGAGACTAACGATAAAATGAGTAAAGAAGTTTCACATAACCTTATTTCTGCCCTAAAGAAAAAGAAAATTAAAATCAAGCAAGCAAAAGTTCTTATAATGGGATTAGCATTCAAGGAAAATTGTAAAGATATAAGAAATACAAAAGTATATGATCTCTATAGATATTTATCAAAAAAAGTAGCTAGGGTTGATTGCTATGATCCATTCGTAAATCCAATTGATGCAAAAAAAACATACAATATTCCATTAGTAAAAAAACCTAAATCAAATTCTTATGATGCAATAATAATTGCTGTTGCTCATAAGATATTTAAAAAAATGGGTATTAACGAAATAAAAAAATTAGGTAAGGAAAATAATATAATTTATGATCTTAAGTTTTTATTTAAAATAGAAAGTTCTGATTTAAGACTTTAATTATTAAGTATTTAATTTTATCATGCAATCTAAAATTAAAAAGTTATCTTTCATTTTAAAAAGAAATCAAATTATATCTGCTCTAATCTTATTGATCATGATGATAATTGGAGTAATAGCAGAAATGCTAAGTATAAGTATGGTAATTCCTATTCTTGGAATTATGCAGAATCCTAATTTTTTTTTTGAAAGTGAAATATTTATCTTAATTAATAATTTCTTTGCATTTAACAATAAAGAAGAATTTTATGTTTTTTTATTAATTGCAGTAATAATTCTATTCATAATCAAAAATATTTATTTATTTTTATTACATATATATCAGACTCGTTTTGTATATAATATTCAAAAAGATCTCTCTCAGAGGCTATTTTCCAGTTACATAAAAATGCCTTATAGAGATTACATTAAAAGAAATTCCTCAACATTAATTAGAAATACAATTATTGAAGTTGAGCAATTCGCATCAACTATTATGGCGATTTGTATGATTTTTCTCGATATTTTATTAATGATTGGTTTAACCTCAATAGTAATTATTAGAGATCCAATTTCATCAATTTTTATAATTCTTACGATAGGTATTGTAATTTTACTTTTTCAGCTTTTTACAAGATCAAAAGTTCTAAAATTAGGCATGGAAAGACAAGAAAGCGATGACAAAAGAATGTTAAATTTACAACAAGGTTTAGGAGGAGTAAAAGAAATTAAAATATTTGGGAGGGAAAAACAATTTAATCAAAAGTACTCATACTTTAATTCAATGTCAGCAAACATACTTGCCTCAGTTACAATATTAAGGGGAATTCCAAAATTATTAATGGAGAGTTTAGCAGTTGCAGCAATCTTAATACTTGTAATTTCTACAATTTTAAGTGGAGGAAATATGAACGAATTTATGATAAGCCTGGGATTATTTGTGGCTATTGCATTTAAACTATTTCCTTCACTTTCCCGACTATTGTCATCTCTGCAAATAGTAAGATATGCAGAGCCGATTATAAATTTAATTTACAAAGAAATTAAAAATATTAGAACAGATAATTATTCAGCACCTAATTCCAATCATCTTTTCGTCGAAGAAAGTCTCAGTGATATTGAAATTAGGAACATTGTATTTAATCATGATGAAAAACCAAATATTATTGATAATTTAAATTTATCAATTCAAGCTGGATCAACGATTGGTATATTGGGCGAGAGTGGAGTTGGAAAAAGTACCTTACTAGATATTTTTATGGGTTTGTTAGAGCCAAAAAGTGGAACCATAACTTATAATAAAATAAATATTTTTAAAAATCTTGGTGAATGGAGAAATATCATTGGCTATGTTCCACAAAACATATATTTAATAGATGACACTTTAAAAAATAATATTGCTTATGGTTTAAAAGATAATGAAATAGACCAAAATTTATTAAACACCTCGATCAATGAAGCACAATTAAATGATTTTATTAATGAATTGCCAGAAAATCTTGAGACGATTGTAGGCGAAAGAGGAATAAAAATTTCTGGAGGACAAAAACAAAGGATAGGAATTGCGCGTGCATTATATCATAACCCAAAGATCTTAATTCTTGATGAGTCTACAAGTTCACTTGATTTAAAAACTGAACAAGACGTAATGCACTCAATACATAATTTAAATAATTCAAAAACAGTTATAATTATTTCCCATAAAAAAAGCACGTTACAAAACTGTGATAAGATATTTAAGCTCGAAAATAAAACATTAAAAGAATTGCAAATATGAAATTTGAATTCTTAAAAAAAAAAGACATCACTAAATCAAAAATATTAATTATCAATGATTTAAATCTTAATTTTTTCATTAAATTATTATTTTTATTTAAAAAAAAAAATAGTTTAATCATTTTGGTGAATAAGCCTAAAAATTTCCTGCTATATAAATTTGCTATTACGTGTGGACTAAATGTCAAGATACTTGACTGGAATATATTTAGTTTCAAAGAAAGATTTGCAAGTCACAGAAAAGCTTACAAAAATATTGAAGATTATTATTCAGCAATAATAAGTAATACTTATTTTTCAAATAAAATAGTTGAAAACTTATATGAGAACAATTCGGAAATAACCAAAGCACCAAAAAAATTTTTCATTCAAATACTTTTTAACTACTATAATTTTAATTTTGCAGTTTTAAATTTAAAAAAAATCAATAAAAATATAGAGGCTCTCACTTCCCTTGAATGGCGGACTACCCATGAAATTCATAGGGATTATCTTAGCAATGAATTTAAGGAAGTTTCAGGAACAGTGGAAAATTTTGCCACAAGATTCATAGATAAATTTTTTGCAATTTTAAAAAAAATTCTTTTGATTGTAGTATTTTTATTAATACCTTTTTACATTATTAGTAAAATCAGAATCAAAAAAAATAAACTTAGAAATTACAATATTGCATTTAGATTATATAATTCAGGATACAGGTTTAATGATAATGAGTACCGTATAGATTGGTTATTAGAAGATAGACCGTCAAGTCTTTCAAAAAAAAACAATATCTTTGTAGCAGAGGAAAGTTTAGATAATGATTTCTTAAAAAAAATTAGAGAAAATAATTATAATTTTTTAATATGCAATTTAAAAAAAATTTACTTTGAAAAAAAAACTTTTCCATTTTTAAAAAAATTCTTTAGTAATTATTTTATTTTTTTTATAAATTTAATATTTAGAAAAGATTATGAGATATACTATTTATTAAATTCTTTATTATATTATTTAAAATGGTCATCTTTCATTAGTTTATGTCATCCAAAATTATATGTAAGTTATCATGATCACAATATTCAACATATATTTAGATATGCTATTTTAAAAAAAATAGGTACAAAACAAATTCTATATAAGCATACATATTCAGAAAATATTTATAATATTAACTACAATACGCAAAATATCCTTTATGCGTATCAAACTTATGATAAAGAAATCCACTGGGGTAAAAAAAGTATAGAGATGTCTCAGCAGAATTTAAGTAATTCTAAAAATTTTTTAATATCTAAGCCCATTATTATGGATATTAATAGAAAATCTTTAATAAACATTAATTTTGAGTCAGAGAATATATCAATTGCAGCCTTCGCTTCAACGTTTGGACAAAATTGTGTAAATGATGCTAATAGTCATCTACTATTTTTAAATTCTATACTTAACTTAATTGAAAAAGAAACACATGAAATTAAAATTTCAAAAATTTATTTTAAAGGTAAAAGACCTTTTAAATTATATCTAGAAAGTGATAATTTAGACTTAAGATTTGTAGCAGAAAAACTTTTGCTACATAAAAAGTTTATAGCAATTGACTCAAATATCTCATCTTATTCACTGATTCAGGATACTGACCTGAGTTTTTCAATGAGCTTTTCGAGCACTACAATTGAAGCCTTGTCATTAGGAAAGAGATCTTTCTTTTATGATTGTACTAGTCAGTTCGAGAATTCGTATTACAGCAATATACCAAATTTGGTCGCTAGTAATTCTGTTGAATTTAAAAACTGCTTAAAATTTTGGAAAGATATATCTAAAAATCAGATTTTAGATTATTATAATATTCATTTAAAAAATGAATTTGGCAATTATGACTTGTATGCCAACTCTACAGAAATAGTAAAAAAATACATTCAGGACGAGCTTAAAAGTAAATGAAAATAACAAATATTGAGACTTATAATGTTTATGCTAATTCTATTATCATTGTTATCACAACGGACCAGGACATAGAGGGAATTGGTCAATTCATAGGTTTTAGTATAAAGTCTCAAATAAACTTCTTAGATCAAAATATTAGACCGACTTTAATTGATCGTTCACCCCTAGAGGTTGAAGAGCTCTGGAAAGAAATGTATTGGAGATGTCATGGAAAAAATGGGTGGTTGCAAGTTATCGCAGCAGTAGATATCGCTTTGCATGATATATCGTGTAAATTCAATAATATACCTCTATGGAAGAAATTTGGAGTTCAAAATCCAAGTACAACTAATCTTTACTGGTCAATGGGTCATGGTCATAAAAAAACAAATAGTGAAATGTTAAAGTTAATTCAAAAAGGTCAGGAATTAGGATTTCAGTCTTTTAAAATAAGAATGGATTGGCATGAAAATAATCCTTATGTAGATGCTGAAAAAGATTTTTCTATGGTTCAAGCTATTAGATCTCATTTAGGCGATGAAACCTATTTAGGTTTTGATGCAAATGGAGGCTATACGGCTGAAGTTGCAATTAATCAGTCAAAAAAATTAAAAGACCTTGGAATTAAACACTTTGAAGAACCTGTAGCAACTAATAATCTATTTGCGTTAAAGAATGTAATTAATAACTCAGAATTACCCATATCATTCGGTGAGTATGAAAAAACATATATGAGATTTTTAGAAATAATAGAGATTACAGGTTTAAAAATTATTCAACCTGATATTCTTAATATTGGGGGCATTACACAACTCAAATATTTATATGATTACGCAAATAAAAAAGATTTGATAATCATGCCTCATTCACCAGATGTTGGTATATTGTGTTTTTCAAGTCTACACATGTATAGTTTGTTGAATAGTAACATACCCCACGAGTATTCAGACGAACTTTGCCTAAGAAATCATAATATTGCGCAAGAGTATTTTAATGAAGACATTCTTCCTACAGACGGAAAAATGAGACTTACAGACAAACCTGGAATTGGCCTTTCATTAAATAAAAAAAATTTAATTAAGAAAAAAATAATTTAATTAATGATTAAACGTAAAAGAGTATTATGTCTGATTTTAGCAAGGGGAGGTTCTAAAGGAGTCAAAAATAAGAATATCAAAAATTTAAACGGACATCCAGTTATAAGTTATGCAATAAAAGCTGCTAAAGGAAGTAAATATATAGATAGAATTGTACTTTCATCTGATGACAAAAAGATAATTAATATTGCTCTGAATTATAATATAGATGCACCATTTGTAAGACCTCCAAAACTAGCAAAAGATAATTCAAATGTTAATGAAGCATTTATACATGCTTTAGATTGGATTGAAAAAGAAGAAAACAAAAAGTATGATTATATAATACAAATTCAATGCACTAATCCAATGGTATTGCCAAAAGATATAGATGCAGTAATTTCTAAACTACACTCAACTGGTGCAGACTCAGTAATATCTGTAAATAAAGTAGAAAATTATCACCCAGCGAGGTTGAAAAAAATTATCAATGATAAGATATGTGATTTTAGCATAAAAGAAATTCCATTCACTAACAGACAAAAATTGAAACCAGATGCGTTCATTAGAAATGGCTCAATATATTCCTGCAAAAGAAACAAAATTCTTGTTAGAGTGGGCTCAAAAAATAGTAGGCCATATATAATGCCTCCTGAAAGATCTATTAATATTGATACTCCAATTGATTTTACACTTGCAGAAATAATGATGAACAGAAATTTTAAGGGTTCTTTATGAAGCAATTCCCTCTAATAACTGCTTACATGCCCAATCATAATTATGAGGCTTATATAGAGCAAGCAATTGAAAGTATAATTAACCAATCATTTAGTAATTGGGAGCTTATTATAATATTAGACGGGGTAATTGATAACTCATTAGATATAATCGCAAGATATAAAAAAAAATTCCCACAAAAGATATTCATAATTAATAACAAAATTAGAAAGGGACTCCAAATAAGTGCAAATAAAGCACTTAAAATAGCGAGAGGTAAATATTTTATAAGGTTGGATCCTGACGATTATTTTAACGAGAATGCTTTTCTAGTTATGGCAAATTATCTTGAGAAAAATAAAAAAGTATCAATGGTTTTTCCTGATTATTTTTATGTAGATAAAAGTTCAAATATCCTAAATGTAGATACTAGAAAAAAAATCGGAAAAGAAACGAAAGCACTAGATTTGCCTGCTCATGGAGCTTGTACTATGTTTAGAACAAGTGAATTGAGAAATTTGCATGGTTATTCAACTAAATTTAAAGCGCAGGACGGATATGATATTTGGTATAAAATGTTTGAAAACTTTACAATTCACAATATTTCAACTCCACTCTTTTATTATCGACAGCATTCCCTCTCTCTGTCACGCCAGGAGAATAAGATTTTAAGTGAGAGACAAAAAATTAAAAGACATTATGCATCGAGTAAGTCAAAAAATTTAAAAACATTATTTGTGATTGGTGCAAAAAATAAAAATCAAGAATTGAGAAATCCTATTTTAAGAAAATTAAATGGTACTCCACTTATAGACCATACACTCAATGAGATAAAAAGATTCAAAAAAAATGTTACGATAATTGTTAGCCTTGATGATAATAAAGTTCTTAATTATTTAGAAAAATCTCAAACTAAAAAAATGATTTTGCATAAAAGACCTGCGAATCTTAATGACATTAACATTACCATAGAAGACGTTATTGAAGATGCAGTAAAATATGTTGAGAGTAAAAACATAAAATTTGACATTGTTGTTTATTTAAATGTTAATTCGCCGTTTAAAAGTTATGAAAATATTCAAGAGGGAATTGATACATTAGTTCTTCATAAACTAGATAAAGTGATAAGTGTCTATGAAGATTTTGACTTACATTTTGTACATAAAATGAATGGATTAGAGCCAATTTCATTAAGAAGACACGCTGATTTAAGAATCGAGAGAGAAGCTCTTTATGTTGATAATAGAGCATTTTCAATTAGATGGGCAAAAAATTTAAGTAGTAGAATTAGAAATAGTAAAATAGGACATGTGATAATGAGTAGGAAATTGAGCGCTAATATAAAGACTCAGTTTGATATGAAAATTGCAAATAGTTTAGTGAAAAATATTTAAATTCAATAATTACTTTATAAAAAAAATTATGATAATTAATTATAAATTTATATATACTCAAAAAAGATTTATGATAGCGTAACCAATGATTTATGCTGCTGAAATAGGGTTGAACCACAATGGTAATTTTGATCTTGCCCTTGAATTAATTAGAAAAGCTAAAGAATCTGGCGCCACAATTGCAAAATTTCAATTTGGTTGGAGAGATAAGCCTGATGAAATAAACTGTATTGACTTTAATACTGCAAAAAAACTTAAAGAATTTTCTGAATATGTTGAAATTGAATTTATGGCATCCATAATTACTGAGGAAGCTTTCGATTTGGCATTAAAGTTAGGAGTTAATAGATATAAAATTGCTTCAAGAACTGTTGTAGAAAATCCGAAATTATGTGAAAAAATCATTCAAGAAGATAAGGAAGTATTCTGCTCTCTTGGATTTTGGGAAAAAGAGACATTCCCTTTTGGCGCACCCAATGACAAATTAAGATATATTTACTGTGTTTCAGAATATCCAGCGCTACCGAAAGACATGACTCACTTCCCATCTGAATTTAATAATGATGGATATTATGGTTATAGTGATCATTTCTTAGGCAGTTCTGCATGTTTGCTGGCAATATCCAGAGGAGCAAAATTTATTGAAAAACATTTCACTCTTAATAAAACCTCTGAAATCATTCGAGATCATACCTTGAGTGCTACTCCTGATGAGTTTGCTGATATCGTTAAGCAGGGCAATGAATTATCAAGATTAAATCAGTTTATTAAAAAAAAGTAATTAATATTTTTATATGTTGCTATTTTCTGCACCATTCTATTTCTTAGATAACGTAAAAGAAAAATTTAATGATTTAGTAACTTCAGAATTTAGAGAAATATGGAGTGAAAGTGAGATTGGAAATGTAGAAAATATCAAATATTGGATACCAAACCCTGGTCAAACATTTGTGATTAATAAAAAAATATTATCTAAATTCAATTCACTAAAGATCATAATAACACCCTCAACTGGAACGAATCATATCAATATAGACGATTGCACAAAGCAGAGGATAACCGTAAGGGGGTTGCTTGATAATTTAAAGACATTAAATTCAATACGGGCTAGTTCAGAATTTACTTTTTTAATGATACTCAATGGGCTTAGAAGACTTGATTTCGCATTAAAGGAAGTAGAAAACAATAGATGGAGACAAAATGAGGATTTAATGCGAGGTAATGAACTAGTAGACAAGAAAGTTGGAATAATTGGATTAGGAAGAAATGGATCTAATATTGCAAAGTGGTGTGAATCTTTTGATGCAAAAGTGTTGTATTATGACCCGTATGTAAAAAATCAAACTTACTCAAGAACTGATGATTTGGAGAAGATATTTATAAACTCTGATATTATAGTTATATGTTGTGCATTGAACAGTTCTACAAAAAATATGATAAATAAAAACTTAATTGAGAAAGTGAAAAAAAATGCACTTATTGTTAACACTTCTCGAGGAGAACTTATTGACGAGAATGATCTTGCAAAAATAATAAAAAAAAGAAAAGATATAAGAATATCTTTAGATGTTCTTTCAAATGAAGTAATTGCTCAACAGTTCTCATCACCATTAATGAAATTTGTTAAAGAAGGTAGAATTATTTTAACTCCTCATATTGCAGGAGCTACAGAAGAGTCACAGATTAAAGCAGCTTTTGGTGCGTTTGAATTATTAAAGGAGCAGATTAATGCAAAAACTATCAAATAATAGAAACATAGTAAACGTTGCAATCATTGGTACTGGTTTTGGATCAGAAACCCACTTACCTGCCTTTTATGATTGTAAAAAGGCGAAGGTTTACACAATATTCGGAAGAGATATGAACAAGGCGAAAAAGTTAGCTAAAGCCTATAACACAGAAAAGATTTTTAATTCTTATAATGAATTATTAAAGGATAAAAATATAGATTTGGTTTCAATTTCTTTGCCGCCAAATCTTCAATACAAATATGTAGATAAAGCATTAGACGCAGGAAAGCATATTTTATGTGAGAAACCATTCACAACTAGTAAAAATGATGCAATTAAGCTATACAAAAAAGCTAAACAAAAAAAATTATTAAATGCTGTTGGTTACCAGCTTAGGTTTCAGCCGGCGAGACGGATCATAAAAAATTTTTTAGATGGTAATGACCTAGGTAAAGTTATTTCAATTAATATGAATTATGATTTCTCTAGCAGAATACAGTCAAAGCCAACTTGGAATTGGTGGTCTTCTTTTAAAGAAGGTGGCGGAGTATTAAATGCAATGGGATCTCATCAATTAGATCTCTTAAGGTGGTGGTTTGGAGACCCAGTCGAGGTAGCAGCCTATATAAAAAATTATAATAAGACTTTAGATGACGAAAAAAAAATTTCTAGGAAAGTTGAGGCAGATGAAATTAGTCAAATATTACTAAAATTTAAAAATGATATTATATGTAATCTTAATATTTCAAGTGTCGCTATAGGATGGAAAGCCTCTATGATAAACATTTACGCAGAAAAAGGATCATTATTTTTAGAGGGCGAAGAAGATTTAAAATTTGTGAGAAAAACAACTGCAAAACATAATTTAACAGAGAAAGAAACATTATTAAATAAATCCTGGATATCAGGCAGCATATGGAGAGCAGCTTTTTACCGTCAAGTTGAAACATTGATTGACTCATTGATAGATAATAAAGGTTTTGAAGGAGCTAATTTTTATGATGGTTACAAAGTACAAGAAATTATTGATACTATTAGATATTCTTCAAAAAGAAAAAAATCACAAACTATAAAGTATAAATAATATGATAAGAAAAGTTTCAGTTATTGGGTTGGGTCCAATGGGCCTAAGGTATATTAAAGCTTTATCAAAAGTTAATTTAATAAAATTAACTTCAATATGTGATGTTGATAAAAACAAATTGGCAGATGTTGTCTTAAAGGTAAATAAATATACAGATTACAAACAATTAATAAATAATGAAGAAATCGATTTGCTTATTGTAGCTTCAACTGCTGCATCTCATTCTAAGATAGTAACTTTTGCCTCTAAATATGGTGTTAAACGTATCATTTGTGAGAAGCCAATTGCCATATCACTTAATGAAGCAAAAAAGATGATTGATTCATGTAAAAGAAATAATACAAAATTGACCATTAATCACTCTAAACGGTGGTTTGTTTTTTATAAAAACATAAAAAAATTGATCGATAATGACACAATTGGCAAGGTAAAAAATATTACTGTAGAGATGGCAGGGGGACAATTGGGTTCAAATGGAGGTCATCATTGGGACTTAATAAGATTTTTAACTGGTAGTGAAGTCATTAAAATCTGTGGAGTCATTGATAAAACAGGCACAGTCAATCCAAGAGGTCATCTATATAATGATCCTGGGGCATATGGAATTCTTATACTTAAAAATAAAACTCGGGTATTTTTTGATTTGTCAGAGGACTTTGGCACACCATTCTTTATGAAAATAACTGGCGAATATGGAAGAATAACAATTGATGAAAAAAATAATAAATGTGATGTTTATAAAAGAAAAATTTCAGATAGAGCTTTATCTTTCCAAAAAAGACCAAAGCTCATAAAAGTAAACTTTAAAATGAAAAAAACAAATCTTATTGAGGCCTGTATCTCAGCCATTAATGAAATTCTTTCAAGCAAAAAATCTAGCTGTGATGGATTGGATGGCTACAAGAGCCTAGAGACTACAATTGGTATTTATAAGTCCTTCTTAAAACAAAAGAAATTTGTTGATTTAAAGTTAAATGAAAAACAAAAAAGCAAATTGTATAGATTTGCGTAATCATGAACTCGAAAATTAAAATAGGTATTGTTGGGTCGTCAAGAATGGCTCAAATGCACCTAGAGGTATTAAAATCGTTTAGGGACGTAAAATTATTAGCAATATCTTCAACTAAAAAAGGCACAAAAAGGAGAGAGTTGATCAGGGAAAAATTTAATATTCTTCATTCTTACGACGATTACAAGGTTATGATAAAAGAAAATAACTTTGATGCTATTTTTGTTTCTTCGTCAGTAGAAACAATTTACCCTATATCAAAATACCTTCTTAAGGAAAAAATTAATCTTTTCATAGAAAAACCTCCAGGCCTTAGCATTGCTGAAGTTAAGGAACTTTCTTACATTGCTAGGGTTAATAAATTAATTACTATGGTTGGATTTCAAAAGAGTTTTTATGGAATATTTAATAAGGCAAAAAAATATATTAAAGAAAATGGTGGTTTAAGTTCAATAGTCATAGAAGCTCCCGAACACTTTGGGGCTTTAAAGTCTAAAGGAAAATTTTCTAAAAAGGTTCTTAAAAAGTGGATTTATGCTAATTCTATACATTGTATTAATTTATTTATTTTTTTTGCAGGAGATGTCAAAAAAATCAATACAGTCAGCAAAAAAATGTATGAAAAATTACACCCAGATTCTATAAACTCTCTATTGTATTTTAAAAATGGTATTGCTGGTCATTACATTTCAAATTGGATGAGCCCAGGTAATTATTCAGTTACATTATACGGAAAAAACTTCAAAATTATTTTTAGTCCTTTAGAAAAAGGAAAAATTATTTTTTCATCAGGAGATGAAAAAAACTTCTCAATCCCAAAAAAAGACACAAAATACAAGCCTGGTCTGTATGATCAAAATAGATATTTTATTGACTGTATAAAAAAAACAAAAAAGCCTGAAAGAAATGATATCAACGAATCTTTAAAGTCTATGTTATTGGCAAAGAAAATAGCAAATATTTGAATTTCTTAATCGATAATATAGAATTTTATAAATGAAAATAGAAATTATTATTGATCAAGCATACAGTTCATTTGTAAATGAAAAGCTTAATATTGAATATTGGGAACAAAATTATGAAATAACTATTGTTAATGTGAGAAATCTGTTTTTTAAAGATTTGAACATAACTAATTCTACTCCAAAAAATCATATTGAATTTAAAAGTAAAAAAACTTTCAGGGAATATATTAGGACTTCGAAATCAGATATAACATTATTATTTCTTAGATATCCTACTAGCGATTTAATTAACTTTTTGATAGAAAATAATAGACGTATATACTTCCTCTTAATGAACTACCTACCCACTAAAATTTTAAACAGTAGACTAAAAAGATTATTGATCAAAATAAATACTAATTTAAGTATTTTTGGAATAAAAAAGTTTTTTCACAAAATACTTATGAAAAATAAAGTTATGAGAGAAAAAATCAGTGGCGTTATATTATTTGGTGGGGAAGATGGCATTAATCAATTCAAATACTTGATAGGAAAAAAAACAAAGATAATTCAGTCATATTCTTCAGATGCAGAACTATTAAAAACAAAATCAGAAACAAATATCCTGGAAAATCCAAAAGAAAAAATTGCAATATTCATTGATCAAGCTTTCCCTAACCATCCTGATATAATAGAATTAGGATTAATTTTAGATAAAAATAAGTACTATCAAAGATTAAATGATTTTTTTGATTATCTTGAACATAGTTATGGTTTCAGAATACTAATTATGGGTCATCCTCGATACAAGTATGCAGCAAACCCATTTAAAAATAGAGAAATCATATATGGTAAAACTATGGAATATTCAAGAATTTCAAATCTTATTATCACATTTTCAAGTACCGCAATTTCATTTGGCATTATGTTAAAAAAGAATATATTGCTACTTGCGACCGATAAATTACTTCGTAATCACCATGATATTTCATCGATTCAATCTTATCTTAATTGTCAAGTAATAAATTTGTCAGAAAATAAATTTCCTCAAATTAAGGATAATATTAATTATGAAATGTATAGTTATTATGAAAAATTATTCATAGGTGATTATAAAAATATACGATCAATGTGGAGTCCTATAATTGATGAGATTGAAAAAATTTCTGCGTCTAAATAAATAAATTAAATATGAACACTAATAAATTTAAAAATAGTTTTTTTAAGGCTTTTAATAAAAAAAAAGTATTAGTTACTGGACATACGGGATTCAAAGGATCATGGCTTTCATTTTGGTTAAATGAGTTAGGAGCAGATGTAGTTGGTGTTTCAAATGGCATTCCCACTAAACCATCAAACTATAATGCGAATAAATTATACGAAAAATCTAGAAACTATAACATCGAAATAACTAATTTTAATAAACTCAATAATATTATAAAAGTTACAAAACCAGATTTTGTTTTTCATTTAGCTGCGCAATCGTTAGTAAAGAAATCCTATCTTGACCCAATTGAAACATGGAAAACCAATTTAATAGGGACTGTAAATGTACTTGAGTCGCTAACAAATTTAAAAAATAATTGTATTGCTGTAATTATAACAAGCGATAAGTGTTACGATAATGTTGAATGGGAGTGGGGATATCGCGAAAATGATAAGCTTGGTGGTCCAGACCCTTATAGCGCTTCAAAAGGTGCGGCAGAGATCGCAATTAGTTCATATATAAGATCTTATTTTGAAAAAGATAAAAAAAATATAAAGATTGCTTCAGCTCGAGCAGGAAATGTAATTGGAGGTGGAGATTGGGCAGAAGATAGAATTATTCCTGATTGTATCAAAAGTTGGTCAAAGTCTAAATCAGTTAAACTCAGAAATCCAGATTCAACAAGGCCCTGGCAGCATGTCTTGGAACCTCTTGGAGGCTATTTACAATTAGCTTTAAAAATGGAAAAAAATCCCATGATTTCTGGAAAATCATTCAATTTTGGCCCATCATCTGATCATAATTATACTGTTAAAGACTTGGTAAATAAAATGTCAACTTTTTGGGATAAAGTTAGTTGGGTTGACATATCATCCAAGAGTAATGGTCCATATGAGTCAAGTCTATTGAAATTAAATTGTGATAGAGCGCTAAAAGAATTATCATGGAAACCAACTCTAGATTTTAATACAACAGTTAAATTCACTGCAGAATGGTACAAAAAATATTATGAGGATAAAAAAAAGATTTCAGATATAACTAAAGAGCAAATTTTTGAATTCATGCAGTTATATGAAGGAAGCTCAAATGATAAGTAACATCTTAGATACTATTGTCGATAAAAAGTTGTCTGAAATCCAAACTGATAAAGGAAACGTAATGCATGTATTAAAAGAAAATGAAGATGCTTTTAAAAAATTTGGAGAAGCTTATTTTAGTTGGATAAAGCCAAAAGCAGTAAAGGGTTGGAAGAAACATAGTAAAATGACAATGAACTTAGTTGTACCAATTGGAAATGTAAAATTTGTTTTCTTTAATTCTAATTTAGAGGTGAATAAAGAATATATCATTGGAGAGGATAATTATATTAGACTTACTGTTCCTCCAAATATATGGTTTGGATTTAAGGGCCTTGGATTAAAAAATAATTTAGTACTTAACATCAGTTCGATACTGCATGATCCTGATGAAGTAGATACTCAAGAGCTTGATAAAATAAACTATATGTGGGAATAAGAGATATGAAAGTTATTATATTAGCAGGGGGATTTGGAACCAGATTGTCTGAAGAAACTATATCTATTCCTAAACCAATGGTTCAAATTGGTGAAAAACCAATACTTATTCATTTAATGGAGATTTACTCATCTTTTAATTTCAATGAATTTTACCTTGCACTAGGCTATAAATCAGATTTTGTAAAAGATTATTTTACAAGATTTAAGATGTTAAATTCAGACTTCTCAATTGATTTTAGCAACGGTAAAACTGAAATATTTAATCAAAAGATAAATAACTGGAAAGTCAATTTGATTGATACAGGACTTAATTCAATGACTGGGGGACGACTGAAAAGAATGAAAGAATATATAGGTGACGAGACATTCATGCTAACTTATGGAGATGGACTTGCAAATATAAATATTCATGAGCTAGTTAAATTTCACAAAAATCACGGAAAAATAGCTACGGTTACAGCTGTTAGGCCTATTGCTAGATTTGGGGAACTTCAAATTGACGACGAAAACTTAGGAAATGTAATTAATTTTCAAGAAAAACCGCAAATAAAAAGTGGTTGGATTAATGGTGGGTTTTTTGTTTTTAATAAATCTATTTTTGATTATTTAGATGATGATAAGACAATATTAGAAAAAGATCCTCTAGAAAGTTTATCAAAAGCCTCAGAACTTAGAGCTTACAAACATAAAGGTTTTTGGCAATGTATGGACACAAAACGAGATAAAGATTTATTAAACGAGTTATATTTATCTGGAGAAGTTCCCTGGAATTCAAAAGAAATAATTGTATAAGATTAAGCAAATACTAATTAAATTTATTTTACGTTTGTTTTAAAATATTATTTTTTTAAGTAATAACTAGAGATTAATCCTAATATCCTTCTATATCCTGCAAGAAATGAAAATTTTTCTTCATAGTAATCCATAATAATATCAGAGTTATAGAAATTAATAGTATGTGTACCATCTTTATCTAAAAATAAAATATCCCCAACTATCTCTTCCTTATAAAAATATTTTGATATTTCTAATATTTCACTAACAATAATTTTCTTTCCATATCCAAAACAATTATCTTGACCAAAACGATACATTTTATCTTGATGAATTAAAATATTTCCAGCCATTCTTGCATTGAGGGGATTAGAAACAATCGGGCTGCAAGGATGTTTGGAGTATGGCCCTACTAATTTATCAGAAATGAATAAAAATAAATTATCTAGAGAATTATCTATGTTACCACAAAATAAATAAAAATTACTTTTGAATTCAAATATAGTTGCATCTATAGGCAAAAAACCTCCTTCAATTTCTAAATTAATAATTTTTTTATCATTGAGATTGTATATTTTTTGATTTGAGTGTGCGGACATTTCAGGTAACAACCATTCATCGTTTAAGTAATTTAAGCATTGAGGGTATGCAAAATGCCCACTATCTTTCAGTATTATGTTTTTTAGCCTAAGATCATTAACTGAAAATTTTACGATTTCGCCTAATCCATTTTTTTTGTTTAATGCCTCGGCATATATATTCCTACCATTACTTGAAAAAAAAGGGTCGGCATAAAAAGTAAATGGATAAATTATCTTAGGAGATTTACCGTATTTTGAGTAAAGTTGAGTAGAATTATCTAGATTCTTAAAAATTTTATTTCCCCCAATTTTATTGACGTCAAAAATTATTATATTCCATTTTTTTTCAATGAATATACCATAATAATACCTGTATATTTTCCTGAAAAATAGAATGAATATAAATTTTAAAGTCAGAAAATTATTTGGTAATTTATAAAGTTTGCCACCTTTTGAAATTGCTAAACTTTTTTTATCAATAAAATTAGTGATAGCTGTCCTTAATAAATATTTTGAATTGTTAAATAAGTTTAAAATAGTTTTTTTATAAGAATGGTGATGTATTTTAGAATAACTAATTGCTAAAATCTCTCCGCCGTCAATTTTATTATTTAATTTTTGTATAATTGTCCCAACATTGTGCTCCTTATAAAATATTTCATAAAATGATGGTGGTCTTCCCCTGTATTTCGATGGATCGCCATGATGGTAGGAAAGTATTGGAGCATCACAATTTGTTTTTTTAATATCTATAAGGCCCATGCCAAATTTAATAATTAGTTTAATTTCCTCAGAGTGTACTTTTTTTATAATTTCAGAGGGAATTGTCTGCCAATTACCATTTATTATAGATTTAAAATTAATCCAAATAGCATTTGTATTTCTGTATTTTATATTTCTAGTGAAACTATTCTTCAAAGTAAAAATGTTTAAAAAATAATATATAAGATGTTTAGATATTTTTTTTGTACTTTTAGTATTATTACAATTTAACACTAATTTTACATCAATGAGATCGTGAACCTCTAATAGAGAAGACTTCTGCCATTTATTTAATTGATAATTATCTATTATTAAAGCTGTAGTTATTTTCCTTTGCATAATGTCATCTTATAGAAATATACTTAATAGATTTATTTTAATAATTATTTCAGTATAATCATTATTGTAATAGCTAGTAAATAAATTATTAAATCAATGAGAAGTGAGCCATTAGTAAGCGTAATTATGAATTGCTATAATGGAGCAAGATATTTAAAAGAAGCAATTCAATCAGTTTATAATCAGGATTATTCAAACTTTGAAATAATTTTTTGGGATAATAACTCTAACGATGAGTCTGCTAAAATTGCTCTTGATTTTGATAGTAGAGTTAAATACTTTTTTAATACGACCACCACAAACCTAGGGTCAGCTCGAAATGCTGCAATGAAAAAAGCAACAGGAGACTATATTTCATTCTTAGATACTGATGATACTTATGTTCAAAATAAGTTTGAAATTCAAACTAGTCTAATGTCTGACCTGAACTTAATGATGTCATATGGTGGAATAAGATTTTTTAAAGATGATAAAACAATCTGGACTCGTAATACAAAAAATACTACTGGATATTTGATTAAAAATTTACTTCAGGATTATGAGATCCATATGAATACAGTCATGATTAATCGTCAATTGATAATAAATAATAATTATGCATTTAATTCAAATTTAAAATACAGTCCGGATTATAACTTATTTATGAAAATAGCTTTATGTAACAAATTAGGAGTTATAAATAAGGT
>MDSV01050932.1_pt1 | contig 23706 bp, 22 predicted proteins | sample 810851 | NCBI WGS metagenome assembly MDSV01 (sample SAMN05326640, study PRJNA326480) | marine metagenome | isolation source: seawater | place: Atlantic Ocean: North East | collected 2012 | reverse complement strand
TGAACCTAGCCCCTCTCAAGCACTTTCTGTAAATGGTAGCGCTCGATTGACACAATATCTTTTCCTTGAAGATTATGCAGGTGGAGATAGCAAAACAGCGGGTATTTTTTCTTATAATGATCTTCTTTATTTCCGCCGCCACACTTCTGGAACAGACGCATACGAGGCTGATCTTATGAGTTTAAGTCTGCTAAATGGTAATCTGAGTACTACAGGTGAGTTCATATCAACCAACTCAAATCAATTCCGTATGGTTCAGGGAAATTATGGTGTGTTTTTTAGAAATGATGGTACTAATACCTATTTGCTTTTAACCACATCTGGTGATCAATATGGTGGTTGGAATAGCCTTCGTCCATTTTCTATTAATAATAGCTCAGGCGATGTTTATATCGGTGGCAATGCTATGGCTGTGCGACATGGTGGCAATGTAGAGATAGGCAACAGCCTTGTTTTTACCTCTGACCGCAAGGAAAAAGAAAGCATTGAGCCCCTGCACGATAGTCTAAAGACGCTTAGTCATTTGCAAGGTGTCAGTTATGTATGGAAAAACAAGACTAAGGATCAAGCTTTGCAATACGGACTTATTGCGCAGGAAGTAGAAAAAACTTATCCCAACCTTATCTCATACAATAAAGAAACCGATATTAAATCAGTCAATTATATTGGCTTGATAGCCCCTATGATTGAAGCCATTAAAGAGCTTAAGGCTGAGAATGAAGCATTAAAAACCCGTCTTGATAAATTGGAAACTGAAGGTACGAATATTGAACAATAGCCCAGATACTTGCAAACATATATTCTAGGGTCTACAATAAACTAAGGGGTTGAGCGTAACGGCATGACAACCGTTTTACTCAGCAGGAAGCAGAATAACTGAGAAAATCGATGCAACCACGTATTATTTTATTACTGACCTTTTTTGCGCTGCTTATAGCAGGTGTTAGCTACTCATATGCCCAAACAATCCGCAAAAGTGGAAATGATCTTCAAATCTATGATGGTGGCACTTGGCGTTCGATGAACAATGCTACTTTAGGCTCATGCGCTGGCACAGCCGCTGGCACAATGCGCTATAATGCGGGTGCATCTCGTATGGAATTTTGTAATGGCGCCAATTGGATGTCTATGGATTCTGGCGTTAATGCAGGTGGTTGCGGCGGTATAGCCGCAGGAACAGTGCGTTATAGTGGCGGGCAGGTACAATTCTGCAACGGATCAAACTGGCGAAATGGCTACTCATTAGCTGTTAATGGCTCTTGTGGCGCTGCTGCAGGTGGTGCTGCCGTTGCTGCACAGCCTACCTCAAGCCAATGTAGCGCTGGGAACTATGCGGACACAGGCGATACCAGCAGTTATTGGCAATGGTATTGCACAGGGATTAACGGCGGTGCTAGCGCTTTCTGTCAACGAGCGAGAAGTGCCACAGTGGTGAATGGCGCTTGTGGATCTGCAGCCAGTGGCGGCGCAGTAATATCACAGCCCTCATACAATCATTGTAGCGCTGGCTCTTTCAGCGATACCTCAGATACCTCGACAAGTTGGAGATGGTACTGCAATGGCACTGGTGGTGGAAATAACACACTTTGCACACGTACTGCAGGCGTAGATGGTGATTGTGGCCCTGCCGCATCAGGAGGCGCTGTATCATCCCAACCTACAAGTGGGCACTGCAGCGCAGGTTCGTTTAGTGATTTCTCTGACACACAGTTCGTCTGGCGCTGGTGGTGCAATGGCTCTGGAGGGGGCTCTACAACGATATGTAATCGAAACCGTACACAGTCTGGCGGTGCCAACTGTACAGCAGGTGAACGCGGAAGTAATGGATGTTTTTTGCCTACTGGTTCAGACGGACAGACTTCAGGTGGCACATGCATAGGCACTGGCACTTGTTCCGCAACTTGTAATAATGGCGCCTGGACAAATTTTCAAGATAATTGTTCTTGTCAATTCTGCTAATTGATCAACTCAGTACATCTTGCCGTAAGCCTTCAAACGCGACATAAGGGTGCGTAACAATATATGTTGGGATCGCACGCATGTATTCTTTATAGCGGCCTTTTGACCAATATTCAGCGCGGAAGTCCGATGCTTTGATATAATCAATCAATTGCGGCGCAATACCGCCAGCAATATAGACACCACCATAAGCATTAACCATTAGCGCCATATTAGACGCCAAACGTCCTAAAAACCTAACCATCAACGCTAAGCACTCAACACAAATCTCGCAGGATTTATCCATGGCTTTTTTAGTAATCTGCTCTGGCGTCAGCGCAGGTCTATCCATTTTATCATCCAACACACGGATCGTGTCGTAAAGGTTCAATAACCCTTTACCTGAACAAACACGTTCACCCGATACATGGCTATATTTATGATGCTCAAGATAATGAATAATATCAAACTCCCGCTGATTACGCGCTGGCATGGTGACATGCCCACCCTCACCCGGCACGACTTGAAAACCAGATTTATCTTTCTTAGCGATCAATAAAGCCGCCCCTAAGCCAGTGCCTGGTCCAATAACCGCCTTATTCTCTAATTCAACAGCAGCGCCACCGCCAATTTTCTCAAGATATTTGTCCTCTAAGAAAGGAATGGCAAAAGCAACAGCCTCAAAATCATTCATCACTGTTAATTTTTCAAAGCCAAATTCGTCTTTTAAGGCTTTAATGGAAAAAGACCATGGATGGTTCGTCATATTAATTTGGTCGCCCTTTACTGGACCAGCAATGGCTAATGAAGCTCTTTTAGGTGCAGACTTTAAATCAACTTGCTGCAAATAAGCCGATATTGCCTCATTAATAGAGCTGTAAGAATCACATTTTAAAATAATTTCATTTGTGATGTTTGCGGCGGCATTAACAAGCGCAAAACGCGCATTTGTGCCACCAATATCGGCAATAAGCCCTTGTATAGTGTCTCTCATTTTTCTTTTTTACGCCAAAGCGCAACTGTGGGCAAGTATGAAGAAAACTTTGTCCCCTCTTGTCCCCTACACAGTTTTTGTGATTAAAATAATCTATGGCTAAAATTTTACTCGCAGAAGATGACAGCGCAATGCGTGAGTTCATCGCCAAAACCCTCCGCAATGCTGGCCATGAAGTAGAAAGTTGCGAGAATGGCACACATGCCTTTGACGAAATCAACAGTAACAATATTTACGATCTTTTATTAACGGACATCGTCATGCCTGGTATGGATGGTATTGAGCTCTCTCAAAAAGCCTCTGACAAAAACCCTAATATGAAGGTCATGTTCATCACAGGTTTTGCCGCCGTTGCGCTAGATCAAAAAAACGCACTCGCACAAGACACAAAACTTTTATCAAAACCTTTCCATCTCAAAGAACTGGTGGATGAAGTCAATAAGCTTTTGGCAGGGTAAGATGTTTAAGCTCCCCAAAAAAAGCAAAGAAGAATGCACCAAACCAGCGTTCTTAGAAAAACTGGACAAGCTAAGAGGCCAAGATTCTGACTTAGTTTCAGCCATTGCACTTCAACATTTTGATAAAGGCATTAAAAACATCTACGCCGCCTATGACGCTAAAGATATCCAAGTTGATAATATGTTTGAAGCGAATGTACTAGCGATGCAATCCTTGAAACCTGGACAAAAATTTTTAGGCATTAGTGCCATCATTGACCCAGACCACTGGGCCTATGATAATTATTTACAAGAGTATAAACGCCTAAATTATGCTCAAGCAAAAAAAGGCGTTCATGTAGAACGTATTTTCATTCTGCAAAACCAAAAAGAAATAGACCAAATGACAGGTGTGATGAATGAGCAAATCGCTAACGGTATTCATGTACGTTATGTTTTAGAAGACACTATTAAGCACGTTTCTTCATTCCCCGATTTTACAATTTTACCTGATATAGGCTGTGCTATCTATGTACCTAATTTAAACAAGCTTTTACAATGTTTCGTGACAAAAAATAAAAAGATTATTCAAGAAATACAGAAGGATTTTGACAAGATTAAGATTAATTCTAAACCATGGGAGAAAAAATGATTATATACAGAACTGCTCAAACAAGTGACTTTCTTGATATCGCCGCCCTAGATCGCGAAGCATGGGGTAAAAATAGAAACACAGAATTTGTTCCAGATGGCGAGCATATTTGGCGAGTATGGGTTGAATACGCCATTGTCGAATGTGCTTTTGAGAATGATAAGGTCATTGGCGTTGGTCTTTCTATACCAACAACTGACCCGAAACTTTATTTCCACCATAAATTATTTTTAAGAGATGGATATCGTGGACAAAATATAGGCTCAAAATTAACTGAAAACCGTTTCAAAAGAACAGATGAACTTGGTGCTGCCACAATTTTTACAACCGACACAAACAACACAGTCATGCATAAAATCGCTGCAAAACATGGTTATGTAGAAGTGGATTTTGTAAAAGGCTATTATCGCCCTAATGAGGATCGTCTCATATTCCGACGTGAGGCTGCCACGATACAAGCTGATAAAAAAACCTTGAATTTATAAGTTAAGCTCGCTACATCTAATATCTTCTTTTTAGGTGGGGTGATTAGCTCAGTTGGTAGAGCATTTGCTCGACATGCAAAGGGTCGGCGGTTCGAGACCGTCATCACCCACCACTTAAAAGATAAATTTCTTTACATTTTCATAACATCTTGCTATTTGATAATCATTATCAAATAAGGATATACCATGAAATTTAAATCTACACTTAGTAACGACAAGCAAGCCATAGAGATACGCGTTGGAAAACCTGTACTAAGCAAGCTCTTTCAATATTATGTGGAAGCGAATGAAGCAGATAAGATCAAACGCTCACTGCTCCCTCTTGCTCTCTTTACGCATCATCCGTCACTTCAAAGTCTTAAAGTTGAATGGGATAACGAAAAGCATGAAACAATTATTACACTTAGAAACCGTACCCCTTTTAACCAAATAGAAGAACAGGCTTTAGCAGGATCATTGCTCGGCCAAATAAAGGCTGGTAACCAGCTTATCAATGAAAAAGAAGAAATTGCTGAACTTGATTTAAAGGAATTCAAGCCCACCACAGAAATTGGTGAAGCGATTAAATATGCCTTAGACACAACTATGCCGAAAGGCGGAAGTTTTATTGAAGAATTAAGAGCGCATAATGGTGATTTAACACTTACTGAAAAAGACATTTTTTATAGTGAAAATAGTCAAACAGCTCTAGATATTAGAATAACATTAAGTGGCTCCTGTGTTGGATGCTCAATCTCTACCATTATCACTATGCAAAACTTACAAGGCTTTATTAAAGCCCATCTAAACAATATTGGTTATGATTTAAACCTTATCCATGTCCATGAAGTCATAGATGGTAAGCCATCGGAAGAACCACAATATTATGTCGGTAACACTGGGATTTTTGCCTATGATGAAAGTGGCAATGCATACTGGAAAACTCAATACAGAAACGCTTTACCGGTCTATAAACCCCAATAAATAAATTAATTATTATCTAAACTTAGACCTGTCATTTTCACTGGCTTTATTTGAGACTGCGCGATCTTCATTGCTTGTGTCGCATCTTCTATACCACCACCGCAACCAGCGCAATCATTAAAACAACCTGAGCATGGATTACGTTTCGGTTCTTCTTTTGGAAGGGGATTTACAGGTACTTTATCCTTTTCTGGCACAGGCTCTTGGACTGGTTTTTTTTCTACAGGCTGCGTAATAGATGATGGTAATTGCGTTGCATCTCCCACTACTGCTGTATCAATTATTACAGGTAGATTGCCTTGTGAATGAACATTCGTGGTAGGCACTACATTCGTAATATCTGCGGTCACAGCAACAACGGGACTTATAACAGCAGGGCTTTGACGTACCTCTTCAAAGCGAGGCTTTAGTGGTTCAACCATAACAGCAATTTCAGCCGCTTTCGGTTCAACTTGATCCACTTTTACTTCAACGGTTTTAGGCGATTCTGTCTGAAGACTCTGCTCAATCTTTGGTGTCGTGGGCTGAACATCTTGCAAAGCTTGTGAAACAACAACGGCGATTTCACGCAGTTCTGCTTTAACAGGGCTTGTTGGAATCTCTGCTAAAGCCTCATCAAATTTTATCATCGCCGTAATAAGTTGCTCACGCTCGACAGGTTTTTGTTGTTCAATTTTCTCAATGATTTCTTTGAGCGGCTCAACTGCTTTTACAATCGCTTCTTTGATCGCTGGCTCTTGCACCATAGCCATAGGCGTTTCTACAGTTGGTATAGATACCGCAGCTACAATGCGCTCTATTTGTTGTTTTATGGGCTCTATTTTGGGGGTGTCGGCCTGAAACGCTGCGGGTTTAATCACCGCAGCCTCAACTGCTTTCGGCTCAACAATTGTATTAACATTCGCTGGCTGAGCTTTCGACGGCACTATTTCTGGTCTGGCTTGAGTGACCACAGGTGCATCTAGGCTCACTGCTTGTGGTGTAACCATTGTTGGTGCGGAGGTTACTGTATTCACTACTATTTCCGCTTTTGCAGTTTCAATAATCGTATTTAAAACAGGTGACGCTGTAACAACATCAGGCGCAATATGTTCAATCGTTTGAGATAGCTCAGCTTTTGCCACAGCAACAACTTGAACAGCCTCAACTGCCGCCGTGATTTCAGCCGAAAATCCTTCACTACCGACATTTTGCAAAATTTCTTGGACAATATGTTCAATCGCTTCAGCCGCTTTAGGCGATTGCATGCCCGCTTGTGTTTCCAACGCCTGAGATAATGTTTCAAGACCTTCGAGATCCGAACGAGAAGGTGATTCTGTATGCAACCAGAGCGCTGTCTGATTGCCATTTACGCCATCAAAGACTTTCAAGGCATCATTATTAGAGGTCATGCTTTCACCGCCAAAGGTCAAATGACGGTGAATGGTTGTGGCAAAATCCTCGCCTATTTTTTCAAAACCCGTAAAAGCAACCGTATCAACCATACCGTTTTCAAATATCTTTTCAGGCATATTTTTGCTGACAGCAAATTTAATCCAAATCGGCGTCGCATTCACTGCACGAGCAAAGCTTTCACCCCGTGACACCCAATAATCACGTAAATTTGACACTAACTCATCTGAAACAGCATAAGAAACCCCAATCGCTTCTAATTGGCTCGAAAACGCCTCAAGAGCCTTATGAGGGATACCATAGACTTCAAAGCCAATATCACGCCCCAAAGCCTCTGCACGTGCAATTAAATGGCTTGCAAGCTTATTCATCAACGTTGAATCGATTGATGTTTCGAGATTTGTGGCTGTGTCTTGTTTATGTAGGGCGTAAGCCATAACGTATTAACTATCTTTTGGGTGAGAATAATTCTCATTCACTATATCAATCTCTACAAAACAGACAAGAAAAAATAGCAAAAATTTATTTCTTTTATCACTCGGAATTCTTCCCTAAAGTAAGCCCATGCAAAACCCTCTTTTTCAAGATCAAAGTGACAGCCTTAAACCTTTGGCAGAACTATTGCGACCTACTGTATTAAGCGATGTCATTGGCCAAGATCACTTAACGGGTGAGAATGGCGCTTTGCGAAAAATGATTGAAAGCGGCAATATGCAATCAATGATTTTATGGGGACCACCTGGATGCGGTAAAACCACTCTTGCTCGCATTTTAGCAGAACACTCATCTCTTTATTTTGAATCCATATCGGCTATTTTTTCTGGGATTGCTGATCTAAAAAAGATTTTTGATGGCGCTAAAGCCCGTGCGAAGGACGGTCAAAAAACACTACTTTTTGTTGATGAAATACATCGCTTTAATAAAGCCCAGCAAGATGCCTTTCTACCCCTCGTAGAAAATGGGATGATAACGCTGATCGGTGCGACAACAGAAAACCCTTCCTTCGAGTTGAACGCCGCCCTTCTCTCTCGTGCGAGTGTTTTTGTGCTTCATAGGCTTGATGATACAGCGCTTGAATCACTGCTTAAAAAAGTCGAGCAATCGAATGGCACACTGCCTTTAACAGATGATGCACGCAAAGCGTTAAAAGCCATGGCTGATGGAGATGGACGTTATTTGCTTAATATGGTTGAACAAATTATCAACCAAACACCAACAGAACCACTAACTACGGATGCCCTGACACAAATCATACAGCGCCGTGCCAGTCTCTATGACAAAGGTGATGAAGCGCATTACAATCTGATATCTGCACTCCACAAATCTGTACGGGGCTCTGATCCAGATGCCGCCCTTTATTGGTTTTCCCGTATGCTAGAAGGTGGTGAAGACCCGCGCTATATTGCACGCAGGCTTATTCGTATGGCGGTTGAAGATATAGGCCTTGCCTCACCACAAGCCCTGCCTTTATGCATTGCTGCAGCGGATACCTATGAACGCTTAGGCTCACCAGAGGGTGAATTAGCTTTGGCTGAAGCCCTCGTTTATCTCGCCAGTTCTCCCAAATCAAATGCTGTTTATACCGCCTATAATACGGCCAGAGCATCAGCGAAACAGCATGGCTCGCTGATGCCACCGAAACATATTTTAAATGCACCAACAAAGATGATGAAAGAACAAGGCTATGGGGATGGCTATATTTATGACCCAGATACTAAAACAGGTTTCTCAGGACAGAATTATTTCCCCGATATAATGCCGAGGCAAAAATTCTATGACCCGAAAGGCGATGGTATGGAAGCCAATATCAAAACAAGGCTCGATGAATGGGATAAAATCCGCCGTGCCAAAACATAGCGCTATCACATTCAAAGATAATAACACCCCTGTCTCATTGCAGTATGATGATGTTTATTTCTGCAAAGATGATGGCTTGGCTGAAACAAAACACGTTTTTTTAGATAGCAATAATCTACCACAGGCATGGTCAGACTACGCACATATACGTATCTGTGAGACAGGTTTTGGTACAGGCTTAAACTTCCTTGCCACCGTTAAATTATTTGAAGAAACAGCACGACCAGAACAAAAGCTTTTCTATACATCGATTGAGAAATTTCCTCTCAAGAAACAGGATATTGAAAAATCATTAGGCCATTGGAAAGAATATTTTGGTGAGCTTTATGATCTATATTTAGATCATTACCCTATCGCCATTGATGGTTTTCATCCGATTATGATTAAGCCAAATATTTTTCTCGTTCTTATTTTTGAAGATGTTGAGAAAGCGATTACTGAATTAGATGACATACAGGACTTCTTTTTTTTAGATGGTTTTGCGCCTGCTAAAAATCCTGATATGTGGTCAGAAACTTTATTTAAAAATATGGCAAGGCTGTCCCACAACAAAACAACTTTCTCGACATTCACCGCCGCTGCTTTTGTGAATCAAGGTCTTCAGGCAAACGGATTTCAAACACAAAAAATTAATGGTTACGGCTTTAAACGAAATATGATTGTCGGGCAGTTTAAGAGTGATAAAACACGCCCCTTGGATAACAATAAAAAACAATCAATTACAATTTGTGGCGCAGGGTTAGCCGGCTCCTGCCTTGCATGGCTTTTAAAAGAACTTGGCCAAGACATTGTTTTAGTTGACAAAGATAGCGATCTTGACAACGCTTCTTCCAATCAATGGGGATTGATAAATCCACGTATCGGTGCTGAGCGTATCCCTGCTTTCGATTATATTAATGGTGCTTTTGCACTCTTTCTTCGTCATGCACCTGATAATTTATTTAAACAAATTGGCAGCTATCATTCACCAGAAAATGAACAAAAAGAGAAACGTTATCGCAAATTTATGAATGATGTTGCTTGGCCAGAAGAGTATGTTCAAGAAACACCACAGGGTTTATTTTTTCCAGATGCTGGCCTGTGCAGCCCCAAAAAATTACGTGATTTTTATCTGACCGACATAAAAATTACACATGGCACTGATGGAGATGTTCTCGCCACAAGTTATCAAACCAGCTATGGCAACTTACCCCTACAGAGAATACGCGGACAAATTTCATACGCCCATGCACCTAATCACAATGTTAAGCACAGCTATTTATACAGCCATTACCACGCCCCTATTGATAAAGACAGGCTCGTATTTGGCGCCACTTTTGACCATTGGACAGAACATGATGAGGTAACAGAAGAAGATCACCAACGCAATTTAGATGCGCTCGAATATAAAGGAGATGTCAGTATAATAAATGGCTGGGCTGGATTTCGTTGTTCTTCAAAAGATCACTTACCGATCATTGGAAAACTGGGCAATAAATACATCAATATAGGTCATGGTGCCAATGGTATGATCTCAAGCCTAGCGGCGGCTTATATTATTGCCTATGAGATTGGACTTATCCCACAACCCTTCTCACGCAATGTGCTTGAGGCTGTTTCGCCAGCAAGATACAATGAATCATGATTCCAGTTTCATCTGACAACCCACATCAAACAATGCCAATCATTACAATCTTACTGATTGTATTAATCGCTGCTGGCTTTGGCTATGAATTTTGGGCTAATGCGCATGGTGGCATTGACCCTATACTTGACCGCTTTGGCATGATCCCCTCACAGCTCGAACCTGCCAGATGGTACACATTATTTACCTATGTGTTCTTACATTTTAACTGGATGCACATTATTCCTAACCTCTTATTCTTCTGGATATTTGGCAATAATATTGAAGACGCCTTTGGCCACTTACGGTTTATTTTATTCTTCATTGGATCAACCATTATTACGGCTCTTGTCCATGCAGGATTAAATGGCTTTTCTGGCGATTTAGCGCTGATCGGTGCCAGCGGTGCTGTAGCAAGTATATTAGGCGCTTATTTTAGACTTTATCCAAAAGCACGGATTATCCTTATCTTTCCTACATGCATATTCTTACCACCGCTATTATTATTTGGCGCTTCTTTTTTAAAGCTTATTCGTCTGCCTGCCCTGATATTTTTAGGCGGTTGGTTTGCCCTTGAGATTTATGATTTAATCGTTGTAGGTGGCGATGTTGTCGCTTTCTGGAGCCATATATCAGGCTTTATATTAGGGTATATAATTGCCCCCTATTTACGCTCAACATCTGAGACCAGTTTATACTCTCAGATACAATCCAGCACAGCTATGGAAGAAAATAGCGACCTTCTGATCCGCCGTTATCACAAAGACTAAGCTTTCCTCAACCAACGATCCATGACAACACAAGCCGTCAAATCACCGCTAACATTGATCGTCGTACGGCACATATCAAGGATACGATCCACCCCTAAAATAAGCCCTATACCCTCAGGTGGCACACCGAGCGAAGAAACAATCGTAGCCAGTATGACCAAACCGACCCCAGGCGTACCCGGTGTGCCGATTGATGCGCCTATAGTGGTGACCAGCAACAGCAATACCTGTGCAGAAGATAAATCAATACCGTAAAGCTGCGTTAAAAAGATCGCTGCAATGGCTTGATAAAGGGCTGTCCCATCCATATTAATGGTCGCCCCCAGCGGCACAACAAAGCGCGCAATATCAGGCCTGACTTGTAGGTTATCTTCTGCTGTTGCCATTGTAATAGGCATCACACCACTTGAAGTAGACGTGGAAAACGCAAGCAATTGAATAGAGCGTATTTGGCTAAAAAACCACAAAGGGTTACGACGTCCTATCAATGAGACAATCAAACCATACATGAAAAGGACACCAAGCAGAGCGGCAATGACCGTCCCCATATATACGGCCATAGATAAAATAGCCGACAAGCCTGTTTTAGCAATAATGGCTGCCATGAGACCAAATACCGCCAAGGGTGCCAATTTAATCGCCCAGTCCACAACAACCATGCAAGCATCTTGCGCAAACTGCATGAGATCAAGAAAAACCTTAGTTCTTTTTGTTGGCAAACTAAGGATAACCACACCCAGAATAATCGCAAAAATGACAATTTGCAGCATATTACTCGTGTACTGCGCTTCTGTCATATTCACAGGGATCAAATTTAAGATACGCTGAGGTATCGTGAGATTATCAAACACTTGTACATTTTCTAAAATTACAGGTGTTATGAGCTCTTTATCCATATATTGTGCTGGATTAATGCTATAAACAGCCGCTAAACCAATGGTAATGGCAATGGCCGTCGTCATAATGAAATACGGGACAATACGCAACCCTAATCGCCTAATGAATTCTTTACTATGTGAGGTAGTGATACCCAAAACTACTGAAGAAATAATCAGCGGTACGATAATCATTTTTAAAATATCAATAAAAACATAACCCGGTAGCGCCAGCCACTCGGCTAAGGACTGCTTAAAATCGATATTCATATCAGCCATAGACAGGGCTACGCCTATAGCAACACCTGCCACAAGGCCTATTAAAATATGCACCCATAGATATTGAGAAAAATGATGTTTTTTTGAGATAATAGCCTCCAAGAAGTAAGTTTACTCCTCAGCATTATCCTCTTCTTTTGATGGATAGGCAAGGTTGTGCCAGCGTTTATGTACTGGCTTCACATAATTTATAAGATCTTCAAACTCTTTAATAGGATCCTCAACCTCTAAAATCATCGCCAGTTTTACAAAAACAATATTATAGAAACGATACAGAAACTGTGATGTTTCTTGTGCTTCTTCGTCTTCTTGGTTCAAACGGGATTGTAATGCCGCAATAATATCAAATGTGTTGGCATTGACTTTAACCATTTCATCCAGCTTACCTTCTTCATGAAAATTTTTTGCCTTATAAAGATTTTTTAAAATTGCTTCATAAAGCTTTTCAGCAATTTGTATACCTGACATTGGCTTTGCTTTTTCAGCTTGCCCATAGGCATTTATTGCCTGTGTATAGTTATTTTCATTACTCATAGTATGCATTATGTTTGTCTCTCCTCTATTTGTCTAGGTTTGAGAACCTATTATTTAGTCGTCATTATTATTAGCGTTTAAAATCGCTTTAATCTGCGCAATAACTGATTTCGCTGTCTGAATTTGTGCCTCTAGCTGTGCAATCCTGTCAATTTCACGTTCGCGCACTGTCTCAGCACGCGCAACAATCTCAGCCGCATCTTGCTCTAAGCCAACATTTGCATCAGCAAGTCGTAAACTTTCTTTCGTAAGCGTTCCTGTAACAGAGTTTGAATATCGATCTGCTATAACCGATGTTAAATTAGCGTAACCATTATTAAGTTGAATATTCACCGTCGAAGAGGCCGTGCCAACATAGGTTAATGTCAATCCTTCGTAAGCCGTACCAGCTTTACCAACGAGATTTCGGCCGCTGATGTCAAAAAGTGAATTATCACCACCAACAGAAGCGCCAGTAATAACACTTCCAGAGACCGTAATATCCAAAGCGAAATCATAATTCAGTTGCGTTGTTTTATTTGATAAAATACGTAATTGTGCATTATCAATTGTTGCATGCGACTCAAATGCTTGTCTGACAGATTCCGGATTATTAATTAAAGCGGCGTCCAATTTGCTAGGATCTGAAATTTCTAGCCTATTATTACTATCAAGCGTAATACCCAGTGACGCTAAATTAAGCCCCCCAATATCTGTCGTGAAATTGTTCTTTAATACAGCCTGTATATCTTTGGATAGATCTCGTAAAATAGAATCACCAAAAAGATCAGCGCCCTCAGCTATAGTACCATCTGCACCTACTTGCTGATTCAAACGTACAAAATCTCTTAACGAATTGAAACTCTCAACAAAGCCCTCAATAGCACCTTTCACAAGACTGTAATCATTTTCAACACCGACCGTTAAAATAGCACCATTGGTTTTATTCTTTGCCGTAAAATCAAAGCCGTCGACAACATTAGAAAATGTATTAGAGTCTTGTGTAATTGTAATACCTTCAAACGTAACAGTCGCGTCTTCTGGCGCCTGAATTTCTTGGGCATAAACCCCAGGCGATGTCGTAATGCCCAATGCCGTGAAACCATCACCGCCAAGATCATTATAAGTAATGGCTTTGCCTGTTTCTTGCGCCGTTAAAAAGAACTGATAACTTGCACCACCATCAAGACTGACTATCTCAGCCTTTACACCAGAGGTAACTGTTTGATTATTAATCTGGGTTACTATTGATTGTAAACTTGAGTTATTATCAAAATTAATGGTCGCAACGGCGCCACCTTCCAAACCAATTTCAAAACTGCCAGCACCCTTATTTGCAGCCGATGTCTTATCAGCAAAAGATCCATTTGCGCCAGAACTCAATACACGTGCCGCTTTGGCGACATTGATAACTTCAATATCATAGCTAGATGTATCTGCATTTGGATTCAATGTAATATCAATATAGCTTAAAGGGTCTGTGCCGTCTGATGAGTCAATCGTTGCTGTTCTTTGTTCAAAAACACTTGTTGTCGTTGTGGTTTGTGTTCCATAACTAGCACGCAAACTTGTAAGACTATTTCTTAAGCTTTGTGTTAAGCCGCTAAGCTCTTCATAGGCATTAATCGTTGTATTATTTTGGTCTATGCGGACTTCTAAACGATCCGCCCCACGAACAGCTTGTTGATAGGCCGCATCAATTAATTGCGCTGTATTCAAGCCAGAGGCTGCACCAAAAACGAAGGTTCTATTACCAGCGGTAGCAAGTGATGATCCTGTTGATGTACTTACCATTTTATTATCCTAAAAAATCTTTCCATTTATTATATCATATCCGTATTGCAAAAATCATTCCAATTAGCTTTCTGCGCTTTTAAAAAAAGGACGAAGATGTTGCCACCTCCGTCCTTTTTGTCTTTATCCTAAGATAAGAGACGGATCGCCCTTACCCTTTTATTGGTTTAATCCTAACCTTGAGCGAACTACTCATATTACTGGATCAAAGACAATAGTGACTGTGTCAACTGGTTTGCCTGAGAAAGACCAGCAATGGCCGCTTCAGTTAGTACTTGTTTGTTTGTTAAGTTAGTTTGCTCTTCAGCGATGTTAACATCCAAGATAGCAGACGCTGCGTCTTCAGTGTTATCAACCGCTACGGCAACAACGTCACCACGGAAGCCGAAACGAGACTGTAACGCACCAACATCAGCACGGTAGCCAACCACTGTATCAATCGCAGTGTTCACTAGGCCGATCGCTGTAACAGCATTGGCGTTTGTGCCAACTGCGGCAGCATTCGAACCAAGAGATGTTGTATCAACGTTAATACCAGATAGATCAAGTGCGATCAAATCAGCGGCATTTACACCAACAAGTGTGTTTTCGTTGAATGTACCATCTAGAAGCGCTGCACCGTTGAAAGTAACAGCAGATTCGATAGCGTTGATCTCGTTCTGAAGCGCTTGGAATTCAGCATCGATAAAGCCACGAGCATTATCGTCCACTGTACCAGAAGCCGATTGAGCTGCTAGAACTGCTTGTCTTTCAAGAATGTTACTGATTTGGGCAAGACCCCCATCCGCAACGTTCAAAACCGCACGTGAGTTAGCAGTGTTTACCGCTGCTTGCTTCAAAATAGCAGCATCAGCACGTAAACCTGTACCAACAGCAAGGCCGGCAGCGTCATCAGAAGCCGTAACGATACGAGAACCTGACGAAATTTTCGCTAAAGACGAACTTTGTTGATCAATGTTTTTGTTAAGATAGACGAGAGCGGTATTAGCCGCTGTGTTTGTTGCAATAACTGCACCCATGATAGTTTCCTTTCCTAAGGGTTAATGTGATTTGAATACTTCAAACCAGAAATCGTGCGGTTTATTCTAAACCAAGAAACACAACTTCATATTCTTAGTATAAATGAAAATCTATTAATGAAAAGTTAATTTTGGAAAAACATTTGTTAACTTTCTCCAAAAAAGAAAAAGAATGACTATCTATACATTATATATAGGCAAAAATATTTTTGAAAAAAATAAAAATAAATGTGACACCTTTTTAAATCTGAGCCGTGTATAGGGGGAATAAACAAAAAATAGGATTTAAAAATGTCAATTTCAGCCCTTACCAATCCAGCCTTAATTGTTCAAACTGCTGCTGAACAAGAAGCGGCTGCCGCAAACGCTTCCATCAATGCTGAAGACGCAAAAGAAAAAGGTATTGAGTTTTTACAACTCCTGCTTACACAATTACAAAACCAAAACCCATTAGAACCTACAGACACAAATGAACTTACAAATCAGCTTCTACAACAATCACAACTAGAACAACAAATCCAAACAAATGAAACATTGACTGAGCTCGCTGCCAAAATTGAAGCGAATACAGGTTTCTCTAGCATTGGCTATATCGGTAAGGAAATTGAAGTTTTAGACAATATGGCACCTATCCAAAACAATGAAGCTTCATTTGCTTATGTTATTGACGGCACACCAGAAACAATTGATCTAACCGTAACAAATGCCAATGGTGATATTTTGTACACGATACCAGGTAGTATCGAACCAGGTGCCCATAAATTTACGTTCGATGCCACTCAATCTGATTTACCTGTCGCAGATGGAGAGCCCGTATTCCTCTTTGTGAACGCTCAGGACAAAAACGGTAAATCTCTTAATGGACTGATTTCTGGCTTTGCGAAAGTGGATGGCGTTGACGGTTCTAGCGGACAAAGCTTATTGACCGCTGGAAATGTAACATACTCACTTGGACAAATTCTGCGCATCACAGGCAATAGCCAAACTGTCGCAGAAGAACAGACAACCCCTTAAACCCAACAATTAACCCTAACTAGAAAAATGCTCGAAAGGAAAGAAAACCATGACATTATTTAGTGCTCTTAATGCTGCTGTAACAGGACTTCGTGCGCAATCTGCGGCGATCTCTGTATCATCAGAAAACATTGCGAACGTATCAACAACCGCCTACAAAACACGTGACCTCGCCTTTACATCTCTTGTAACAGGTGGCTCTGCACGTGTGCCAACAGGGGGTGTGTTATACAACAGTTTCCAAAACATCAATACACAAGGTCTTATTCAAGCCTCACAAATCAACACGAATATCGCCATTAATGGTGGTGGTTTCTTTGTTGTTGCCGACACACCGACATCAACAGCTGTAGGGTTGAACTACTCAAGAAATGGTAGTTTCTCACAAAACGCTAACGGGAACCTTGTAAATAGCGAAGGCTACTTTCTTTATGGTTACCCAACAGATGGCGCAGGTAATGTTTTGGCCATCAACTCAAATGACCTTGCCAGCTTAGAAGCCATTGACACTTCTGCTGTTAGCGGTTCAGCTCGAGCAACAAGCCTTGTACAATTAAGCGCAAATTTACCTGCCGATGGTACAGGGCCATATCAGTTTGGTTTTGAGATATTTGATGAACTCGGTGTCTCGCAAACAGTTGTGGCAACAGCAACAAGAAACGCAACGATCAATGAATGGACCATTGACTTAGCTGATCCGGTTCTTACATCTAACTTAGCTGGTCCAGCCACTGCGACAATTGCGCCGAACTCATTCACTTTAACATTTAATGGTGACGGTACTTTTGGCTCAATCGTTCCTGCGACAAACCCAATTAATATCACTGGTTTTACAACAGGATCGAATGACATCGCCATCAACCTTGATGTCGGGACAGCTGGTTTGACAGATGGTCTAACACAGTTTTCTTCATCGTCAACAAACCCAGATATCGAAATCAACTCAATCGAACAAGATGGTTTACGTTTCGGTCGTCTGACAGAAATCCAGATTGACAATGCTGGTCTTGTAACGGCTCTTTTTGACAACGGTTTGAGACAAGCATTTTATCAAATACCGATTGCCACATTCTCTAATCCAGGAGGGCTGTTTAATGTTGAAGGCCTTGTCTATGATGAAAATCAGAATGCTGCTGGTAACGTTTTATTGAATTTACCTGGTATCGGTAGCGCCGGAACGGTTAACGCTGGCTCGTTAGAGTTATCAACAACCGACACCTCAGAAGAATTTAATCGTATCATTGTTGCTCAACAAGGTTACTCTTCTTCTGCACAGGTGATCTCAACCGCAGATGATTTATTCGATGCCTTATTGAGAGCCGTTGCATAATATTAACCCACCTTTAAGAAGGTAGAAAATGCACGATCTTAATAAAAAACTCGAAGACCTATCAAATGAAACAGATGGTGGAAAGCTCTTAAACGAGCTTTCCATCCTCCTAAACGAAACAACTTTTTCAGAAGTTTCACAAGAACAACAAACGATACTGAACCAATTATTAATTAAAGTTACAGGGCACCTAGAAAGCCTAGAAAAGAATAAACTTGCGAGCCAAGACAATATCGAAGCCGTACAAAAACTATCCGATGCTTGTTTGGCATACACAAAAACAAAAACCGAAAGGTAATTTCTTATGAAAGACATTGTGAACGACCAGTTTTTATCTCTTGCGGATGCCTTACTGACATTACTTTGTCACGAAAACAATATCATGCTGCAAAAAGGCACGCTGACATTGGAAAATTATATGGGCTACAAAACAAATTTATTACAAAAATTTGACCAGCTCCTCCAATGCGCCCCATTGGAAAGCTTATCGCCTGAAGCCTTAGAGACTGTAAAAAACATACAATCTATCATTACATTGAACACTTCTTTGCAACAGGCACAAAGCTTGCATATATCCTATGAGAACGCCGCTTTAGAGGAAAAAATTTTCCACCAAGCGGGGATTGAAAAGAAAAATAGGATTGAAACATGTCATTAAACATTGCGCTCGGTATTGCAACAGCTGGATTAAGAACCTCTTCTACAGAAGTTGGTATCGTCTCACAAAATATTACGAATGCTGATACAGAAGGCTACACAAAACGTCGCTATGAAACAGATTTGTTTACCTCTGCTGATGTCTTACTGCCAAGTGGTGGACGCAGCGTTTCTATTCGCAACAGCTTCTTAGAACGATCACTGATTGACGATTCTAGCTTAGCTTTCAAAGATCTCGTTATGGCAGACTCGCTGACAGGCTACCAAGCCAGATTAGGATCAACTGGTGGTGGATCAAGTATGAGTGCGATCCTTAATGACTTTAACAACGGTCTTATTCAATTATCATCAAATCCCGATGATATTAATATCAAATATTCTATCATCGAAAATGCTGAACAACTTACAGCCAGCATTCGCGCTGCTAATAATAGTATTCAGGATTTAAGAACACAGGCAGATAAAGGCATTGCAAAAAGCATTGATTCCGTTAATGAATCTCTAGCTGCGATTGCTGATTTAAATGCTAAAATTGTCCGTGCAGAGGGCTCCGGCAATGATGCGTCAAATTTTGAAGATCAACGTTTTATTGAGCTTCAAAAACTAAGCCAAAGCATGGACATTAATTACTTTGTAAATAGTAACAATGAAGTACGCATTTACTCTCCATCTGGGGTATCTTTAGTAGGTGCTGGTAACAGTGTATATACCTATAATTTTACACCAACATCGCCCATCACATCAGATTTAGCCTATCCTGGGACATTAAGCGGTATTAGTTTAAATGGCGTCGATGCCACAAGCGATTTCCGCTCTGGCAGTATCAATGGATATCTTGAGTTACGTGATGTCGTCTATGTAGAAGAACAAGAAAAACTTAATGAGTTTTCAGCTCAATTAGAAGAACAGCTCAATGCAGCCTCTAACCAAGGAACAGCCATACCTGTTCGCAATAGTTTAATCGGTGATGAAGAAGGCTTAACATTAGCTGACCCAGTAACTGCCACTGGCTTTGCACGAATAGCCACTGTTGATGCCAACGGTATTGCGCAAAGTTTCGTCGATGTTGACCTATCCACCGCCGCGACTGTTGGCGATCTTGTTGCCCTATTTAATTCTGTACCAGGTGTAACAGCCGCTCTTAATGCAGATGGTGCACTTGTTGTGACAGCAACGAATCCTGCTGAAGGAATCGCTATGAACGCATTAGATGGTCAAGTTGGTCCCAATAATCGTAATTTATCGCACTTTTTTGGGCTTAATAATATCATTACCCAAACAGATGCGCGTAACGTTCGTGTGTCCGATTATCTAACGGCAAATCCTTTATATTTACCTTCGAACTACTTAAGCAACGATCCTGCTTTAGCGGTCGGCGATCAAGCGATATCAGTATCGAACAATACTGCCGTTAACCTTATGAGTGATAGCCTCACTGGCAATACAACAAATTTTGCGGCAGCAGGTAACTTTGCAGCGCAAACAAATTCACTGATAAGCTACGCAAACTCATTCATATCAAACGCCGCTTCACGCGCATCAAACGCTGATATTTCTGCCAATATTACAGATATCGCCTACCAGACGAGCCGTACAACACTTGGTAACCAAACAGGTGTGAATGTTGATGAAGAGACAGCTCGTTTACTAGAACTAGAAAATGCTTACCAATCCTCAGCCCTCATTATACAAACAGTGCGTGATCTATTTGATACGTTGATTGGTGCGGTGAACTAATGAATTTGGAGAATAAATATGGTCGATAGAATTTCAACCTATACCTTAGCAAGTCAAATCAATACGAATAACCGTAGCCTACAAGCACGTGTTGGTGAAACACAAATTCAGGTCTCTTCAGGTCTAAAATCTACTGATTATAAAGGAATAGCCTTTGAAGCTGATCGCTTGCTTAATTACGAAGGAGAGTTTTCACGCCTTGATAGTTACAATGTTAACATTACAATTGCAGAAAATCGCCTGAGCTACACCTATTCTGTTGTAGATACTATTCTGAATAGATTGGTTTCTTTCCAAACAGATTTGGCCGCACAGACAAGTGCCGCATCAGGACCTAACTCAGATTTAGCCTTTGACGCAACGCATAACCAGAATTATCAAGATCTGCTAAACTTATTAAGCACCCAACAAGGAGGCGAGTATATTTTCTCTGGCACTACCGCTAATGTACCGCCAATTGATGCCACTGACCCAGGTTTTACAGCACCCTTCGCTATAGGTGGACCTGCTAATACTAGCTATTATCAAGGTAACAATGAAACCCAAAACATTCCTGTCAGCGAAGGCATTACAGTGAATGTTGGTGTCTCTGCAAATGAAAGCGGCTTTGAAAAGGCAATTCGCGCATTTCGTCTCGTTATTGACAACCCTGCCAATCAAGCTGCAACTTTAGAGGCCTATGACCTTGTTAACCAAGCTATTGACGAAATTACAGCTATTCGTTCGCGTGTTGCGTCCAATAACAACACAGCTACGCAACAAAAGAATCTAAATGCAGAAGAGTCCTCATTCTTAAAAAATGCTATTTCTGGTATTCGTGATATTGATATTGCCGAAGCTACCGTTCGCTCAACACAATTATCGACGTTATTAGAAGCTTCTTATGCCGTTACTGTTCGATTGAACAAGCTAACGCTCGCTAGCTTCATCAGATAATAATATCTAAAAAACTTGTCATTTAGCGCCTCTTTCCGTTATAGTGCGGGCGTTATGATAAACTCATTAGGCTTTAATAAAGATCCGAAAGATACCAGAGTCATCGTGGCCATGTCTGGCGGCGTTGACAGCTCTGTTACGGCTTCTTTACTTCACGAAGAAGGCTATGAGGTGATTGGCGTCACATTGCAACTATACGACCATGGTGAGGCCTTGAAGAAAAAAGGGGCATGTTGTGCCGGTCAAGACATCCAAGATGCCCGTAAAGTCGCTGAAGAATTAGGTTTCCCTCATTATGTTTTAGACTATGAAAGCAATTTCCGTGACCAAGTCATCAATGATTTTGCCGATAGCTATATGAAAGGCGAAACCCCTATTCCTTGTGTGCGCTGTAATCAAACCGTTAAATTCAAAGATCTTTTAAAAACTGCCAGAGATTTAGGGGGAGATTGTTTGGCGACTGGTCATTACATCCAGCGCATTGTGAATGATAAGGGCCAGGCAGAATTACACCGTGCAGTAGATAGCCTTAAAGATCAAAGCTATTTTCTCTTCGCCACTACTCAAGAACAGCTTAATTTCTTACGCTTTCCCTTAGGTGGCTGGAGCAAAGACAAAACCCGTGCCGAAGCAGAACGCTTAAAGCTTATTAATGCCGCCAAACCAGATTCACAAGATATCTGTTTTGTGCCTAATGGCGATTATACCTCTGTGGTCACAAAAATACGTCCAGAAGCGATTAACCCTGGCGACATTAAACATGTTGATGGACGTATCATCGGCAGACATGACGGCATTATTAATTATACAATCGGCCAACGCCGCGGTATCGGTATTGGTGGCGGTGTGTCTGATAATAATGAGCCTCTATATGTGGTCAAACTCAATCCAACAGAAAATACCGTGATCGTTGGACCTAAAGAAGCTCTATCACGTGATATTATTTACATTAATGATACCAATTGGCTGATTGACTCTATTCCAGAAACAGGTTTGGACATTGGTGTAAAATTGCGCTCTGTCTCACAGCCTCAACCTGCGACACTTTATAAGACAGACGATAATAAGGCTGAAATTCATCTAGCTGAACCGCAATATGGTATTTCACCAGGACAAGCCGCTGTTTGTTATGATGGCACCCGCACTTTGGGTGGTGGCTGGATTTATGAAACGGCGCAAAAGGACAATCAAAAACCTTTAGCGGCTTAATTTATCACCTTGGTTTCAAACTAGGCGCAGTTTGTCCACGCCGTAATTGTTGAGTAACGGGAGCATCCACTTCATCTACAACTACGTCACCTTGCTGAACATTTTGATCTTGTGTTGATGCTATTTGCACTTCATTAAGAATAGTTATTTGCGCCATAGCACTCACACCGCCTCTAGGTAAGTCTGTTGCTAATCCACCTTTTAACTGTGCCGCATTTAAACGTGCAACCATGATTTCACCATAGCCATTTGTTACATCATCCATAACCATTTTAAAATGCGCATCTCTTGTCTTGGCGGTTCGACCGCCCATGACGGTACATCCTATTGGGAATTCCTCATCATTTGACGCCAAATTAAAACCAGAAACAACCGTATAGCCTGTCTTACCAAATTTTGATTCGCCATCAACAATAAGACTATTATGATTTTTCCATGTCCTCCCATTATACGAAAAGCTCTGCATAGAAAGATAGTCTCTATAATCAGGGTAATATTTTATCAAAGATGTCAGCAATATCGTCATATCACGTGCTGTCGTGATCTGCTTTTTATTAGGTAGGCCATGCGGATTCTCAAAATGCGTGTTATCCATTGCAAATACTTTTGCTTTATCATTCATCATTTGAGCAAATTTAGCTTCGCTTCCTCCTATATGTTCAGCTACCACAACTGCTATATCATTTGCCGATTTAACAGCCAAAGCACCAATCGCATCCTTAACAGTGATTTTATCGCCTGCTTTTAAACCAAGTTTAGACGGCGCTGTACCCGCAGCATAGCTAGATACCTTCATTTTTGTATCAAGTGTGACACGGCCATCCTCTAGCGCATCAAACAATAATGCTAATGTCATCATTTTAGTAAGAGAAGCAGGGTAACGTTGCGCATCGGCATAGCGATCAAATAGGACTTCGTTACTTTCATAATCCATACAAAAGGCGGCATATTTGGTTTCTTCAGCATGCGCAGCAGGTGCCGCAAATACAGCAGCGACCATCGCAAACGCACCCATTACACTCGGGCTAACTTTTCTCCACTCATTCAACATAGGATTTTAGTATAAAAGTATGAGAGGGGGTTACGTCAAGAAATTTTATGTCCTTTTCCCAATTCATACAAAAAAGCATAAATTTTATTGCCTTATGGCGCAGTCTTTACTATAACAAAGATCGATTTGGTTATGGCGGGGTAGCTCAGGGGTTAGAGCAGAGGAATCATAATCCTTGTGTCGGGGGTTCAATTCCCTCCC
>MDSV01176479.1_pt1 | contig 23711 bp, 20 predicted proteins | sample 810851 | NCBI WGS metagenome assembly MDSV01 (sample SAMN05326640, study PRJNA326480) | marine metagenome | isolation source: seawater | place: Atlantic Ocean: North East | collected 2012 | reverse complement strand
TTAAAATCCTAAAAAAATAATTTTTATCTAATTTGAATTTTCTTTTTTTGTTTATTACTTAGTTCTATTGTATCTAAAATTTTCAAAATCTTTAATTCATCATTGAAAGTAAATGGATATTTTCCTTTTTTAAGAACCATTTTCAAAAAACTCTTTATTTCTTCTTCGTACTGTAATTCAGTAGCAGTGTTTCCCTTGTAGCCTTTTGCTATTTTTCCCATTTGTACTTGTCTTGTTTTCCATTTTCCTTCATTATTCAATTTTATAATACCTGTATTATGATCACAAAGTATGACTCCCTTTTCTCCAATAATTTTTGTTTCACTGAAAGATGGTGATGATAAAACATCTATTACTAAAATACCATGTATTCCATTTTGAAATTCTATAAAAACTTCATAAATATCATCAATGTTAGTTTTTAACTTTGAGATTTTTGTATTTTGTCCAAAAATTGATTTAATTTCTGAAAATAATGTAGTAATCCAAATTAATTCGAAAGGAACAACCTCTCGTGCAGCACCAGTTTCTTTTTTTGAAACATAAAATTCCTTATAATCTTCCCAAGGGTGCCAATTTGGCAGAAAATGACCAAAATGATGATACATTGTGAATATTTTTCCTAGTGATTTTTTTCTAATTAATTTTTTTAATTCTATAAAAACTGGATTGTACAATGTAGTACATGAAGGCACTCCTATAATTGATTTATTTTTTAGCTTCTGAATTATTTTTTTTGTATCTTTTGATGATAGATTTACTTCTGTGAAAAAATGTATATTATTTTTTATCGCAATTTTTGCATATGTATAGTGAAGATCTGGCGGTGTTGAAATAATCATTACATTAGGTTTATGTTCTAAACCTTCTTCTATTGTTGAGACAGAATGTATATTGTATTTTTTTTTTGATTCCTTTCTTCTATCATTCCTAGGATCAAAACCTATGATATCACAATATCCTAATTTCAATAAGTTTCGTATTCGTCTTTTCCCCATGGAACCTAATCCTACAATAATAATTTTCAACATCTTTAATCGATTTAATTCTATTAATTATCCTTTATGGAGATATCTGTCAAATTTGTATCCCAATGTTTCTTGTATTTTATTTCTATACCATTTGTAATCTCTAATAATTCTGGTTTTTTTGAAAAAAGCTCAAGAATATCTTTAAGACGAAAATCTGTACCTAATTCAGCATATATTTTCTTTGCTAGTAACAAATCTTCTTCATAATCTAAAGTTAAATGTAAATTTTTTGGATATGTAATCCCTTTTTCTAGCTTTAATTGTGTAACATTAAAAATTTTATTTTCTGTAAAAAACAACCTATATCCCGTATCTGTATCTTCTGTTTGTTTAGTTTTACAAATTTTTTCTAATGCTGAATATTTTATTCCCACTGAAGCCATACCAAATGGAAATCCAATCATATCAACATAATCACAATTATCGCGTTCAAATAATGAAACTATTTTATCAATATATTCAGGATCTGCATAAATATCATCTCCATCTGCATTTATAATAAAATCTGTCCCAAATGTTTTTGCAGCTTCTAAATAACGATTTAAGATATCTTTTTCGTTACCTCGAAATATCTTCACATTTGTTTCTTTTAATAGATCTACTAATGGGTCATCAACTTTTTGATCTGTTGTACAAATCACAATATTTCGTATTCTTTTTGTATTTGTTAATCGTTCGATTAAATGTAAAATTATTGGTTTTCCTTCTACAATTTTCAAATGTTTTTGAGGTAATCTAGTACTTGACAATCGTACTGGAATGAATATATCATAATTCATTGAACTATTCCAAAAAACATGCAGTAATAATGTTACTACATTTTATTCCTAATTAATAATACGGTTCTTGTTCAAACAATTTTTTATCATCATCTATCATCATCTTCACAAGTTCTTCATATGAAATTGTTGGTGTCCAACCTAATTCTTTTTTAGCTTTTGATGAATCACCAATTAAATTATCTATATCTTGTGGTCTGATAAGTTTCTCACTAATTTCTACATGTTTTTTCCAATTGTCTATTCCTACATACTCAAATGCTTTTTCCAAAAAGTCTTCTACAGAATGTGATTCTCCGGTTGCAATCACATAATCTGTTGGTTTTTGTTGTTGTAACATTAACCACATAGCTTTAACATAATCTCCAGCAAAACCCCAATCTCTTTTACTGTTTATGTTACCTAGTGTTATCTTATCTCTTTTATTTTTTAAAATTCTTGCAATAGTATATGTTATCTTTCGTGTTACAAATTCTAATCCTCGAAATGGACTTTCATGATTAAACAATATACCACAACTAATGAACATATCATATGCTTCTCTATAGTGTTGGGCCGTTTTATGTGCATAAACTTTTGAAATTCCATATGGACTAGCAGGATACATTCTTGAATCTTCATTCTTTATCTCATTAGAATTTCCAAACATCTCGCTAGATGATGCCTGATAAATTTTTGAGTCTGGACTTAACTCTTTTACTGTCTCAAAAACTCTCAATGGACCTAATCCATTAATATTTGATGTGAGAATTGGCTGATCAAAGGATGCACCTACAAATGATTGTGCACCTAAATTGTATATTTCATCGGCTTGTGCGTTTTTTATTGTCTTATTTATTGAGATCTGATCTGTTAGATCCATCTTCACAAGTTCAACTTTGTCTATCATCTTAAAAGACTCTAATCGTTCTAATGATCTATGACTTGTTCTTCGAAAAGTACCTATCACTTCATAGCCTTTTTGTAAAAGAAAATCCGCTAGATAAACTCCATCTTGTCCAGTTATTCCTATAATTAATGCTCTTTTCATTCCACTTCTAATCCTCTTTCAATTAATTTATCTAAGAAATACCTAAATCCTTTTCCCTTATGTTCATGTCCTTTCCATGCCTCAATTGCAAAACTCTTATCTCTATGTTTATTTAAAATTGGTATTACTTTATCAAATGGTAAATCCCCTTCGCCAAATTGTAATCCTTCTCCTTCTGAACCTTCTGCGTCAGATATATGGAAATGCGTTGTATATTTTTCTATATTTAATAATTCGTCAATTAAGGATAAACCCATTTTATTGCAATTAAGTTGGGAGTGACATAAATCAAAACAAATCTTTTGATTAGATTCCTTACAATATTTAATTAAATCATTTGTTTCCAGAAATATATTACTATTCCACCTTCCACCATAAAACCATGCATATGGTGGCATATTTTCAAGTAAAAAATTTACTTTAGAAATATCTAGTTGTTTAACAGAATCAATTAACAAATCTTTCATTGTTTGAATCTTTGTTGTTGATAATTCGTCTAATGAATATCCGCCTGGATGTACGATTATACTTGGTTTTCCTTCAAAATTATTTCCTAATTGGATTGTTTTATCAATAGCTTTTTGGATTAACTCTATACTTTTCTCCCTTGAATGAATCTGATTTGTTTCTTCTAAGGCAACTAAATCAACAATTTTTCTATCAAAATATTCATAACAATGCACAATTAATTGTTGTTCAAATCTGGTATCTAATTCAAGATCCAAATCACTATCTGAAAAATGAAATTCTAATATTTTTGGATTAAATTTTAACATATCCATAACATCATGTTTTCGAACCTTCATTCCTAGAATCATTAATTAAAAATAAATTTAATCACAATTTATTGATTGTTATCAAAAGAAACTATAATTGTTTGATAAATTAGATTAAATTAAACTAAAAAAATTTTTATGAGAAGTCATTTACAAAGAAATATGGATATTACTACAATGAAACCAGCTTTTGAGGACCAAAGAGGTTCAATATGGGATTTTTTGACTGATGAAACTATTCATCATATTGGGCTTCTGATTACTAGAAAAGATACTATTAGGGGGAAACATTTTCACAAAGAGCAAAAGCAGTATACTCTTGTACTGAATGGAAAAATCAGAGTAACAGCAAAAAATCTAAACAACACTAATTCTGAATTAGAAGTAAAAGAATTAAAAAAAATGGACATGGTGTTTTTCCCTCCTTACATGTATCATTCTGTTGAAGCACTTGAGGATTCTGAATGTTTAATTTTTACATCAAAAAGTAGAAAAGATTCTGGTTATGAGGATGATACGTTTAGAGTTGAAGATATTAATTCATTTACTCTTTAATTCGATTGATATATTACATATTTCTGATAATTCGTGATAGAATGAAATCACAAATAAGATTTGGTGTTATAGGTTGTTCTTCTATTGCTAAAAAATCTGCTATTCCCTCTATTATTCATGCAAAAAATTCCACGTTAGAAATGATTGGAAGTAGAACTGTTCAAAAATCTAAAAAATTTGCAAAAGAATTTTCTTGTCCTAACTTTGGAACTTACAATGATGTATTAAAAAATGATAATGTTGATGCCGTTTACATATCACTTCCAATCAGCTTACATGAAAAATGGGCAATAGAAGCTGCTAAACACGGAAAACATATCTTATGTGAAAAATCAACTTCACTATCATATAATTCTGCCAGAAAAATTTCCAAAGAATGTAAAAAAAATAATGTTAGAATAATGGAGAATTTTACTTTCCAATTTCATCCTCAACATAAAAAAATTCGAGAACTTATTAAAACAAATACTATAGGTGTTCCACATACACTCTCTGCAAAATATGGGTTCACTTTACCATTTTCAAAAAAAAATTTTCGATTTAATAAAAAACTTGGAGGAGGTTCATTAAACGATGTTGGTTGCTATCTTATTTCTACATGTATGTTTATTTTTCAAGATATACCAAAATCTATATTCTGTAATCTTAACATAGATAAAAAACTGGGTATAGATATTAGTGGAAATATAATATTAACTTTTAAAAATAATAAAACTGGATTTTTATCATTTGGATATGAAAATTACTTTCAATCCACATATAGTATGTGGGGAAATAAAGGCATTATGAAATGTGAAAGAGCATTTAATGTAACAAATAACATGAGGCCTAGATTATCTGTGTATAAAAATGACAAAATGAAAAAATTTGTTATTCCTGAAGCAGATCAATTCAAATTAACAATTGAAAACTTCTCTTTTGCAATACAAAAAAAATCACTTGCAATTAATCTTGAAAAAGAATTTCTCAATCAAGCTCTAGTTATGGATGCAGCTAGAAAGTCTAATATGAAAAATTCAGTTATAAAAATCAAAAACTAGATAATTTTAGGATCTGGTACAGGGATAATGAATTTACCACCTCTTTTCTGATATTCTAGATTATTCTGTATAATCTCATCAGCAAAATTCCATGCTAAAATCAAAGCATAATCTGGTTGATCTTCTAATAATTTTTCATCAGAAAAAACAGGAATGTGCATTCCTGGTGTAAATTTATCAATTTTTAATGGATTTCTTTCAGTAACATAATCTAATATTTCAGAATTTATCTTACAATAATTCAATAATGTATTTCCTTTTGCAGGTGCACTGATCCCAACAATTTGTTTTCCTTCTTTTTTTAGCTTATTCAATAATTGCATCAATGTTTTTCGATGATATTCTACTGATTTTGAGAAATTTTGTAATGTTTTTATAGAATAAATTTCATTTTCTTCTTCAGTTTCTAAATACTTAGAAACATTTTGTGTAACTTGTTTTTTGTTTTTTCTAGTTATGTAATAACGTAATGTCCCTCCATGAATTTCTTGTTTTTCAATATCAAAAACTTCAAAATTAAATTTTTTACAAAATTCAACCATAGGTTTTACTGATAAATATGAAAGATGTTCATGATATATCGTATCATATTCCAAATTTTTTATTAGATGTAATAGATATGGTGCTTCTATGACAATAATCCCATTTTCTACTAAAAGTGAATCAGCAGATTTCATAAAATCATCCAAATCATTGATATGTGCAAAAACATTTGTTCCAGTGATTACAGAAACTTTTCCATAATCTACAATAACTTTTTTTGCTAGTTTTTCTGAAAAAAATTCTATTATACTATCTACTCCTCTCTCTATAGCAATATTTGCCAATTTAGCAGAAGGTTCAATTCCTAAAACTTTCATTCCTTTAGATTTAAACGCAGATAAAAGAACTCCTGAATTACTTCCTACATCCACAATTAATGAATTTTTTTCTAGATTAAATTTTTCACATATGTCAATTCCCATTTTTGTAAAATGCTCTCGTCCCATTTTTGTAGTAGATGAATCATATGGATAATCTTTGTTAAACATAAGCTCTGGTGCAACTACATATCCAAGCTGGCAAAGACCACATTCTAAGCACATATTAACTGTCAATGGAAAAAACATCTCTGGTTCTTCTAATTGTTCAACTGTTAAGAAATTATCAGCAAGAGCAGAAAAATCAAGATCTAAAAATTTTTGTATGTTACTACTTTTACACATTCTACAGTTAATCATTTTCATATATCATCATAATTTCTATTTAATCAATTATTCATATCTTCTTCTAACAAATATTCACCATTTTTTATATCACGAAGTGATTTCTTTCCAATAATATCAAAAAAATACTGTGCTGATAGACCTTTCTCAGGACCTTTAGCTTCAATATTGTTCTCTGAAAAAACTTCTCCTACTGCAATATCTGACTTACAAACAATGCTTTTTGATACAACTTCTCTCTGTAAAACTTCTGCACGAGTCATTTTTTTTATTGGTTTTCCTTTGGCTTTTTCTGACAATCTGATCATATTCACCATCTCTTTGAATTCATCTGGTTCTAATGAAGAAGAATGATCTAATCCTTTCATTTTTTTATCTAGTGTAATATGTCTCTCTATTATCACTGCACCAATATTTGCAGCTGTAATACTACCGATAATTCCTATTTCATGGTCACTAAATCCTACCGGAACCTCAAACTTTTTTTCAAATTCAGAAATTAAACTAACATTCAAAGATTCGATTGGAGATGGATATGTACTATTTGCATGTAGTATAATGAATGGTACGTTTTGCATTTTAACAAATGAAATCATTTTTTCAACTTCATCAATTTTTGACATACCTGTTGAAATTATCATGGGTTTCCTTGTTTTTGATATGTATTTTATCAGAGGAAAATTTGTCATATCTCCAGACGAAATTTTGTATGCAACTGTATCAATCTCTTCTAAAAAATCAACACTTGGGATATCCCAAGGAGTACATAAAAATGTAATATTTTTTTCTTTACAATAACCAACAATTTTTTTATAATCATCTTTTGTTAATTCAACTTCTTTTAGTTCTGCAAGTAATATTTCAAAACCTTGACTTTCAGAATTTGGATTTTCTAAAGATTCTTTTCTATACAGACTTTCAAGATCTCTCTTCTGAAACTTGACTGCATTAGCTCCTGATTCTATAGAGGCATCAATTAATTTTTTTGCTGAAGATAATTGACCATTATGATTTACTCCTATCTCAGCTATAATGTAACATGGATATTCTTTTCCAATACTTACTCCATTTATTTTTATTTCATGTTGAATACTATTCAATAAACCATCTTCTGTATTTTTCAGATTCATTCTAACATCTCGATTCATTCATGCTTTTTTGTAGGTGGAATCTTCATAGACCAAATAGTTTTTGGGAGTTCACCTTCTAGAAGTTTTTCATAATTATTATCTATGACATTTTTAGAGATAAATTTACACGTGTCATCAAATACCTTAAGTGTATTTTCTATATCCTGCATTGAATGTGAATAGCTGATATACGAAGCACCAAGAATCGACATAAAAATTCCTCGCTTAACCATCTCTTGTAAAATCAAAGATTTCATTGAGATAGATTCTATATTTCTATTATCATAGCATTTAAGATCCATTCGTATTGGATATCCAGTCATTTTTGCGTTTATCCCATTTTCCTCTGCAATTTTATTCCAACCATAAAACATTTTTTTACCAATATTCCAACAATACTCTATTGTATTTTTTTCAATCATTTCTGTAATCACTGCCTTAGATCCTGCAATTGATAATGCATCACTGTTATTTGTTGATGAGACCCATAAATCATCAAAAACTCTCATAAATTCCGTAGGGCCTGTAATGGCAGATAATGGTAAGCCATTTGACATTCCTTTACCAAAACAAGTTATGTCTCCTTTTACATTAAAAAATTTTTGAGCTCCTTTAATATCAAATCTAAAACCTGTAACTATTTCATCTAAAACTAACATAGAATTATTTTGGTTAACAATTTTTCTTACTTTTTGTAGAAAATCATTTTTTGGTTCTTCAAACATTGTAGGTTCTAAAACTACCGCTGCAATCTTTTCAGGAAAATCTTCAAAAATCTGTTCTAAACCGTCAGAATCATTATAATCAAAAATTTTAATTAATTCTTCATTAAATTTTGGAACTCCTCCATCTCTGCTAACCATTGCTGCTTGCCAATCATGCCATACTCCTCCCGTACCACAATATGCAATCATATCTCTTTTTGTATATGCTCTTGCTGCACGCACTGCTGCAGTAACTGCATTCGAACCTGTTTTTTCAAATTTTACCATATCTGCATATGGGATAGTTTTAGAAATTAATTCGGACAATTCAACTTCTATAGTATGTGGTAAGGAAAATAATACACCTTTATTCAATTGTTCAATTATGGCTTGATTCATTACATGATAATTATATCCTAAAGTTATTGGTCCAAGACCCATCAAGTAATCTAAATATTCATTTCCATCAATATCTGTAAAATGTGATCCGTTTCCAGATTTAACATATTGTGGATATACACCTTCTACATATGCTGCTGCTGCTCTACTAAATGTACCTGTTTGATGAGGTATAACTTTTCTAGCACGTTCTAAAAACTCCTTATTCAACAAATCCTCCTAAGACTTCTAATATTTATTATTTAATACTCTAAAAAACAACTACAAGATTATAGATATTAGGAAAATAATATCTAGATGTATGCATCAACTGGACATCTATCACATGGATACAATTCATTTCTTTTACCAACAGAATGTATTTTTCTTAAATTATTATATTTGTCACTATTCCATATCTCTCTAATTGATTGTTCTTTAATTGTACCTGCACTTAATTCACTTTTATAATCTACATCGCATGGATTACATAATCCATCATACCAAATGTACATTCTTTCCCAAAGATAATTACATGCACCTGGAGCCATAATATCTTTTGAATTATGATATGTGTCCCATCTATTTTCCATTTCAATCATAACTACATTGTCTACGTAATCTTGCCAAAACATTCGAAATTTTTCTGGATCTTGTTTCTCATCAATTTTTACACCACTCACTCTGGTCTCACATATAGAATCTGGATAAAATTCCTCTCTAATCTCTTTAAATTTTTTAATATTGTTAACAACTTGTTCAAAAACTCCTTTCACCCTAATTGACTCATACTCATCTTTTGTGTATGAATCAACAGAGAAAACTACATTTGTTACTCCACTTTTAAGAATCTGATGAATTAATTTCTCTGTTAGTCTTGTTGCATTAGTATTAATCTTTAACTCAAAAAATTTTCCAGTACAATACTCCAACATTTCACCTAATTTTCGATGTAATGTTGGTTCTCCTCTAGATGCAAGAGTTATTGCTTTTGTTCCACCTTTTACTGCATCATCAATAATTTTCTTGAATAATTCAAAATCCATCATACCCATAAATTCCTTATTGGATGTGAAACTCTCATCAACCTGAAAGCACATAATACATCGCAAATTACAAGCTGAAACTGGTTCTATTAATAAATAAATTGGATAATCATAAACAATCTTCTTTCTTGGAAAATAATTCATTTTATATCTAAAAATTAAATAATCTGCCCAGATGCTTTTTTGATTAGTCTCTAAAAAATGGATTTCTTGTGGTGTTAACAAAGAAAAATCATCTTTTTCTAACAAAATCATAATTTTTTCCAAAACATCTCTATCATCAATAGATTCGATTGATTTAGAATAATCTTGTAAATTCCTAATTAGTAATTTGATATCAAATTTTTTCTTTGTTAAGAATGTGACTTTATCTTTAGCCATGTTTCAAGTGAATTATTTCTATTATAATAGATAATCTATTCTATTCTCTTCAAATTGTTGTTTCCTAAAAATTTGCCAGTGCAGAAATTTTCTTTTCATGTGCACTTGCCAACTCTTTCAAAATATCCCTATTTTTCTCTAAAAATCCTTTCATTTTCTCTTCAGATATACTGATATCAAGTAAATTTCCATCATAAAAAAACTCTTTTTTGATCCTTCTTGTGAAATCTGATAAATCAAAACTCAAAATATTCCTTTCTATTAATGAAACAAATTTATCCAAATCTGACGAGTCTATTATTTCAGATATTGATTCTTTTATTTGTCTAGATAATTTTTCAAAGTTCTCAAATGTTTTTACCGATGGCAAAATTGAATAATACATATTGCTAAATGTTATGACTGGTTTTCTATAAAATAATGCCTCAAAACCAGATGAACCTGCAATAGTTATCACCAATTCACATTTTTCAAATATTCTTTCATTTGGAACATTTGGATGAAGTAAAACCACGTTTGGAATATCCATGATCTGTTCATATTCTGATTTACTTCTCCATGTTCGTTGAATTTGTCCTGGATGTTCTTTAACATATAATTTATAATTAATCGGGAGTGCTTTTGCTATAGATCTGATCACTTCAATTTGATTTGTATAAAAAGGGGCTGCAATTAATAGTGATCTTTCAATCTCTACATGTAATGGAAAAAATACAAATTTTTCTGAATTTGGTAATACAGTTTCTAAATTTTTATTGATGTATGATTGTCTTAACTTTGTTAAAAAATAATCTTTAACATAATGTTTGAATACCTTAAATTTCGTCCTACCATAATATGTATAATGTGTTTGAGCATTCTTAGAACTTGAATTAAAAAAATATTCTTTTCCAGCTTTTACCATATCACTCATTCTTGTACCCGGAGTCAATATCTGATCATGTAATTGTTTACTAAGATTGAATTTTCTGTTCAACTCTTTCAACTCTTTAAAACTTCTATCTTTGCTCTTAATAGTCTGGTATTCATCTGCAAAATCAAATCTTTCCAGATCTTGCATTATCATACAGTGTTTTCCAAATGGTGCCAAAGTTAAAATCTGAACTTTTACTCCTGAATTCTTACACATTTGGTAAAAAAGCTCTTGATGATGAAATCCCGTTAATTTAATGAATAGAAAATCTGGTTTGTTTTCTTCTAAAATCTTCTCAAAAAACCTGCATTCCTGCTCTAAAATTCCCAATACCTGATCTCGAGAATATTTGTAAAAATATTTGTAATAAAGAAACATTCTCTCGTTTTGAACTATTTTCCATAAATCAAGTTTATATTTTTCTTCAAATCTTGACAAATATTCCATATCTGGTTTATGAAATTCTTTTTTTATATTATCATGAAAAAACCATTTTTTTTCAAAATTTACTAATTTTTGAGTTTTAAAAAATTCTGCAGGTTTTTCTGTTACTTCTATTATGGCAAATAACTTGTGGTCATATTCTTTCTGTAATGCATATGCTAAACTATAATGAGTATAATCATTACCCAACCAAAAAAATATTTTTTTAGTCATGAGGCTGATATTTTCCATTATGATATTAAAATTACCATCTCTAAATCATATGATATATCATCTGATCTCGTGCCTATATCATACTTCATTGAAATTGTATCCTAGTTTTTTATAATATAAAATCAAAATTGTTGCATTTATTGTAGTTGATAAAACCACCGTAGAAAATAATCCTGCCATTTGATAATTTACTCCTAAGGTAAAAATCCCTATTATCATTGTCAACAACCCTGCTCCATTACTAATTAAAAATATCCTTGATTTTTCTAAAGAAAGAAGTTTAGATGAAAAAATAACAAATAATGATGTTGGAATTATCTCCAATGCAAGTATTTGAATTGCACTTGTTGCATCATTATATTTTGGAAATATTTCTGTCATGATTATTGGTAATAAGAAAAAACCCAAAATTGAAATTCCAACTGTTATTAACAACAAGTATTTTTTAATTTTATGAGTTGAACTCCTTGTTGAATCTTGTGGCAACATAAATTTATACGCAATTGATGATAATGCATTAAAAATTACTAATACCTGTAACCCTAAACTATAATTCCCTAAAACAACTACTCCTAATACTGGCATTATGACTATCTTATCAATTTGTGTTCCTGCAGATCCAAAAATAATTGTTATATAATTAGTAATCACAAATCTCCATTTGTCTCTAAATAATTCAAATTTTAGATTAGAATTTTTTACAAAGTATATGAGTTTATTTATAAATATTAAATATGAAAATGCAATTGCAAAAATCAGTCCCTCATAATTAAAAAAGTAAATTGTTATAATTCCCAATGCTGCAACTAATCCTTTTTGCAATAATGAATATTTTGAATAAAGTCCAAACTCTTTTCTTCCTAATAATCCACCAATTGCAATATTATTAATTACAAATCCTATTGCCAGAATTCCTATATCTACTCTATTAAAAATAATTAATAATACAATTGAACCAATTATTGAAAGAATAATCGATATGAAAGTTAATGTTTTAAAAAGATCAATTTTTTTTGCCATAAAAACTGTAATTGCATTTTGTGTTCCAATTCCTGCAAAAATAGAAACCATCCCTGCAATACTAATAAAATATGAAATTTCTCCAAATTCTTCAGGGGATATTATAGTTGCAATGTATATCCAAAATACGCTTGTTATGCCTCTTCCTACCACATCTCCAATTCCTATAATTCCAATTTTTTTTACTGAATCAAAAAAATTCATTTTTTTATTTTCTTTCATTTAAAATACTTATATAATTTCCAAAAAATTTCACTATTAAACTATTATTCATAATCGATACTTACAGAAATTAATCTATATCCTAATCTTTCATTCTAAATTAATTTATTAATCAAAAATTCATCATCAATTCATGTCATCTAATGTAGTATTGATAATAATTGATTCGCTTAGATCTGATAAGTTTTATCATCATGAAACTACATCAAAAAAACCATACATTGATAGTCTTATTAAAAATGGAACTTATTTTACTAACGCAATTTCTTCTGCTGATGGAACAATTCTCTCATGGTCAAGTATATTCACTGGTAATCATCCGTTTAAAACTGGAATAAGATCTTCACGCTTTAACAAATTAGATGATAAAATAACGACTGTTTTTGATCATTTAAAAAACTGCAATTATTCTTTTTATGGATTTCTTCCAACTTTTTCAGAAACAATAAATCTTTTTCCTAATTTCAAAAATGAAAATTATCTATATGATTTTACTGAAACACTTGATACCGGACTAGGTGAAAAAATACTCTCAATCCTTCCATCCCTCTCTAAAACTCAACCATGGTTTTTTACCATTCATTTAATGGATCTTCATTTTCCATTACTTGTACCGAAAAAGTTTGATAACGATAAATTTGGTTTTTCAAAATATGAAAAAATACTCTCATCTATTGATCATTGGTTTGAAAAAATTCTTACTAATATTGATTTTGAAAATACAATTCTAATAATCACGGCAGATCATGGTGGATATGTTAAGAAAATCAAAACAAAATCTGGAATAATAGATTTTGAAGATGATGGAAAGAAAGTAATCTTAAAGAAAAAATTTACAAAGAAAACCCCAAAATATCTTAAATCTCTAAAGGATAAAATCTTTTTTTCAATGGAAGAGAAAAAAATAATAGCTAAAAATAAAATTCTTTCAAAATATGATATTACTGAAAGTGAAAAACGTGCATTAATGTTGGGTCAATTTTCAACTGAACATGTCTTATTTGATGATGCTGTTCATGTGCCATTATTATTTGTTGGAAAAAATATTTCTAAAGAAAAAATATTTACTAAACAAGTTGGTCTAGTTGATCTCTTGCCAACTCTAACATATCTTCTAAACATTGATTTTGATTATTCTTCTTGTGATGGGAAAAATCTCTTTCCATTAAAAAGTGAAGAAATTTACAATGAAATTCCAGCATATATTGAAAGTACTCCACTAATAGATATGAAATCAAATGATGTGATAGGAATAAGAACATCTAACTTCAAATATTTTAGAGATAAGAATTACGAGAATGAAAGAGTTCATTTATACAATCTATTAAATGATCCACTAGAAGAAAATAACTGTGCATTAACAAACAAAACTCAAGTATCTAAGATGGAGCATATATTACAGAAAATACTACAGTCACAAGTGAAAACTGATTATGATGGAGATGATTTAACATCAAATGAAATTGAAAATGAACTACGAAAAATGGGATATGTGTAATCCTTCATTAGAATAACCCATATATGATTAGAATTTTTTCTATTCATGAATCTTGTATTTATTACAATGGATGGTGCACGATACGATAGAATTATCCATGGAAAAAATTACAAAAAACTAATCTCAAAAAATGTATTTTTTCCAAAAGTGATTACATATGCTCCATTTACAATTGCAGCAATGCATGCAGTATTTTCAGGAGTTTATGGATTTAAAAATGGTGTAAATAGTTATTGGTCTAGCCCAAATTTTAAAAAGAATTCTTACAAAACATTACCTAAATATCTAAATGATCTAGGATATCTAACTTTTGGAGATTCCATTAACAAACTCATTTTACCACCAGATGGTTTTGATGAATTAAAAATACATGATGAACTAAATGATGATCTAACTAAACGTCATAAATTACTACTGGAAAAAATGTCAACCATAAAGAAAAAAGGTCAAAATTTTTTCCTATATCTTCATTATAGTAATATTCACACAGGAATAATGGAAAATGTTCTAAAGAAATATAATAATTTTAGCAAAGAATATTTCTCAAACAAAGAAAAAAACGAAGAACTCTATGATAGATTATTTCATAATGCTGATGTATATCTCGGTGAAATTATTGCACATTTTGAAAATCTTGAGTTACATAACGATACTTTATTGGTAATAATCTCTGATCATGGAATAAGTATTGGAGAAAAACTAGGCGAACGTGCATATGGTGTTTTTTGTTATGACACAACATTAATCTCAACAGCCTTATTTTGCTATCCATCTGCTAAACCAATAACTATTCAAAACCAAGTACGTTCTATTGACATCTTGCCAACTATTCTAAAATTATTATCCATTCCTCATGATAAAAACTTTAAAGAAATTGATGGAAAAAGTTTGGATTCCTTAATTGAGGGTAATGATGAAGAATCTAGAATCGCTTTCTCTCAATCTGGCAATCCCCTTAACACTGGAAAACCTCCAAAGGAACCCAATGTTTATTCTATTAGAACAGATGAATGGAAATATATCAAAAATATACATGATGATTCTGAAGAACTTTATAATCTAAAAAACGATCCAAATGAAAATACTAATCTAATTAATGAAGAAAACCCTCAATCTAATTTAATGAGAGATCTAATGAACAAAACATTGAATTCATAAAACACAATAACTCTACAAAATTAAAACTATTATGAATGAAAACATCAAAAATTCTGAAATTGAAACTGAATTAAAAAAACTTGGTTATTGGAATGATCTTTATTCTAAAAATAATTATTTTGGAACTGGCCCAACAATTCTTGCAATTTTTGCACAAAAATTAATTGAGAAATATTCCATTTCTAAAATTCTTGAATTAGGTTGTGGACAAGGAAGGGACTCTATTTTCTTTGCTAATCTTAGTTGCCATGTAACTGCAACCGATATCTCTGAAAATGCTATAAATTTTGTTAAACAAATAAAAAATGAACAAGGCTTGGAGAATCTAGAATTATTTGTTCATGACACTCTCAATCCTCTAAACTTCACAAGTACCAATTTTGATCTAGTCTACTGTAATCTTGCATTACAATTTTTTGATATTAATCAATTATCACAAATATTCTCTAATATTAAAAAAACAATGAAAAAAAACTCATTATTTCTTTTTTCTACAAAGAAATCTGGTGACAAATATTTTGATTTTGGAACTAAAATATCTGAAAATGCATTTGAATATAATGGCATAACTAGATTTTTTTTCAGTAAGTCAAAACTTGAAGATTCACTAAAACAATTTTTTAATATAATCTCATTTGAAGATGATAGTCATATCAATCCTGATGGTACAAAAAGTGTTTGGTGGAAAATTCTTGTTAAAAATTAATCAATTACCTTTTTTCGTTAACAACAGTAACAATTGAGAATAAAATTACCGCAGTCATTAAAAGTACTGTACCTATAACAACACATCCAATTCCAATTAATGAAATATTTGTGATTATCGCTTGACTCTCTACATAAACCTGAATTGTCCATGCAACAAAACTTAAACCAACTATTAAAAAAATAATTCCTGGAATACCATAAAACTTCAGAGGATTATGTATCGATGTAAATTTAATTGTACTTAATATGACTGATGTTCCATGAGACACAGGGTCATGTGTTGATGTTTCTCCGCTATAATTCACTTTGATTGGAACTTCTGCAATCTTCAATTCTAACTTACTAGCTTTTATTAAAATTTCAGTAGATACTCCCATTCCATCATCCGCCGGTGTTATCTGTTGTAATGCATTTCTACTATAAGCTCTAAATCCACTTTGTGAATCAGTCAGCTTCTCTTTAATTGATAAATTTGTAATTTTTGTAATGATTTTTATTCCAACCTTTCTATAATTTGGCATTTCTTCAGATCTGGTATTGAGAAATCTTGAACCAATTACTAAATCAACTTGATTTTTAATTATAGGCTCTATCAGAATTGGAATATCCTCAATTCTATGTTGTCCATCTGCGTCAAAAGTTAGAAAAACATCTGATTCTAGTTCTTTTGCTTTTAGAAATAATGAATTAATGGCTGCACCATATCCTCTATTTTTTGAATGTCTAATTACCGTGGCACCTAATTGTTCTGAAATATCTCCTGTTAAATCATTTGATCCATCATCACAGACAATAATCAAATCCACATGTTTCTTAAGTTTGGATATTATTCCAGCAATATTCTTTTCTTCATTATATGCTGGAATACCTATTGTTATTTTCATATTATCATCTATAATCTAGTTTTAATGTATTCTATTGAAGAAACTGGTGAAGGATCAATCTTGGAAATTATTGCATGATATATTGTAGCATAATCTAAAACATAAATCAAATTAACTATTTTTGAAAATATATTCCCCTTAACAGAGTAAATATCTCTATAAGGAATATTCTTTTCCTGAAAATATTCCTTCAAAATATTCCACCGTTCTTTTGTCTTTGGGTGATCATCTTGACCTTGCATTAGAATAGGCTGAATACTTGTTTGTCTCTCCCATGACATAATTCCATTATGGCATGATTCAAAAACCTCTTCTACAAATGCATGTAATTTTGAATTTTCTTGGAAGGAGTTCTTACATCTTATTGCACATGCTTCCAACCCTCCTGGATAATAAATTAATGGATTATTTTTTACCCATTTTGCCAATTCTAATGATTCATTGTTTTTTTCAAGATTACTAGAATTAATCCTAGATTGAATATTTTTAATATCAAGAATTGCTTGATTCACATCTGTTTTCTTGATAGGTATTACTTGTTCAAGAATATTTACTATTGAAAATAAATATCTAGCAAAAGATGCTCTAGGAGAATGTTCCATTGATATATTCTGAAAAAAAATATTATTTCTCAAACAGAAATCTTGCATTTTACCACCTGAAGAAAAGGCAACTACTTTTGCTTTTGATTTTGCTGCATCGTTCAAAATTGACAATGTTTCTTGTGTATTACCTGATGCACTCATTACAACAATCAATGAATTCTGATCAACCGTTTTTGGAAGTAGATACCCCTTAGTATTACTTACATGAATATTCTCTTTTGATAATATTACACTTAATGCATCTCCTATAGAACCAGAACCTCCCATACCTGCAAATACTATATGGTCAAAATTTTTCATATCAATTTTCTCAAATTTTTTTTCAAATGATTCTCTTGCAATATCTGGCCAACTATCATAAACCTTGAACATACATTTAGAATCAATTGCCTCTAAATCTTTTATTTCCATGACAAAAACAGATAATTTTACTTCTGTAAAATACTTAACTACAAAATCACCACACAATAAAATTATCATAGTATTGATTAGTATAAAAAAAACATAAAGTCTATAATCTTACATATTTTATAATGATTGAAAATAATTGTCAAAACTATACTTATATTCTATTTTCCATGGAAATCTTAACTATTCGTCTATTGACAAAGAAATGTATGAACATATCATTGATACTTGCTATTGGCCTTTAATTGATACTGCTAATGATTATAACTTTAAAACTGGTATAGAATTCCCTTCGAATTCAATTCAAAAAATTAGTGAAATTGATCATTCATTCATAGCAGAACTCCAAAAATTAGTTGAAAAAGGAAAATATGAAATAATCTGTTCAAGTAAGGAACAAACAATATTTCCTTTAATACCAGAACCTGTAAATCGTCAAAATCTCATAATAGGAAAAAATGAATTAGAAGAAATATTCTCAAAAAAAATTGACACTGCATTTGTTAATGAGCAATTATTCAGCTCTGGTTTAATTTCATTATATCAAAATTCAGAAATTAAAAACATCATCACAGTATGGGAATGGGCAAAAAAAATACATGAACATGATGATGAAATTAAATTCCAACCAGGTACTTTTCTATCTCAAACTGGTGAAAAATTAGACGTAATATGGAGCAGCTTCATTGCATATCAAAAATTTCAACGGTACATTAATGGTGATATAGACAAAAATGATTACTACTCATACATAATAAAACAAAAACATTCTTCACTTGATACTTGCTTTCCATTATATGCTTCTGATATGGAGATCTTTGGTTACAAAAATCCTGTTCTTCGACTTGCTGGAGATGGAAATGAAATCAAACGATTTCATGAAATACTAGATCTGATAGAACAAGATCCTGAAATAGAATTTCTTTTGCCATCTGAAATTCTAAAAAAATTCCCACCAAAAGAAAGTATCCTAATGAATTCTGGAAAATATTCAATCTTACAAAAAAAACAAGATAAATTTTCTATAGCTAGATGGGCTGTATGTGGGAGAGATAATTCAAATAGAAATTCAACTTGTTTTCAAATGTTTAAAAAAATCACTCATTTAAAATCCTTAGAAGAAAAAAATCACCTTGATGAAAAACTTATGAATCAATTAATTGATTCATGGGGAAGTGATTTTAGAACTCATACAACAGATGCTAAAAATCAAGAATTTTCAAAATTAACCAATACTCTAAATTCTAACATTGATGAAAAATTAGCCAACATACTTACTAAAAGAACTAAGGAATTTAATGATGATATAATAATCTATAATCCAAATAACTATGACTGGAATAATCTGCCATATCAAATAACACTACATTTTAAACAAGGATATATCAAAAGTAATCTAAAAACTATTTCTAAAAATTTAGAGCTTGTATCACAATTAGAAAATAAAAAATTCTATAAAGATGGAAGCTTACGTAGTTGTGACATAATCTTTGAACCATTCATCGAAAAAAATTCATTTTTGGAAATAATTTTTGTATCTGATAGTGAATTTGAGCAAAATGAACTTATCTCATCTAACAAAATTTTAAGTAATAATGTTGAATTATCATTACTTACTTCAAAAGGTGGTTCAATTGATAAATTAATCTTCCCAAAAATTCATAATGAATTTTTAATTGGTCATTTGGAACATGGAACTTTTGATGACACACACATGTCTCCTGATTTTTTTTCTGGGCATACTATATCATTTGATAGAAATGGAAACAAAGCCACAGATTTGATTAAAACTGAAATATTTACTGAAAGTGGAAACAATCCTGTTAGAAAAAAATTATTATCAAAACTTGAATTACCATTAGGAACAATGATTAAAGAATTTTTTGTTTATGAGAATTCTCCAATGATTGATTTGAAATATACTTTTTATTTTAAGGATTATCGGCCGGCTTCTTTTAGAACTGGAATTTTAACCTTAAATCCAAAATCATTTTCACGAAATGAATTACATTTTTCATTGAATAATGGTGGAACTCTTGAATCTTATCCTCTTGATGGCCAATTAATAACTCAGGATGAATCAAATGATCCACGTTTTAGTAATACTGGATGTCAAGGTGCTACTAATGGTTTTATTGATATTGGTGATAATAAAAGAGGTATAACAATTTTTTCTGATAAGTCAAAATGGTATTCAGTACCACTATTGAACTATCGTGAATTGGGAAATAATTATTTTGCAAGAATTTCAAATAGTATGTTGGAACTTGACGATACTACTATGGCTTGGTGGAAAGGACGCAAGCAATCTGAATTCCGTATAATGGGCAGAAAAAGCGATCTTAATGAAAATAGTATAAAAAGCTCCATGATGTTCTTTAGTCTAATCTGTAAATCTAATAATAACAATATTTCCATAATAAATTAACTTGGCTCAAATCACTGTTACAGGCGCAGCCGGATTTATTGGTTCAACATTAACTGAAAATCTACTTAAGATTGGCCATAATGTAAAAGGAATTGATTCCTTTACTAATTATTATTCTGTTAAGATAAAAGAAAAAAATATTGAAAATTGTTTAAAAAATCCAAATTTTTCTCTTATTCGTGAAGATCTAGAAACCGTTAATCTCTCTGAAATATTCCAAAACTCTGAATATATCTTTCATCTAGCAGCACAACCTGGTGTTCGTAAGAGTTGGGGAAAAGATTTTGATATCTATAATCAAAATAATATTATAATTACACAAAAAATTCTAGAATCATTAAAAAATAATTCTATATTAAAAAAATTTGTCATTGCATCATCATCATCTGTTTATGGCACTCAATTAGGTATGATGAATGAAGAAGAATCTCTAACTAGGCCTGTTTCCCCTTATGGTGTTACAAAACTAGCTGCTGAAAATTTAACAAATCTCTACCATCAAAATTACGGAATACCAACTATCGCTTTACGCTATTTTACTGTATATGGCCCAAGACAAAGACCTGACATGGCATTTACTAGATTCCTTTATTCAATAATTAAAAATAAAGAATTTTCTATTTATGGTGATGGTGAACAAACAAGAGATTTTACTTACATTGATGATATTGTTTCCGGAACAATAGATGCAGCAACCTCAAATTCTGTAGGTGAAATACTCAATTTAGGTGGTGGTTCTGTAATACCTTTGAAAAAGATTATTGAAATTATAAAAGATATGACTGGAAAAGATCTAAAAATTAAATTTGGTAACGAACAAAAAGGTGATGTAAAACACACAAATGCAGATATATCGAAATCCAAAAACCTAATTGGTTACAAGCCAAAAACTGATATTAAAACTGGATTAAAATTACAATTTGATTATATTAAAAACAATCATATTCTATATGATAGTGAAATTGTTTAACTATATACAGAACGCTAAATTTTTTGTGCATAAATAATTGCGGTTCTACCAATCCCAATTTCTGCAAATCCCTCATAAAGTTTTCTTTTAAGTTGTTTGTCATTTTGACTCAACAACTTTTTTTCTAAACTCATACGTTTCTCATGAATCTTTTTACCAATTTTTTCACTTTTAAGGTAGTCATCCCCCATTAGTAAAAATAATTCTAATGGAAATGTTGATTGCTGAGAAATTATTTTAAATTTCAATCTCTTCAATAAGCTACTTAGACTTTTAAAATTAAAATAATTCAAATGATCCATTTCTGACGCCCAATGATAATTACGTGATTTTGTTAACAAAGTCAACCAATATTCTTCTTTTTTTAGAGAATTTTGAACAATTTTCTGTAGAGGATTGTAATCATTTGGAACCTCAATTACTATGATACCTTTTGCTTTTAATAATTTATGACAATTCTTCAAAGTTTCAATAGGATTATGGACATGTTCTAAAACATCAAATAAATTAATTGCATCAAATTTCTTCATTTCGTCGACATCAATATTCTCAAAAAAATCATTGATTACAGGAACTCCAATTTTTTTAGAATGATTTACTGCTTCAATGTTTGGTTCTATCCCATTTACTATCCAATTTTTTTCTTTTGCACGTTTTAAAAAATAACCTGAACCAGATCCTAGGTCAAAAATGGTTCTAGTACGTTTTTTAATTTTACTTTCAAGAAAATCAATCTTTTCATCAAAAACTAAATTCCAATAATCAATTTCTTTTTGATATTTTTTAATGTAATTTGGTTTAATTTTTGAGTAATAATTTTTCTTATAATGATGTGATAATTCTATTTTTGTTGGTAGTGGAGTTACATGAACGAATCCACAGTTTTTACAATCAATTATTTTATAATTTTTAATTTTTTTTAATATTTTTCCACTATGTTTCATTTTCTTGATTTATATTTTCCAAACCAAGCACTTGATAACCAACCGCCATCAACTATGATGCTTTGACCAGTAATAAAACCAGATTTCTCAGAAATTAAAAATTCTACAGTATTACTTACATAGGTGACCTCGCCTAATCTTCCAGCAGGTGTTCGAGAAATTATCAATTTTTATTTTTGTTATGATCGATTCTATAAATATTGCTATTAAAACTAATTTTAATAGGAAGATTATGAGGTAGAATAGATAATATAACATCTAGTTTTCAGAAAATTATGGAATTAAACACTGTACAATGGAAAGATAATTCTGTAATAATGATTGATCAAACTAAACTTCCAAATGTTCTTGAATATGTTACATATACAGATTATAATCAAGTAGCAGATGCAATTAGAACTCTGGTTGTTAGGGGAGCACCTGCAATTGGTGTATCTGGTGCATTTGGACTTGCATTAGCTTCATTACAAAGTGACGCCACTGAAAAAAGTAATCTAATCTCATATCTAGAAACTGCAAAAAAAACTTTGTTTGAAACTAGACCTACTGCTGTAAATCTTGCATGGGGACTTGATAAAATTATGCATGTTGCAAATCAAGCAGATACTGTTGATGAAATAAGAACTAATGTTGTTGAAACTGCCAAAAAAATGGCAGAGGAAGATATACAAATCAATATGACAATGGGAAAAAACGGTTCTGAACTATTTAATGATAATGATACAATAATGACTCATTGTAATGCGGGTGCTTTAGCGACAGTTGGTTATGGTACTGCATTAGGTGTCATTCGTGCAACAAGAGATAGTGGAAAAAATATCAAAGTGATAGCAACCGAAACTAGACCTGTTCAACAAGGTTCAAGATTAACTGCATTTGAATTAAAACATGATGGAATTGATGTTAGTCTAATTCCTGATACTGCAGTTGGTTACAGTATGGCAAATGGTTTAGTAAACAAAATTGTTGTTGGTGCTGACAGAATTTTACGAACAGGTCATGTTTATAATAAAATTGGAACTTATCAGGTGGCAACTATGGCAAAACAACATGATATTCCATTTTATGTTGCAGCTCCTCTCTCAACATTTGATATGAAAAGCAATCCTGATGATGTAATAATTGAACAAAGAAAAGCATCTGAGGTAACTGGAATTGGAGATAAAAAAACTGCCCCTGATGGTATTAATGTAATCAATCCTGCATTTGATATGACTCCTCCCGAATTAATTGCTGGTATC
>MDSV01062696.1_pt1 | contig 23712 bp, 19 predicted proteins | sample 810851 | NCBI WGS metagenome assembly MDSV01 (sample SAMN05326640, study PRJNA326480) | marine metagenome | isolation source: seawater | place: Atlantic Ocean: North East | collected 2012 | reverse complement strand
CAGTTCCAGCGAGATTCGCGAGATCGATGTGCGCGGTCGTAATCTGGCTGAGGGGGTTCCCCGCAGCTTTACCCTCAATAGCGACGAAATTCTGGAAGCCCTGCAGGAGCCGTTGACGGCAATTGTGCAGGCGGTGAAGAGTGCGCTGGAACAATCACCCCCGGAATTGGCATCAGATATTGCCGAGAGTGGGCTGGTGTTAACCGGTGGTGGTGCGCTGATGAAAGATCTGGACAAGCTGATATCCGAGGAAACCGGACTGCCAGTCATTGTGGCTGAAGATCCCTTGTCCTGTGTTGCCCGCGGTGGCGGCAAGGCGATGGAGCTCATGGATGCCCACGATGTTGACCTTGTAACCCTCGATTAGGGCTGCTGTTCGGGTAAATTGTCGCGGTTCCGCCCATGCTGCCCGCGGGCTATAATTTCCAGCATCTCTGCGAGGTAATTAGGCCATCGATAAGACGCTCTTCATAAAAGGTGTAGCCCTGGAGTACAGGGCTCTTGCCTTCCTGTTGCTATCCATCTGCATCATGTTTGCCGACGGTCGCTTCGGCTATCTGGAGCGGGTGCGTTATGGTCTGGGGTACGTCACAACGCCGGTGTACCGGGTAGCAGATATTCCAACCCGCATCTCTTTTTGGATCGATGATGTATTCGTATCGCGTTCCGATCTACTGGTGGAGAACGAGCGTCTGCGGGAAGACCTGCTGGTCGCGCAGCGTGAACTGCAGATGCTGGAATCCTTGGCTAGTGAAAACAGCCGTCTACTGGATCTGCGGGAGGCTACTCAGGTAATCGCCGGGGAAGTCATGCCAGCTGAAATCATCAATGTATCACCTGACCCGTATTCCAAGCGGATACTCATCAATAAGGGCTCAGAGGATGGCGTTTTTCTCGGGCAGGCTCTGCTGGATGCCAAGGGTCTGATGGGACAGGTAGATGAAGTGTTACCGTTCAGCGCGTGGGTTCTACTCATCACCGACTCTCACCACATTACTCCGGTCGAGGTTAATCGCAACGGCGAGCGGGCCTTGGCCCGAGGAAGCAGATCCACAGTCTCGGAACTAGAACTGGAGTTTGTCACCCAGACCCAAGACATGAAGGCAGGCGACCTGTTGGTTAGTTCCGGGATGGGGCAGGTCTATCCCAAGAATTATCCGGTTGCGGAAGTGACCAGCGTATACTCCGATCCTGGTCAGGATTTTACGACTGTGAAGGCAAGGCCGTTGGCACAACTTGCAAGCACGCGCCACGTAATGCTGGTATTTGCCAGTGAAGAGAGGGTGTTGCCGGAATTCGATCTGGAACCAGGCGAAGAAACCCTGCCTGAGGCACAGCCTGTTGAGCCTGTTTTTGACGAGAGTCAGGTATCACAAATTGATCCCAGCACTTCCAACCAATAGGTTTCATATGCAGCCACGAGCACATGCGATCTGGGTGATCCTTCTAAGTTTCTTTATTGCCTACCTGCTGGCCATTGTGCCATTCCCGGACTGGGCCATGAACTACCGACCTGAGTGGGTACCCATGGTGCTGATCTATTGGGTCATGGCCTTGCCTTATCGCGTGGGCATTGGTTCGGCATGGATTGTTGGAATCGTGCTGGATGTATTGGAAGGGTCAGTGCTGGGTCTCAATGCGCTTGGGCTGGTTATCATTGCCTATGTCACATTCAACCTGCATCAACGCCTGCGTATGTTCTCAGCCCTGCAGCAGGCGGGCCTGGTGTTTGCCATGGTGGGAATCAACCTGATGCTCAATCGTTGGCTGGAAATTTTAACCGGTCAGACCGTTGCATCCAATCTACTATTTCTTTCGGCAGCACTCACCAGCGCAATAATTTGGCCTTCGATGTTTCAGTTGCTGCGCCATATCAGACGCAGTTTCGATGTGCACTAGTTGTTTGCAACGGAGCCCGGTCCAATTTGACTGAACCTATCCTGATTCTCGCTTCAGCGTCACCTCGACGCGCCCAGTTATTGGAACAGATCGGAGTCACGTTTGCGCAAGCGCCTCAGGAAATCGATGAGACGCCCGCTGCGGGAGAATCGGCGGAGGCTCTGGCTGAGCGGTTGGCGCTGAAAAAAGCCAGAGCAGCCTATGCTGTGCAAGAGCAGTCGGGATGCATTGTGCTGGGCTCTGACACTGTGGTCGTGGCTGGGGACGCTATACTGGGTAAACCCGAGCATGCGGATGATGCGCTGCGCATGCTGACGTTGCTTTCCAATCGGCGTCACCGGGTTTGTACGGCAGTCAGCCTGGTATCGGGAAACCGGTCGGCAAGCAGACTTTCGGTTACAGGAGTCAGTTTTCGGGAGATTAAGTTGAAGGAAGCTCAGGCATACTGGGAGACGGGCGAACCGCATGGTAAGGCCGGTGCCTATGCGATCCAGGGTTTGGGGGCGGTATTTATCGAGCAGATTAGCGGCAGCTACAGCGGTGTGATGGGATTACCGCTTTATGAAACGGCCCAGCTGCTGGCAGAATTCGGCATACCAATACTGCCGCCGAGCACAGCCAGCCAGAGAGCCTGTACCCGCTGAATTTTTACCGGGCCTTTTAATCAATCTTCTAATCCATCATTTCTATAGCCTCTACTAACCAAAAAACCAAACCATCACCGCAACGATTTACGGAAACGACTTACCTAGACTATGAGCGAAGAAATATTGATTAATGTCACCCTGATGGAGACTCGAGTAGCCCTGATTGAGAACGGGCTGCTGCAGGAAATTTTTATCGAACGTCACAACAAGCGCGGCTATGTCGGTGACGTGTTTCGGGGTAAGGTCGTGCGAGTGATGCCTGGAATGGAAGCGGCCTTTGTTGATGTTGGTTTGGATCGCGCTGCCTTCATCCATAACTCCGATATTTCTGCAATCAATGCAGACGGTTATGAGGCGCGTGATGAGACACCTGCACCGATTCAGGAAACCCTGCGAGAAGGGCAGGACATCGTGGTACAGGTAGCCAAGGACGCGATCAGCAGCAAAGGCGCCCGGCTGACCACCCATCTGACGCTGCCTTCGCGAAATCTGGTATATATGCCGCGCAGCAAACACCTGGGCATATCCCAGCGCCTGGAAGACGAGGTAGAGCGTGAGCGGCTCATGGAGCTGCTGCAATCCGTGCTCGAACAGGAGCAATGGGATGGTCGCGGCGGGTTCATTATTCGAACCGCAGCCGAAGGCGCCAGTGCTGAGGAAATGGTGGAGGATATTCGCTATCTCAAGCGGCTGTGGACCAAGGTTGAAGAGCGCATACAGCGCAAGGAAGGTATTAAGGCGGTTTACCGTGAAGTGCCACTTTATATGCGCACCGTGCGCGATTTGATTCGTCCCGAAGTGGAAAAGATCCGGGTCGACAACAAGGCGACGTTCGACGAGATTTGTAAGTTCCTGGAAGACTATGTGCCGGAACTTCAAACCCAGGTAGAGCCTTACAGTGGTGAACGCCCGATTTTTGATCTGTACGGCGTTGAGGACGAAATCAACAAAGGCCTTGGGCGGAGTGTGAAGCTCAAGTCTGGTGGTGACCTCATCATAGATCAAACCGAGGCCATGACCACTATCGATGTAAATACCGGGGCCTACCTGGGTAGCCGGAATCACGCCGAGACCATTCTGAAGACCAATCTCGAAGCGGCCACATCCATTGCCCGACAGCTGAGGGTTCGCAATCTTGGCGGGATCATCATCATCGATTTCATTGACATGATTGACCCAGAGCACCAGCGCCAGGTGCAGCGCACGTTCACCAAGGCCCTGGAGAAAGATCATGCCCGCACCACCATCACCGGTATCTCACAACTGGGTTTGATTGAAATGACCCGCAAGCGTACCCGTGAAAGTTTGGGTCAGATTCTCAATAGTCACTGTCCCATATGCGCAGGTCGCGGCACTTTGAAATCGCCAGAGACAATTTGCTACGAGATATTTAGGGAAATCCTCAGGGTCGCCCGGGCCTATGAGAACGATGTTCTTTTAGTTACGGCCTCACAGGGCGTGGTGGACAGGTTGCTGGATGAGGAATCTGACACCCTGGCCGGCCTGCAGGAATTAATCGGTAAGACAGTCAAATTCGAAGTGGAACCTATGTATACTCAGGAACAGTTCGATGTGGTCTTGACTTAGGATCCGAGGTATCGCTTCCCGGTTTGATTTAAGTTCCTGTTAAGCAAACCCAGGATATAAATGGGATTAGTCCGCGCCGAATTCAGACTAGCGTTCCTTTCCCTGACTCTATGAACAAGCGTTCCTGACAGTAACTTTAAAATGTTTGCCACGATTCTGAAGAAAGTCTATCAACAGCTGCTCTTGCTGGGGGTCGTGGCGGTAGTGTTGCTCGCTGCTTATGTATCTGCCGGGCGGCAGTTCATGCCGGCGATTTCACGCTACGCCTCTTTTCTCGAAGACCAGATTCAACAAAGCACAGGCATACCCGTTTCCGTGGAATCCCTAACCGGCAGTTTTTCTGGTTTCAATCCCGTGGTTCAGATTGACGGTTTGCAGCTTGCCGTGAGCGAGGAGTTGCCTCGCTCTGCTTTGCGCTTTGCCAGCGCGAAAATCATTGTGGATATGCCGCGCTCAGTCTGGCAGCGACGCTGGGTGCTCGAGGAATTCGTCATTGAAAGTCTTGCCATCGACATTTCACAGAATACCGACGGTAGCTGGCAACTGACGGGTGTGAATGCCGCCGGTGGTGGTGATCCGGTGGATCTTAATTCGCTCTACCAAACTTTTCTCAGTTTTACCCGTCTGGATCTAACCGATGTGGGAATCAACGTTCTCACCCGCAGTGGTGATCGCCTTAGTCTGGTTAATGGCGTGGCTACCTTCCAGAACCAGGGTGATAATCACTTTTTACATGTTAACGCCAATCTGGAAGGCAATGCCGAGCAGCTTGCATTCTCGTTTGAAGTACAGGGTGATGCACTGGATGAGGTGTCTGGAACGTTTCATATAAGCGTGCCAAATTCGGATTACTCCAGGCTGTTCGCCGAGCAGGATCTGGGGCAAGTAGCAATAGAGAGCATTCAGGGTGGGGGTCAGGCCTGGTTGAACCTCGAAAATGGTGAGGTACTTTCTGCAAATATTGAGCTAGAGGTACCTGGTGTCACAGTAAGCGTGCGGGATGGCGAGCCGCTTCGGCTGGATAATTTGCAGGGTAAGGCGAAGCTGGCCCGAGGTATGACCAGGGATCACTGGGAAGTTGCGCTAGCGGACATGTCGATAAATTATAGCGAGGAGTACTGGCGCTCATTCAATGCTTACGTTTACCTGGTGCCAGAAAGTGTTCTCAATGTGCGCGCCGATCGCATCGAACTGGGTTTGCTAGCCAAGTTAGCTTTGGATAGTGGGGTCTTGTCGGATAACGCCATGACGGAGCTCCAGGGCTTCAATCCCGATGGTGTGTTGGAAAATTTCAGTCTGAGCATGCCGCTAACAGATACCACGGATGACATTATCTCACTGCGGAGCAATGTGGTGGATGGCCAGATAGGTTCGGTTAGGAATTCCCCCAATATATGGGGTATAGATGCTTATGTAGAGATGGAGTTTGATGAGGCGGCTCAGCAGCTAACCGGCTTGGCGGAAGTGGACTCAACTGATTTCAGCATGAACATCCCCGCGACCTTTACCCGCGTCTGGGATTACAGCTATGTGAATGGACGCCTGTTAATTGATGTTGACCTGAGCAATGGGCAGCGAGTCAAGTTGGTCAGTAGCAGGATTGTTGCGGAGTCAGAAGCTGTAGACGGCAATGCCCAGTTCACGTCCATCACCCAGCGTTTTCCCGATGGAAGCCGGGACGCGAGTTTAGATCTCGTGGTGGGCGCAGAACGGGTCGATGCCGCTCAAAAAACGCTATACCTGCCGGATGGACCGAACATAAATCAGAGTCTGCGCAATACCATGCAGTTTCTGGAACAGGCTATCGTTGACGGTGATATCTACAGTAGTGGGATTCTATATAGGGGCTCAACCGTTGGAGGGTCGCCCTCTGAGACCAAAACATTTCAGAGCTATTGGCAGCTTGAAAACGGACAGGTCAACTTCAGTGATGAGTTTCCGAATCTTGAGGAACTGACCGCCACCGTAGTGACTGATGACAACAATATCGATGTGCAGGTAGACAGTGGCCGCAGTCTTGGCATGCAGATGGAAACGGCCACGGGCATCGTCCGCCGAAATGAGGCAGGGCGCAACCTGCTCACCGTCACCGGCGCCGCTTCAGGGCTGACGGCCCAGGGCCTGGATTACATCCAGGCTGCGCCCCTGGGGGGTGGCCTACAGGAAACTTTTTCTACCTGGCAGGCAGAAGGCGAATTTACTGCGGACGTTGAGGTCATCGTTCCCTTGGACCAGGACGGGGCTGAGACTGAGATACGGCTCGACATGCTGATGGCCGATAACGACCTGGCGATACCTGATTTTGACCTGTCGGTGAGTCAGCTCTCTGGCGCAATCATTTTTGATACCCGCACTGGCTTGGAGCCCACTGAACTTAGTGGCGAAATGTTCGGTGCCGAAATTGAATTAGCGCTGTCGTCCACAGGAGAAGCCGGTGATATTGAGACGATTGTGATCGAAGGTGGTGGATCCTCCACGCCAGCCGAGATGATTGCGTGGCCACGCCAGAGCGAGTTTGTTAGAGGCCTGCTCGCCAATATGACCGGCGAATTTGCCTATGACGCCAAGATGACCATCGACCAGCGGCCAGGTGCAAGCGCCGCGAATGTGCTGCAAATCGAATCCGATCTGCTGGGCGTTACTATGGATCTACCGGAGCCATTTAATAAAACGCCCGATTTGCAGAAGCTCCTCAGTCTCAACTTGGCATTTGATGGGACACAGCAGGAGATCAACGGTGTACTTGGTGAAGACCTGCGTTTCCTGTTGGATATTGATGACAGCATCATCACTGATGGCCTGGTGGTTATTGGCGAGCAAGACAGCAGTATGAAGCAGTTGGCTGACAATGATACTGCGGGTTTGGCAATCCTTGGCAGCATCGAGCGGTTTGATCTCGAGCCCTGGGTCAACCTGATTACTAGTATGGGGAATGCCAATGAATTCACATCAGAACTTGGTAGCACAATCGCGTTCGTTGATATCCAGTCAGATATTTTTTCGCTTTACGGGGAAGAACTTCCCGAGGTGAGCTTCAGAATGGAGCCTTCCTCTGCTGCTGCGGGTTGGTTAACCTGGGTAAGCAGCGATGCAGTGCAGGGAGAGGTGGTCATCCCCTACGATAACGGCTATTACTTGCAGGTTGATTTGGAGTATTTGCGGCTGCCGGGCGATGAAGAAGAGGAAGCAGAATCTGCTGACGTCGAGGCCGGTGAAACAGAAGCGGTCGAGCAGACGTCCGCGGCAATTGCGGCAACTGACCAAGGGCGTGGCCGTGACGAGGATGAAGAGCGAGAGGATCCGCTGATCGGTTTAGATCCAAGAGAATTGCCGCTCATGCTGTTCGAAACCGATGAATTTGACATCGGAGACAGGCAGTTTGGTAGTTGGGCTTTTACCCTTACACCCACCGGTGTTGGCGCCGAGTTCCATGACATAAATTTTGACTTCAGAGGGCTGCGGCTGGGGCGCGACGAGCCCGATGAGGCATTCGAATACCTCGAGCCGCACTTCAGCTGGTTTTATGATGGGATTGAGCACAACAGTGAACTCACCGGGGTGTTAGTGGCAGGCGATATCAGCGACGTGCTGGAGGCTAATGGCTATGCGCCCAGCGTTGAGAGTGATCGCGCGGTTTTCGTGACTGAATTACGCTGGCCGGGCACTCCTGCCTTCTTCTCCAGTGAGCATCTCAGCGGTCGTATCGATATGCGAGTTGACGATGGTCGCTTCCTGCGAGATTCCGGCACTGGTGGCGCCTTGAGACTGGTGAGTTTTATCAATCTGACTGCGGTATTCCAGCGGCTGCGTTTCAGCGATGACCTGCTGCGCAGCGGGCTGGCTTTCGATGAGATCACCGGAAACCTGGATTTAGATGATGGTCTGCTGACTATCGAAGATCGGCTCGTAATATCTGGTCCCAGCAGCCTCTACCAGATTACCGGGGAAGTTGACCTGGGCGAGGAGTCGATCAATGGTGAAATGTTTGTGACGCTTCCTGTCAGTAATAACTTACCGTGGATTGGTCTGTTGACTGCAAATATCCCGCTGGCGGTAGGGGCCTATCTGTTTGACCGGATTTTCGGGGATCAGGTGGATAGCCTTTCCAGCGCTGTATATACCCTGTCCGGACCTATCGAAGGTCTGGAACCTGAATTTAAACAGGCTTTTGGCTCACCAGACACAGCGCCAGCCTTGCCGCAGTAGCTTTGAACCGATCAATCCCCTGCCCTCTTGCGGGCGAAGACGAATAGATCGGTGTCAGCTTCTGCATTATCCAGAGGGTAGTCCTGGCGGAAAAGATCCAGCACTTCAAAGCCTTGTTCGACCAGGGTGGTCGAGATAAACGATTCCGAATACAGGTAATTCAAAACTCCTTCACCCTCGCCACGGCTCTTGAATTGAGAATTCTCGTAGCGACCTTCCATGGTGCTGATAAATAGCAGGCCGCCGGCACTAAGCTTTACCGTAGCTGCACCAATGAACTCAATAACTTCATCCTGATTCAGGTAGGGAAAACAAAAGGCGCCGATAATGACATCGAACCGACCATCAAGCTGGTCAAGGTCGCGGCAATCCATAACCGCGAATTGCGCATCAGGGCAGTTAGCTCTGGCGAGATTGACCATAGCAGGCGCCAGATCAAAGCCTTTAATATCCAGTTTGGGGATTTGCTGCCATAGCAAACGACAAAACAATCCTGGCCCACAGGCTGCTTCGAGTACTCGCCGATGGCGCGGGGTGAAGAGAGCGGCGAATTTTTCGTAACTCTCAATATAGGGTTTGTAGGACTCGAATTTATCGCAGTACTGCTGTGCGTACTTATCAAAGGTCTGTATCGTGAGTTCAAGCTCGTGTTGATGGTCCGCTGCTGGCATGGCTTTAATTGCGCCTCGGTTGACTAGCCTGATCAGTCAATTAGTAGGGGTGTAAGTGGTCAGCTTAGTCTGTCAGTTACATAGCAAGACAATAAGGCATTGAACTGTCAGCCATATTCTATTGATTCAATTAACGCTATCTCCCCACTGGAGTCAACTGTGCCCGGTGCTTTAGAGTGGAGGCAATAGACAGAGACAAGCATAGTATGAAGAAAAACTTGGGTTCAGCGCACTATGGACAATGTTGTTGCAGTGGCGCAAATGGTTAGCGGCGCGAAACCTGGAGACATTACATGATCATCGATCCCGAGAGAAATGTGCTTGCCAGCCTGGGACTGGAGGAGGGTGTGGCAGTGGCAGAGATTAATCTGGCGCAGCTAGATGAGGTGCGCGAGCGCTTGCTCTGATTGCGGATAATTTATCATATTGCCCATGCCGACCGGATTCATTTATTATTCGGCCTCGTTTCGCGCCAGTCAGCTACAGCAGCCACCAAAAGTTTTGTAGGGGTTAGTTATCAATAAGAGTTTAGTCAGTAATTTCGTCGCCGTTATCGTTGTGACTGTGGGCTATTTGATGTCGGGCACTTACCAGGTGTACGTGCTTAATACCGGCCTGTTTGCCCTGTCTGGAGGCATTACCAACTGGCTTGCGGTACATATGCTGTTTGAGCGGGTGCCGGGGCTGTATGGGTCTGGCGTGGTGCAGTTGCGCTTCGAGGACTTTAAAGAAGGTATTCGCAACCTGATTATGGAGCAGTTCTTCAATCGCGGTGATCTGGAGGCATTTTTCCATGGGGCTGGCCAGTCTTCGGAGCGTTTGGGGGAGCAGATTCAGGGCACCATCGATAGTCTCGATCTGGAAAAGGCCTTCGATTCGCTGATGGACGTCATCATGGGGTCTTCCTTCGCCGGTATGCTGGGGATGCTGGGAGGCAGAGATGCGCTGAACCCTCTGAAATCGCCTTTTGTTGAGCGCATGCGGGAATACTTCAAAGAACAGTTTGCTAACGACGAGTTTCAGTCCCGGGTTGAGGGCGCCATGAAAAATGCGCTGGATGAAGAGTCGATTCGCGAAACCGTAAGTGAACTTATTGAGCAGCGCCTCAATCAAATGACCCCAAGGATGGTGAAGGACATTGTGCAAGTGATGATCCATAAACATCTGGGCTGGTTAGTGGTCTGGGGCTGTGCCTTCGGCGGTTTGATGGGGCTCGTGGTCACTATAGTGAACAATTGGTCTGTGTAACTGTTTGCAGCTGGAAAATCTGCCAGCACACTGTTTAAAATTTAACCAACTAGCCCGCAATGCCATACTTGAATCGACATTCAAGATAAGGTCAAGCGTGTTTTATACTGATTCGTCAGGAATGGTTTGAATAAAATCGGCTCACGTCGTGATACGCTTCGCAGTTCTGGCCCGGTGCAGCCATAATTGCATTCCAAAATTTAGATCAAATTGACATTCTGACTGTCCACCGAAGACCACTTTTTTGGAATCGGATGATGTAAATCCGAATGCGCTGTAATACAATACAGCGCCCGCGGCGCCGGGGGTTTCTGAATTCACTGCCTGGTAGTGATTTTTTTGGCATCAAAACAGTGCGCCAAATACATACGTTTTGCGAGTTTGCAGTGTTACCGATGCTGGCAATCACGCAAAAACCTCACTATAACCGGTAAATCACAGGATATTGAGCACACAAAATGGCAAGACCAGTTGAATTCGATGAAGCAAAAGTTCTCACCAATGCAATGGAGCAATTTTGGAAGGAAGGATACGAAGCAAGTTCGGTCCAGAAACTATTGGATTGCACGGGCATAAATCGAGGAACTCTTTACAACTCCTTCGGAGATAAGGATACATTCTTCAAATCATGCGTCGATCAGTACAACAAGATTGTCGATAGTCACATTGCTGCATCCCTCAAGAACCACGAACTCGGACCCTGGGAGGCTATTGAAACTTATTTTCAGGAGTCTGTACTTGGTGTTAGCAACAAGCACCGTGCCATGGGCTGTCTGCTCGTAAACTCGCTCTGCGAAAGCATCAACTACGACCGCGACATCAAGCGCATGGTGCGTCGTTCGCTGGCTAATATTCGCAAGTCCCTGTTGGTTCGCCTTAAACAAGCGAAGAAGAAGGGTAAGTTCAAGAAGGGGGTTTCTGAAGAGGCGGCCGCTGATATCCTGATGAACCTGCTGCATGGCCTGCGGGTTAGCTCTCGAGAAGGAAAGAATGCCCGCCAGCTGGAAGATCTCCTCAATTTCACTCTGGGTTCCCTGAAGAAGTAGTCGTTCAGGCGGTCAGTCTGGCCAAGTGGGACGTTAGGTAACACTTGGCCCGGGTGGATGTTGCTACTCCTGCTTAGGGCTTTTGTTTCTCGTTCCAGCACTGATATACTCGAGTCTTTTAAGTAGTGGGTGCTAGGAAATTACAATGAAAAAAATCTCCGGTAAGCATAAGGAAGATGACGCCAAGATCGATCTCACGCCCATGTTGGACGTGGTATTCATCCTGCTGATCTTCTTTGTGGTGACAGCCACATTCTTGTCTGAGACCTCTATCAATGCGGCCAGCAGCGACAACAATAACAACGAAACACCGCCGGAAGATACGGACAAGAAGAATATCCTGTTCGAGATCGGTCCCAATAACGAGATCATCCTGAACGGCAACCCGCGTCCGATTATCGCGACTCAGGTGCGTTCCAATATTGACCAGCTGAAGGCGGAGAATCCCGCTGCTTCCGTGATTATCCAGCCGGATAATTCGTCTGAAGTTTCTACTCTGGTCATGATTATGGATGCAGCCAGGCAGGCTGGCATGGCGAATATTTCCATCGTCGAACCGAACTAGTTCTAACGAGTTTGTCGGTATTCCCAAAAACGCATCATCGCAAGATGGTGCGTTTTTTATTGCTCAGCCATAAATGCTTGTCCACAAAATGGCGCTTCAGGTGAAAATCTGCTGAACGAATCTATTTGCTCTGATTTGATTAAAACGATCCGGAAACATGAAAAACCGCTGGCAAAACTCTGACGCCGCAGTCGCGGCAGCGCAGTCTGAAGTCGAACTGCGTGTCTATAGCTCCCAATTACTAGGTGCTGATTCCAGCCTGGTGCTGCACGGCGGCGGTAATACTTCCGTCAAAGCACCGTTTCTGAATGTGTTCGGTGAGGCCATTCCAGCGCTGTATGTGAAAGGCTCAGGTTGGGATTTGCGCACTATTAAAGCGCCGGGCTTTCCGCCGGTGGATCTGGCTTACCTGCAGCGGCTGGGTCAGCTGCAGCATCTCTCTGACTCAGACATGATGCGCGAACTGCGCCTTGCCCTGCTGGACCCAAACGGACCAACGCCATCGGTCGAGGCAATCCTGCACGCTCTGATACCGCACAAGTATGTGGATCATAGCCATGCTGATGCAGTCGTGATCCTCAGCAATACAACGGATGGCCACACCAGGCTTGCCGATCTTTATGGCGATGAAGTGTTGATCCTGCCTTATGTGATGCCGGGTTTCATTCTGGCGCAGCAGGTTGCCGAAGCCACCGCGAGCATCAACTGGGATTCGATCAAGGGCATCGTGTTACTGCATCACGGCATCTTTACTTTCCACGAAGACGCCGAGCAGAGTTACAGCAATATGATCGAGCTGGTGACCCGTGCCGAGGAATATCTGGCAGCTAATGGCGGTAGCAGTGGGGCCTCCTCCCAGTCCAGTTGGCAGGCGTCGGACGCTGAACAGGTCGCCACGCTGAGGAAGCACGCCGGAACTTTACTCGGGTCCCCGCTGTTGGTGCGCACCGATATCTCAGCGCCGGCCGCTGGTTTCGCTGCGCTGGACAATGCTGCAGAGCTGTTGCAGCGGGGGCCGCTCACCCCTGATCATACTATTCATGCCAAGCCTTTTGGCGCCGTATTCAAAAACGATTTGCTGGCAGGACTGGCGCATTTTTCGTCCCAGTATCAGTCTTATTTTGACAGCCATAGCGCGGACCATCACCAGCGCCTGGACCGCATGCCTCGTTATGGCGCCTGGCTTGGTAAGGGCATGCTTTATCTCGCGGCAAACAACAAGCGCCTGCAGATTATCGCTGACATTAGCCGGCACACGATTGCAGCGATTCAGCAGGGTGAAGCCCTGGGTGGCTGGACCGCCTTACCCAGGCAGGACTTGTTTGACGTTGAATACTGGGAGTTAGAACAGGCTAAATTGAAGTCGGCAGCCGCCAGCCCGGAGCTGGAGGGTAAAATTGCGCTTGTCACAGGCGCCGCCTCTGGTATCGGTGCGGCGTGTGTGGCTGCACTGGCCGCCCGAGGTGCCGTGGTAGTGGCCCTGGATAGCAGTTTTCCAGCTGCAGATGCGGCTATGGATGTTGCTGCGCTTGCGCTGCAGTGTGACATCACAGATGACGGTGCCATCGCGTCAGCGCTGCTCGAACTTGTCCGACTGTTTGGTGGACTGGATCTGCTGGTAAGCAATGCCGGTAGTTTTCCCGCCAGCGCTACCATCGCAGAGATGGATGACGCGCGCTGGCAGCAGTCGCTGGATATTAATCTCAGTGCGCATATGAAGCTGCTGCGGGCCTGTGCGCCATACTTGAGTCAAGGCTTTGATCCCGCTGTGGTTTTTGTTGGTTCCAAGAATGTCCCGGCGCCGGGCCCGGGCGCTGCAGCTTATTCTGTCGCTAAAGCCGGGCTTGCCCAGCTTGCTCGCATCGCTGCGCTGGAATGGGGTAGCAAGGGGATTCGCGTCAACACCGTGCATCCGAACGCGGTATATGACACCGCAATCTGGACCGATGAGGTGCTTGCCAGTCGCGCGGCGCATCATGGTGTTTCCGTGGCGGAGTACAAACGGTCAAACGTTTTGGGTACCGAGCTGCAGGCGGCGGATGTCGCCGAGACTGTGGCGGCCTTGCTAGGTGCGCAGTTTGACAAGACTACTGGGGCTCAAATTCCGGTTGATGGCGGCAACGATCGTGTTATCTGATCTGGAGTGCGGTCTGAATGGGCAGCGGGTGATCGAGACATGATCATCGGCGGCGAACACATGCAAAGCATCTGGTATGACGTTGGAACCGATCAGGTGCATATAGTTGATCAAACCCGGCTCCCGCATGAATTCCAGGTGCTGACTCTGGCAAACATGGAAGCCGCCTGTCACGCTATTGAATCCATGCAGGTACGCGGCGCGCCACTCATTGGCGTGACAGCTGCCTATGCTGTGTACCTGGCGCTGCGCGAAGATGCACAATCCCTTGATCACGCCTGTGCTGCGCTAGCTGCGACCCGACCCACCGCGGTGAATCTGCAGTGGGCACTGGACCGCTGCCGTGCTGCGCTGCAGTCTGTAGCGCCAGAATCGCGAGTATTGCAGGCGCTTGAGCTCGCCCAGCTCATGGAAAAAGAAGACATCGCAATCTGCGAGGCCATCGGTGATCACGGGGCAGATCTAGTAGAGAGTCTCTGGCAGGAGAAGCGCAGCAGCCAGGATCGACTCAATATTTTGACCCACTGCAACGCTGGCGCTCTGGCCACGGTAGACTGGGGCACGGCTCTGTCTGTCGTCTACAAGAGTGCAGAGCGCGATATTCCCCTGCATGTCTGGGTGGATGAAACCAGGCCGCGCAACCAGGGCGCCGCGCTGACCTGCTGGGAACTGGCTCAAGCCGACATTCCCCATAGTCTAATTGTAGACAATGCCGGTGGTCACCTGATGCAGGCCGGGCTAGTCGATCTCTGCGTGGTCGGTAGCGATCGCACCACGCGCAACGGTGATGTCTGCAACAAAATAGGTACTTATTTAAAGGCGCTAGCGGCGTTTGATAACCAGATTCCTTTCTATGTCGCCTTACCCCTGTCTTCCATCGATTTTGCCCTGGACGCGGGTGTTAATCAGATTCCGATTGAAGAGAGGGCTTCCGGGGAAGTCACCGATATACCGGGTCGAACAGCAGATGGCCTGATTGCCAGTGTAAGGGTCGCGCCGGAGGGCGTGCAGGTCAGTAACCCCGGGTTCGATGTGACACCAGCTAGGCTGGTGACTTCACTTGTAACCGAGCGTGGCGTGGTGGCGGCTAACAGCGAAGCGATTGCCAGCCTGCTTGATTAGGGATTGGTTTAGCCCGGCGGCCAACTGAGGGCGCGGCCACCCAATATATGCAGGTGCAGGTGAAACACAGTCTGGCCGCCGTCGGTCCCTGTGTTGATCACGTAGCGAAACCCGTCTTCCGCGAGCCCGAGTTCGGTCGCGATCTTGTTCGCAGCAAGCATTAGCTTGCCCAGCAGTGCCTCGTTTTCTTCCCCGCCGTCATTTACGGCAGAAAGATGTTTTTTCGGGATAACCAGCACATGTGTCGGTGCGGCTGGATTAATATCGTGGAAAGCATACACATGCTCGTCGGAATAGACCTTGTTAGAGGGTATAGCGCCTGCGATAATTTTGCAGAAGAGGCAGTCTGCTGGCATGGAATACTCCTTGTGAGCTTGGGGTCTTATAAGGTAGCCCCCGTAGAATTTTCCTGGCCCATGACGGAATTATTTGGCTACGGGACTTAATGGCACTGAATATTCTATAACAGTGTCCCTTGACCGCGGTATGACAAACTATGCGAATTCTTTTTCTGGTACTCTGTGTTCTCGCTCCACTTGCTTATGCGCAACAGGGGCCGGTGCGCTATGGCTATCGGGTAGTGAATACCTATCCCCACGATATCACTGCGTTCACCCAGGGCCTGTTTTATCACGAGGGTTTTCTCTTCGAGGGAACTGGTAAGCGCGGCTTATCAAAGCTCAGCAAGTTGAACCTCGAAGATGCCAGTGAGCTCCTGACCAAGTCACTGAGTCAGCGCTATTTTGGCGAAGGTATCGAGGTAGTTGATGACAAGATATACCAGCTTACCTGGCAGTCCCACATGGTATTCGTGTATGACAAACACAGTTTTGACCAGTTGGAGACTCACTATAATGCGACGGAGGGTTGGGGCCTGGCCTATAACGGAGAGCACCTCATTCTCAGTGATGGCTCTGCGCGGCTGCAGTTTATGGATACGGAGACATTCGCGCCGGTCCGGTCAGTGGGCGTTACGCTCAATGGTTCCGCTATTCCCAATCTGAATGAGCTGGAGTACATCAACGGCGAAGTGTGGGCCAACGTTTGGCAAACCGACTTCATACTGCGCATTGATCCGGCAACCGGCAGGGTCAATTCGGTGGTGGATCTAACCGGCCTGTCTGCGATGACCGAGCTCGGTAGTTCTGAGGCAGTACTCAATGGCATTGCCTGGGATGCGGACACCGAGCGTCTATTTGTGACCGGTAAGCACTGGGCGCACCTGTTTGAAATCGAAGTGCTTGGCCCCTGATTCATCCATGTGGATTCAGAAAAGCATTAAGTTGCAGCCGAGGCAGCGGGGTTTCCACCTCATTACAGCAGAGGTCTCGCAACAGCTCCCAGAACTCAGGCAGATCGCTATTGGATTGGTGCATTTTCACCTGCAGCACACCTCAGCCTCCCTCAGTATCAACGAGAATGCCGATCACGCGGTGCGCAGCGATATGGAAGCCCATTTTAACGAGCTTGCTCCAGAGGGCGCGAGCTACTACCAGCATACCTGTGAGGGGCCGGATGACATGCCTGCCCATATAAAGTCCGCTCTGCTGGGTTGTGAGCTTACGGTGCCGGTCAGGCAGGGTAGTCTGCAGCTAGGAACCTGGCAGGGGCTCTATCTCGGAGAGCATCGAAATGAGGCGGGCGGGCGAACACTTGTTGTCACTATTCAGGGGCAGGGGTCCATCGAAGAGAGGCGCCGGTAAGCGGTTGCGATCATGATGAAAATCCGCACGACCCTCAAGTTTGTCGTACTTCTCTGTTTGTCCATACTCCTGATTTCCTGTGAGACCGTGTCCTATTATTCCCAGGCTGCCCGCGGGCAGCTGGAAATTTTGACAAGCCGCGAGGGAATCCAAGGGTTGTTGCAGGACCCGCAGCTTCCAGTAGAGTTGCGGGAGCAGTTTGAATTGGTGCTGCAGATCCGAGAATTTGCCGCACTGGAGCTGCAGCTGCCGGTGGCGGATAACTACTCCACTTACGTGGATCTTGGCAGGGAGCACGTAGTGTGGAACGTGTTTGCTGCCCCCGAGTTTTCAACCCAGGCAGTTAACTGGTGTTACCCCATCGCCGGCTGTGTTTCCTATCGAGGTTACTTTTCGGAAAGCAGTGCCGAAGCCTATGCCCGCAAACTTGAGCAGGAAGGATTCGATGTCTATACCGGTGGAGTCGATGCCTATTCCACGCTGGGCTGGTTCGATGACTCCTTACTCAGTTCAGTTGTGAACCGTTCTGCCCATCAATTGGCTGGCCTCATATTTCATGAGCTGGCTCACCTGGTGGTGTTTGCACCTGGTGACACGACTTTCAATGAAAGCTTTGCCACCGCCGTGGAGAGAGAGGGCATTCGCCGCTGGGCACGGGCACGTGGCGAGCAGCAGCTATATCTTGATTCGGAGCAGAATCTCGCGCGCCAGGCGGAATTTGTGGCCCTGGTTTCACAGTGGCGGGACCAGTTCGATGTGCTCTACAGCAGCGACACCTCAGAAACCGAGATGCGTGAACAAAAGCAGGGGCTGCAGCAGACGCTGCGCGTAGCATACGAAGATCTCAAGGAGAGCTGGTCAGGCTATGACGGCTATGATGCTTGGTTTGCGAGAGAGCTGAACAACGCCCAGCTATCCACAGTCGCTTCTTACAACGACCTGGTGCCAGCTTTCGACCGCCTGTTGCAGCAGCTTAAGGGTGATCTTGGGCAATTCTATAGACGGGTGCAGGAGCTGGCGGAGCTGCCAGTAGATGAGCGTGAGCAACAGTTGCCTAACCCTGACTTACTGGCGCGCGAGACGGCTTTCCAGATTTAATACCAGGTCCGCATAAAAGCCAGATTCAGGATCTTTGTTGGCGGCTGAACGATAGGCCTCCAGCGCTTCCTCTACTTGGCCTTCTTGCTCAAGGATTCGGCCCAGGCTGCGATCAAAAAATGCATTGTCCGGTGTTGCTGCAATGCCGGCCCGGTAGATTCGAATCGCCAGATCTGCGCGACCACTGTTGTTATAAGTGTTCGCCATGATGTGCACCTGAGAATCATTGGCTGGATCCAGGGCAATGGCGCGCTCATCATATTGGATGGACGAATCATAATTCTGGTTCTGTCTCTCCAATTCTCCAAGCGTACTCACCGCCGCAATCAACGGTGCGGTAACCTGCTGTTCTAATTCAATGTAGCGCGCCAGCAGCGGCTTGGCTTCATCAAAACGCTCGAGAAAATAATAGATATTGGCCAGGTTGCGAATCGCGTTGGCGAAATTTGGATCCGCACTTATCGCCTTGCGATACTCTTCTATGGCTTCTTCATAACGCTGCAGGTTGCTGTAAGTGTTGCCACGGCGGAACATTTTCTGGGCCAGTTCGCCATCAATGGTCGGACCTTCACGCGTAATATCCAAGCCGCTGTAGCGATCGAGTACGTTACTGGTAGCGCTATCCTGTGCCAGCACAGAGGTGGCGGTAAGGCTGAAGCTGAGTGCGGCAAAGCTGGCAAGTAGCTGAAATTTCATGAATTATTCCAAGTGTGGCTTGATCAAGCTGGCATAAATGGAGTGGCGCAATATACCTGAGCCGCAAGCTAACTTCCAGCAAGGCAGTCTTAAGCAGGCCCTGGAGGGAAGCTTGGAGTTTGCGGAGCAAGCTGTTTGCCTGAATTATCTATATCAAGGCTGGGTCAGCACTAGTATAGGCGTATTTCATTTCCATCATCGGCGCTTACTGTGCCGATGATAGCGGCATCGATCAGTCCCGCTGCCTGCAAATCCTGCAGACAGTCATGGGCCTTGCCTTCTGGCACGCCGGCAAGTAATCCGCCAGCAGTCTGCGGGTCAAACAACAGCGGATACTTTGCGCGTTTGGCGAACGCCTCGTTGTTTTCGATCCGGGTAGCGCTCATTGCGTTATCTTTGTGTAAGGAGCTGATAATTCCCTGTTCTAGCGTAGACAGTGCGCCATCGAACGCTGGTATCGCATCCAGGTTTAGGCGCAGCCCCAATTCAGCGTCGCTCAACATTTCCAACAGGTGACCAAATAATCCGAAACCAGTGATATCTGTGCAAGCATTAGCGCCATGTCTCACAAATATTTGTGAGGCATCACGATTAGAGATCAGCATGGAATTGTATAAATCATCGATCCAGGAGTGTCTGGCCTGGTAGCGCATATCTGCCGCCAGCAGGGTGCCTGAACCGAGGGGTTTGGACAGGATTAGCACGTCGCCAGCTTTTATGTTGCTTTTACTTAGAATTGTCTTCTGCACCGAAAAGCCATTGACAGAGAGTCCGAATTGCAGCTGTTCGGCCTCAGCCGAATGGCCTCCGATCAATTTGCAGTCGTTTTCCTGCAATGCGCGGGAGCAGCCTAACATCAATTCTCTTAGCTGCTGCTTGGCGTATTTTTTTTCAGCAAAGGGGAGGCCGGCCACCGCAAGGGCTGAGTGAGGTTGAACACCCATAGCGAAGATGTCGCTGAGGCAGTGATTAGTGGCGATCATGCCAAACAGCCAGGGGTCCTGGGTGAAGGCTTTGATGAAGTCCAGACTCTGCAAAAGAATGCGTCCATCCGGGAGCTGAACCTGTGAGGCATCCTCGATGCCGCCTGGGGTGGTAAGCACGTCTCCGCCGGATGGATCTGGCAGTTCATGCAGCACTTCCTCCAGTACGCTGCTGGCCACTTTGGCACCACATCCGGCGCAGCGCATGGCATGATTGCGCAAGCGCTGCTCTGCTTCCCGGTCAAGCAAGCCGCTGGCGATGTCTAATTCAGCCGGCATTTCTGGCAGCTTGGAAAATTTTTCTACGAATCGACGATCAATGAAGTCTTTCAGGCGCCACATCTGTTTGCCGCTGAAGAACCATTCTCCACGCGTCGCGATAGCCTCGTGATTGCCCATACTAATCAGCGCGAGGGCCTGTCTTTGCGGGAAGTAAGTCTTGAGTTTACGTCCGGTTGCATATCGGCGCAGATTTTCAGCGAGAATCTTGCCTTGTCGGACAGCGTAGACTCCTGACTTGGGTCTTGGCTGGCCTTGAATTGTGGCGGCATCACCCGCGGCAAAAACGAAATCATGGCTGCTGGTTTGCAGGCTTGGTTTTACCTCGATAAAGCCATCTTCGCTGCGGTGCAAACCGCACTGAAATGGCCAGTCAGGCAGGCTGGCGCCGGTAGCATAGATTGTTGCGTCAGTCTCCAGTGTAGTGTGATCAGCGAGGGTGACCTTACCCTTGTCTATGCGAACAACCATCGCGTTCAGGACAACCTCGATGCCACGTCGGGTTAATTCCTGCAGAGCAAACTGTCGGCCACGTGCATTGTGCAAATTCAGCAAGTGCGAATCTGCCGTAACAATACGCAGCAGTAGCCGCCCCTTTAACCTTTCCTTTGCCGTTCCTTTCGCTGTTCTTTTTCCCTCTTCTTTTTTCTCCGCAGTGGCGGTCGCTCCTGTAGCTCTGTTGATTGCGACGTGCATGGAAAAGGCCAGCTCCACACTGGCCGGGCCACCGCCCACTATGCTTAGCGTGTAGTCTTTTCCTTCTTGCATGGCCGCCACTGCAGCGGACTTGATGGTTTCCCAATTTTCAAGAAACTGGTCTATGGGCTTAACGGCGAGTGCGTGCTCGTTTGCACCCGCGATAAGGTCACGTTTTGGATGCGAGCCGATGTTGAGGGAGAGCAGGTCAAAATGCAGATCAGGACGATCGTCGAACGTAATCACTCTCAGGTCAAGGTCGATATGCTGCACCTCGGTCTGAATGAGCCGCGCCCCGGCAAATTGCGCGAGTGGGTGCAAATCGATATGCATGTCATCAAAGCTGTAATCACCAGCTATAAAGGCAGGCATGGAACCTGAATAGGGTGTCACTACTTCCCTTGATATCAGAGTCACAGCGAGCCCTGGGATGGGCTTCATACCGAACTGCCGAAGCACCGCCAGGTGGCTGTGTCCGCCGCCGACGAGTACCAGATGTTTAACAATTGGACTGAGTTTCATTGCTGCGCTATTGGTCCTGAGCAAAAATTGGTCCTAAGCAAAACAGGTCCTGGGCAAACATGGCAAAGATGCTTCTTAATCCTGTTACTCTCAACGACACGCACAGCCCCTATGCTTAACCGGCCTTGGCTTGGCTCTCGATAGACTGCCCAGGTTTCGATTTGGTCCACTGGCCGAGCCGGGTCTCTGTGCCAATTCCTGGCCTATCAGGGATAAATTGGGTAAGCACTAAAGAGCCAAAGGCAATACCGGCGCCGATCATGAATACGGCACTGTGATTGATGACCCACACCAGCCCGAGCAAAGCGGGCAGCACCACCGCGGCAATATGATTGATGGTGAAGCTGATGGAGAATGTCGCTGCGATGTCGGCCGGGTCGGCAATTTTCTGGAAGTAGGTTTTGATGGCGATTGCCATGGCGAAAAACAGGTGGTCAAGTAAATACAGCGCTACCGCCACCGCGATGCTGTCCACAAAGGCATAGCTGACGAATACTATGATGAGCCCGACGTATTCCATAGTCAGGGCTCGGCGCTCGCCTACCACGCTGATCAGGTGACCAATTTTCGGTGCTAGCCAGAAAGTGAAGACCGCATTAACAAGGGTCAGAAGCACCACGTTCTCAACCGGGAAGCCAAATTTTTCTACCAAAAGAAAGCCAGCGAACACCACAAAAATCTGCCGCCGCGCGCCAGCCATAAAAGTGAGCAGGTAGTACAGCCAGTATTGCTTGCGCAGGAACAGGTTTTTTTTCTGGGTCACTTGATCTTCGAAGTGGGGAATCGCAAACCAGCAAAACAATCCGATTAACACTGCCGCGCCACCGGCTAGCAGGTAGATGACGAAGTAGTTGGCACTGAAGAGAAGCAGGTAGATATACAGGCCACCCAGGATCAGGAAATTACAGATGGCGCGTACGCTTAGCAGTTTGCCCAGCACGGCGGGCGCTTCTTCTTTGGCCAGCCATTGCAGGCTCAGCGAATTATGCAGGGTTTCGAGATAATGAAAGCCCACTGACATCACCACCGTGGTGACGTAGAGCCACAGCGCGGCGGGGTAGAAGGCGGTAATGGCTGTGCCTATACCGAGTGTGATCAGTGACAAAATTGCGAAATTCTGTTGCCGAATGTATAGCATCACCAGAATTGCAGTAAATGCCAGGAATCCCGGCACTTCGCGTAGACTCTGCAGGATACCTATTTCCTCGCCGGTAAAGGCAGCCTGTTCCACCGCGAAGTTGTTAAGCATGACCTGCCAGGTGGCAAAGGCAATGGTGTTTCCGATCGCGAGCAGATACAGGAAAGTCTTTCGATCCTGCAGGACTCGAGAAACAGCCTGGGAACGAGCCGGAGACAAGGCTAATGATGGAACCGGTAATTTCATCGAAACCTGCTAAACCTAGAGAAGGATGAAGGTGACACGGGCCAGCCCGGCGAGCGGATTGCAGGTGGCGTGCCAAGGTCACGGATTATATCATCCTTCAACATGTCTGCACTCGAGATATATGCCGGTCCATTAGCGCGAGAGCGCATCAAGCAACAGGGATTCCGCCCAGAGCTGTTCTCCCTGCTGCTGGGTGCTTCTGGCGGTCCCAAATGGTTCGTGCTTTACGGGCTCGATCGCTACCTGTTTGGTGACTTCTTCGCCAGCAGGAAAGAACCTCTGATGACCATGGGCTCATCCGCGGGCGCCTGGCGCTTGAGTTGCCTTGGTACTGCCGAGCCGCTCAGGGCAATCGACGAACTCGCCAGTCGCTATAGCGGCGAGACTTACTCTGAGCAGCCCTCGATTGAAGAAATTACCGGCAAGATGCGCAATATGCTAGCCGACGTGTTGGGGCCCAGCGGTGCGGCGGAGATAGCGGGTAATGCTGTATTTCGAACCCACATCATTGCCGATCGCTGCAAGGGAATTGCAAATTCCAGGCATGCGTCGCTGCAGAAGATAGCATTAGGAAGCAGCGCGATGGCCAATATATTGAGTCGCCGCACGCTATCCTGGTTTTTTCAGCGTACGATCTTTACGAATATGGGCGATATGACGCCTTTTCTAGCTTTAAATGACCTGGACACCGCGATAGCGCCCCTGGTAGAAAGTAACGTCATCGATGCCATGATTGCTAGTGGATCCATACCCTTTATTCTTGAGGGTGTGAGAGATATAGAAGGTGCCAGCAAAGGTCTCTACTGGGATGGAGGGATTACTGACTATCACTTCGATATGCCGTTTACTGAGCTGGATGGACTCGTGCTCTATCCTCATTTCAGCCCCAAGATCGTGCCAGGCTGGTTTGACAAGATGTTGCGCTGGCGCCGACCGCCACTCAAGCACTTTGACAATGTAGTATTGCTGACCCCATCTGCGGAGTGGACTGCATCACTACCCGGGGCCAAGATTCCCGATAGAACCGATTTTGAGCGCTATGGAGAGGATGAACGTCTGGACAAATGGCAGCAAGTGCTGGATGCCAGTCATCAACTTGCTAGAGAATTTTCCGATCTGATTTCAAGCGGGGATGGGTTATCATCTGTTAAGGATTTTTCTGAACGACCGGTGTAAGAATTATGCCCACAATCCGCAAAGCTTCTCTGGACGATAGTCCTCGT
>MDSV01166843.1_pt1 | contig 23714 bp, 30 predicted proteins | sample 810851 | NCBI WGS metagenome assembly MDSV01 (sample SAMN05326640, study PRJNA326480) | marine metagenome | isolation source: seawater | place: Atlantic Ocean: North East | collected 2012 | reverse complement strand
CCAATAGAATGGTATCAGCAATCTCTGATATATGTCCCATATCTTGCTAGGCGAATACATAAAGTCATACCAGTCTGGACCGATGCCTCTGCTAGTCAGATAAGTTAACAAGTTGTCAATACTTTTTTGTTCTGTGTTAGACAAACTACCTGTAGTATATTTTTCTAACCAAACATCCAAAGTTTGTGTGTCCTTGGGCAAATCCTTTTTGTTGAAAGTCACAAATCTTTTCTTTTCGTATTTGACATCACTTTCTTCTTCACGCATGGCCTCGATAGCAAGTTTCCTTATGGTGTCATCAGGAATGCCTATGTATCCCATAAACGATCTCATTTTTTGATTTAGTCTACGTCCAATAGTGTAATTTGCTTTAAAGCCACAATTAAAACAATGGTATGATACTGTTCCGTCTGCACTTGTCATTATTCCGCCACGTTTTTTTCTATCTGCGGATTCTCCATTGTGTACGCAACAAGGTGCATTAAAACTTATCCAGCCACTAGGCGTCTTTTTTCGATTCGCAGGAAGCGAAGTCAGAATTGTATTCTGTATCAGGTTCATTAACTATATTTTAATGTCTGTAAAGTATTTTGTCAATCAGGCCAGTATTACCACTGTCGTTGTCCCAACTAAATTTGACATATTGGTAAACACCGTAGAAGTTAAAATCTCTAACACCTGTTGAGCTTGAGAAAGTGGCCAATGTAGATGAATCGTCTAGGGTAATGTCAAACCAATTGGTACTACCAGATACAGTCTGCTCTAGCGTACCTTGTACTCTTAAAGATCCTGAAAAGTTTTTGGTATATATTGCGATTGTGTGCAAAGCCTTGTTGTTATTTTGTCCAGGCTTACCAGCAATGGCACCTGACGTTTTTGCCAAAGGCCCGCCGGATGCAGTAAAGTCCGATATTGTGATACTGTCTAATGCATCTGGATAAGCGCCATCTAGCACTTCTATAGTTCCTGCCGCATTGTAGCCTGTATCTGAATATGTAACCAATGTGCTACCATCATCTGTGATTAACTCTCTGACGCTAAAATTGTAAAATCCGCTCTGCATTGACAACAAATCGCCTGGAGTAATTTCAACCGAAGCTGTGCCCTTGCTAGATGTGGTACTTCCGTCATCTAATATCTTTAGATATCTGGTCAATACGGACTTTTTGGACTCCGAGTCAATAATATTAAATTCGTAGGTTTTACCAACTATATCCTGAGCCTTTTGATCCTCATTCTTAAATGTAAAAGAAATTGGGTTAAAAACGCCTCTATGTATGGTTATACGTCTATCGTACACTTTTGAGTTCCTTCCGTGATAACCGCTTTGGTAAGCTATTACCATGTTTGTTAGTAAATACCTTTGGACTGTTTGCATAGTACATATTTAACAGTATTTATAGATAGAGCATGAACGAAATTTTTAACACATTAAGGGACAAATTTCCATTCCTGAGCCTCATTCAAAAGGATGATATGGAATTTGTTGGTATAGTACAAAACCAAGACACAAATGTTATAAGCTTCTATGATTATGGAAGACTGATGAGCCCAAGGGATAAAATGCAGTTTTTGAAACATGGTGAGACATGGTGGTATGAATCCAATAGAAAAATACCAATAAACATTTTCCTTAAAGGAGATTTTAGATATTTCCGTACAACTTTAGTAACACTTAATTCTAAGGATATTAAAATTGTGCATGGCCCAACAGTGAGACTTTCTGATATTTCAAAGAAACGGGTGAAGCGTAGGACTATTCAGTTAGTAAGAAAACCTGTTTAAACTTCTTTCTTTTCAGGCAGTATAGCGCCTGTTGTAAGATAGTGTTGTGTTAAAGGACTATCTGGCTGATAACCATATGGATCCTTTTTAGAAGCGGTGGATTTTTTACTACGTTTTTTTATGATTTTTCTTTTAGTTTTTTGATGGTGCATCAAAACTATATTTAGCTCTGTTCATCAAATTCATCTGTACTACGATGGCCTGTGCATACGCCACTGCGTGTGACTTCTTGAAAAAATAACTTCCGTCTGTTGGTTTGATCCAAACTTCTTTTAATATATCAGTCCAGACTTTATACATTAAGCCTCTTTTAGCAGGACGTATTATTGCTAACACAGCCGCAAGTTGTTCTATATTTTTAGGTTCTAATTTTGACACAATGTTAAAATGTCCATTCAAATGGAATAGTTGATCAACTACTTTAGGATCTTTTAACATATCCCAATCTGGCTCCTGTATCATCAGCTCAACAAGTTCCTGTTCAGATTTTACATTTTTGTAGATGTTTACATTTAACATATCAATTTTAAAGTATCCTCTGTCCTCTGCTTTTTTGTAATCTAAGGAAGCATTTTTTGTTACAGGGTTTATTGGTATAGCATGAAAGTATACCCCGGTTTTATGTTTCTCTGTCTTATCATTTTTTATGATAGATGCAGGTGTATGCTTGAACAGTTTCAAAGTTTCGTCTCTATCAAAAAAATCTATGTCTACATCAGGCATTAGTGTATACTTCCTTTGCTTTTTTGATTGTATTTTATAAACTCTTCTTTCGACCCAGGTTGTAAAAGATCTACTACTTCTAATAACATTCTGTATCCTTCGCTGTTAATCATTTCTGTATCCATTTTTGGAATAATTACTTTCCTAATATCTCCACTCTTGCTAATAATAACACAACAATCTCCATCAACAAAATCTAAATCATCTGAATGATCTACTTCTACTTTACTCAATTTTCGCCTCCTTGGCTGTCTCTTGTACAAGTATTTGATCTGCAGGATAACTTCTAAACTTGCTTGACCAATACTCTGGATTAATAAATCTTTGCGTCATTTGTAACTGTTCGTCACTAAACGATTGTAACATTTTTTTCCCTGCACTGCAACCTAACAACATCCATGGTGACACTGCTCCTTGTTGAATATGTTGCACAGCTCTGTTGGCATTCACTAATCTAAAGTAGTCAGACCATTGTGCATTTTGTTCGTTTGCCCAGTCCATCATTGTTGCTATACTTCTTTGTAGTGCCGCTTCTACGGGCTCGCCTTTCAATGTGTTAATAAGGTATTCCTCATACAGGTCATCACGTGCCCAGTGATCTAGTTTTACTTTTGATTGCAAAACGTAATCAATATATTTTTCAGGATACAAAGGATTTATATGCATAATGTATCGGCCAAATTTTACAAATGCATTGTAGTAAGCACTATCACAAAATTGTTCGTATGTTTTTGGTTTGCTGTTATTTTGATGTATTTGATAAAATCTTTGAAACACCATGAATGCATTTACCACCCACTTCTCATCTCTTTGCAGGTGTCTTCTTTTTGGTTCACACATATGAACCTGCAAGGTTCTTTCCCTTGTGAACTCTTTACCACAATAAGGACATTTAAATTTTGTCGATGCCATGTGCTTCTAGTAACTCCTCTAATTCCCTGTCCGTTATAACCTTGTCTAATGTTTCGAGATCAGATTCTTTCCATGTTGGATATATTTGTTGCAACTTTTTTAAACTTTTGTTTGGTACACGTTTCATTGGTTTGATCCATGGGTGAAATTGTTGTTTCAAAGATCCACACATAGAAGTCAATACCCATAATAGTTTTTTGTGTTTGCCTAAAGTAAAACAATGTTTGTTGACACATTCATTAACCATTTCTATGTAGTGTTCAACATAAAAAGGATCTTTAGATGAAACACTTGATGCGTATCTCATCAACATATAAGGTGAATACAATGATTTTTCGTGATCGTCTATTCTATCGTAATAGTCTTTGTTCCTAAAGTCTACTGCTTTAAGCCCATTCCGAAGTTCGAAAAATTTCCTTTTGCTTTTCTCTGTCATATTTTAATCCAAACATTGTACACTCTTTTGCTGTAGGAAAATAGAGTGTAAGTTTATTTTTTCTCATTTTTAATTCTGTAAATTTCATTTTTTCTTTTTGTATCCAATTAAAAAAATCTTCAGGCCAATATCTATCCATCCAGACATAAGCACCTTGCACCTTCATTATAGGTGCTTCAATACTAATATGTTTCCTACCAGACCGAGCCATAATCTATTTGCTCACACTGTCTTGATATGTCTTTTACAAAATAAGCACAAATTGGATTTTTTTTATCCTCTAGAGGTACCGCCAACATCTGTCCTGATTTAATTTTAGGAAAATACCATTTCACTTCTGTGTATATGTCTACCACATCGATAGGATAAAAATCAGGTTTTGGACTTCCTAACGGATTAAAAGTGAACGCATCAAATCCCCTGTCGTTAAGACTAGTGATAGGTAGCACGTGCATCTCTGGTTGTCCCTGTTCTCCTATTAACATTTTCCAATCTAACGGCATTTTAAGTTTATGTTTGCCTATCTGTAACACTGCCGCCGGTGCATTGAAACTTTCTAAAAATATTAAAGGAATGTAAAAGAAATCCGGATTAGCTGGATCAGAATTATCTAGAACTGCAAAACGTAATTTTTCATCTACCCATTCTGGTATTTTTTCTAATTTATAAGTTCTATTATCAAGTGTAAGGATTTTCATAATTTACTTTCTCTATATTATACGGATAATTTGCCTCTTTGTAAAACTTTTTCCTTGCGCCTAGATGTCTTTTTGCAAACTTACAACTGCTGGTAATATCCCATATCTGCACATTGTCTTTGTCTTCTGCTTTCCTAATACCTCTTCCTATACTCTGAATTACACGCACAAAAGATTTGCCAGGCTCTATGAGAACAAGATTAAAAATACGAGGAATGTTAATACCAACACTGGCAACTCCATATGTGGCAATAATAATTTTATTTGTCGCAGTAGATACTTCATCATATTGTTCCTTTCTATCTGTGTTTTTTGTTGACCCTGATACAAATACAGAGCCGTCTATTTCTTTTTCTAATATTTCTCCTGCTGATATTCTATCCACAAGTATTAAAGTGTTACCAGAAGTCGCAATATCTTTTATAGTGTTTGCTATCCATTTCATTCGAACTTTATCTGTTGTTAACCATTTAAGTTCTTCCGCATAAGTTTTAAACTGTGGGTGATCCTGCGTTTGTAAAACATTTACATGACAGTTTGCAAGTACGCCTTTGTCTTGTAATTCACTTGCTTGGATTCTATTTGTTACTTCGCCTATGCTACATTTTAATCCCATGAATTCATAATCTGCTTTAGGTACTGTGCCGGTTAGTCCCCATCTTATACCACAGTGTGCAAATGGCCCAGTTAATAATCTTTTGAGTACATCTGCTTTCGCCATATGTACCTCGTCTATTATTACTGTATTAATTCCTTGTATTGCTTCCAAAAAGTCTGTTGTGTGTTCGTCTTTGCTTTTCTTTTCTAACACATTCAATGACTGCCAGGTTGCAATAGTATTAAATCTTCCTAGTTCTTTCCTATCTCCGTAATAAACTCCTGTGTCTAAATTACAAGCAAGAAAGTCTTCTTCGGTTTGTGTTACTAGACTTTTGTTTGGTACTATTGTTAGTGTACGTCCATAAGGTTCAACTAGTTGGCATAGTGCCGCAGTAATAATTGTTTTGCCTGCTCCTGTGGCGATCTCTTGTATGCATTGTGGATTTTCTATAAATTTGTTTATTGTTTCAACTTGATAATCTCGTAGCTCTATGGGTTGACCTGCCGCTGGATGATTTTCAGGCCAAGTAATATGTGACAAGTAGTTTTTATCAACAGCTTTAAATTCAAAGTTGTGTTGTGTTCTTCTGTCTTCGAAGTCTACATACACCCCTCCCTCTTCTAGAATAGGAAGTATTTGGTCAACTAGGTTAAGATATGTTGTGCCTCCCAATCCAAAAAATGAAACTTTACCATCCCATCTCCCTAATTTTACTGCTGGTAGATGTCTAGCATATGGTATTTCATATTTGAATTTATTAGATAGTCTCTTTCTCCATTCCAGAGAAAGATTTTCGAATTTAACGTTGACTTCGTCTTTTATTACTAGTTTGCATGAACTCATAGTTTGTTTATAGTGCTGTCTCGCCATTCCCAACTGCTTGGCTGACTATCACTATAATACAACTTTTTAGGCAAATTATCAAGTAATCTTTTTAAATTATCAGTTCCTGCTGAATAATAACCACCACCAAGCGTGACTAAAGACGCTTTTGGTTTTATCTTAGATTTCATTAGTGACCTTGGTATTCTATTTCTTACAAACAATACTTTTGTTTTGGTGTCTATGTATTTGAATTGTTTACTCATTTGATGCATCTCAAAAAGTTGATCAAATTTTCCTTGTTCTAAAGTATTACCAATTATAAATTCATGATATGGGTTGTCATCCGCATCTTTTTGTCTTCTTGGCTCTTTCAAATCAAATCCCCAGGACATTTCGTTTAATATGTCAATGCCGTTTCGTTCGAATGCTTTTATCCATTCCCAAAAGTCGCCTATGTCTGTTGGGGAAGAAATCTCACCAGCAACAGGCATAATAATAGGAAACGCATCAAGTTCTTTCAAGCCTGCAATAACTTCGTCTTTACTATACTCCTTATTATCGATCCAAAGATTTGTATACTTACTTTCAGCAATTTTCTTAGCTGTGTAAGTTTCGGTTTGTATTTCTATGTTACTTTGATCTACTTTTAAGTTTTTTAAAGCATCTAATTGTTGCACTAGTTTTTTGTCTTGTAAATTTTCTTTCCAATAATCTAATAATGATTCTGATGCATCACTTAAAATAATTTGTCCACCAACTAGTTTTGCACTTGGCTTCCTGTAACCTATTATTTCTTTTTTAATTTCGTCATAATCATTTAACAAACTTTCATCTACTATTTTAAAATCATATCGAATTGCAATTAATGTTAGATAGTACGTAGTAACATCTGTTTGTGTGAAAGTCCATATTTTTCTGTCGCCATCGTATTTTGAATATCCTAGTTCTTTTAATTTTTTGTCTTTTAGACATCTTATTAAAGTTACAACTTTTTTATTATAAGGAAATTTTAAATCAATAAGTTCGTTGCCGTCCTCGTCTATCCATTTTTCAATACATTTTTCGAAATTCATAATCCTAAAAGGTTCGTCGTATTTTGGATTTTGTAGTAGCTCTGTGAGATCTATATTATGTTTTTGAAATTTTGTATGGTATCTTTTTAGTATTACTAATGCAAGTTTGGCCTGTTTTTCAGTCCAAGCATAATTGGCTTCTGCCAGCGATCTTACAGTGTCTTTGTCCTTTGGATGGGGTACTATATGGGCTTTATCGTCATTATTCCAAAAATAGTCATTATATGCTAGTATTTTAAGTGCTTCGTTAATAGTTTTTGGCAAATCTGTGTGCATTTCAATCATGGTATTTTAGATAATTATTAGTATATTATAGCATAACTGGTAATATAGTCAACCATGAAAAAATATAAAAATAAAAGTGTCAATGTTAGAAAACAATTAAAAATTAAGCTGGAAAATACGCTGACCAGACACAAGAATATTGCGGGATTTAAGCCCACAGATCAACAGGCATATCACTGGTTCAGAATAATAAACAGAGGATTATTCAACAGTAGATTACCAATGGTGCCAATACAAATTAAAAAATTACATAAGGACTGGGGAAGATGTGTGGCTGATTGGGATAATAGAAAAACTCCAAAAGGTAAATTTGATCAAAGAGTTATACCTCATCATATACCAGTTACATTTTACTTTGAAATACACTGTAAGTTTCCCACGTGGAAAGATTTTATTGAAACTTTAGCACACGAAATGGTGCATCTGTATCAAATGGCTTGGTTAAAAGATCCTTACTCAAATCACAACGCAAACTTTTATGCTTGGAAAAATAAATTTAAACTAGCAGGACTAGGCCTATCAAGGTGCTAGTACCTTTCCAAACTCTTTATAATTAATAATTTTACTATTGCCCATGTCTGTTCCTGTCTGCAGATAGTTCAAGTAGTCGGGTGGGTTGTCATGCACTATTGTAAAATTACAATAAGGTCTTTTTTTAAGTAGGTCTCTAAACCATTTTAACCAACCTTCGAATATTGTATCGTTATTTCTTTCACCATAATTTTCTGAGTCTTGGTATATGTTGTTTAATTGATTTGCGCCATACTCTCTGAAGTCAAAACCTAGTAGATATATTTCTCTATGTCCGTGAACTGTGGCCGTCCATATGGCTTGATTGCCACTGATAGTGTGCGTGTTGTTTGGAATCAAGACAAACCCAGGATGCCTGCCTACTTCTATTGAAGGTGTGTACACCCAACATTTATCTTGTACTCTTTCGTTGTCAAGTTCTATAGACATTTTTGCATCAACACAAAACAAATAATCTGGCATAAAATCTCTGTAGAGTGCGTTACAGCCATAGGTTTGTCCTGAGCTTTTTAATTGGGTTAGGTCAAAGCCTTTTCTCGAAGGCCCGTTACCTATGATGTAAGCGTTACCACGAGGTACGGCTTTTACCTTGTCTGGTTTGTAGGAGTCCTCAATTATTTTTTTTCCTTTTCGTATTACTATTCTGTCTATGGTTGTCTCGCCAGTATACGGTTCCCATTTAATTGGTTCTATTTGTCTCATTTTAGATAATGATCCTCTAATCTTTTTTTAATTCTTTGCCATGGTAGTCCTTGTGCAATTTCGTCTGTCCACCATTCAGTGTAAGCTAACTTATTTGCCCATTGTTTTCTATCAGGCATATTGGGATTATCGATATTTTGAAATGTGCTGTTACCAACATCATAGCTCAAACTAGCTTCAGAGACATACACAGGAATACCGGAGAAAACCGCGGTCATGGCAGGATTGCTAGAGTGACTTACAACGGCCCAGGCAGTTTTTAATCTTTCAGCAAGGTCAGTGTCGTCGTATGTTTTCCTGTCTCTTACAGGCCCAACTATTTTAACATCCTTATATTTTTTTGTATCTATTATTACATGATTCCTAGGGTGCGGCCTTATTATTATAGGCCTGTCTGTGTATTTCCTTATTTCAGTAATTTGATTATCAAACCATTTTGACATTGGAGGATTGTTTCTCCATTGATGGCTTCTTGTATGCTGTCCACAGATTATAATATTGTTTCCTGTTTGTTTCCATGGTTGTAGTTCTATATTAAATTTTTTCCAACGTTCATCATCGCCCACTTGTTGATTGGCAAAGTCTGCCTCTCGATTTATTCCGTTTATACCTATTTTCCAAGTCTCGTTTCGTTTGATGCCTCCCACTTCGATAACAATGACAGGTTTGTTTTTGCTTCTATAGTCTTGCCAAATTTTTTGATAGTTGGCCATTCTGCCTTGCCACAGCACAGACCATATCACTGCAACATCACATTGTCCATCGTCTGTGTTTACTAAAACAATATCTCCAGAACGTTTTATACTTTTTAAAAAAGCATCAAACACAGGTTTAGAATTAAGCGGCCCGTGATTTGTAAAACAACTTATCTTCATTTGTTCTTCCAGTAATCTATATTTTTCATATCAGGCGTTTTTCTTATGTCTTCTGCTTTAGAACTTTTTGCATCTTTACGATCGCCTTTGAAGTGATCTATATATTTGCCAAGTTCACTGTTTACAAATACATGATGTCCTTTAACACCTTTTGAATATCCTATGTCGTGTACTTTCGCCGAGTGTTGTTGTCTATATTCTTTAGTCAAGTGCCAGAACACATAAGAGTCATGCCATTCTAAAAGATCAAATATTTTTGCAGAAGTGTAAAGTTTTTGCCAATCGTCTACAAAGTTTTGTACAAGTTTATGTTTAATGTTATAGCACACCAACCCACACTCTGGATACTTGTTACTGCCTCTGTCATTTTCTCTGTCCAGATACGTTACTAAGGTATTGTCAGGACAAATACTTTTTAAAAATTCTATTGGTATATCTCTAAATGTATAGGTATCGTCATCTAGCCATATCACATAGTCGTAATCGGTGTATGTTTTTACAGCATGAGTAACACACGATACCTTGTAACTAAATTTTACAGCATTCCAAAGATATGATTCTTTTTTTGCATCAAGTCCGCCTTCGGTTGCTAACTTAGGTGAACGTCTAACGCCACCCGGTATCTCGTTAAGTTTACCCATTGCTACTGGATCGTTTTTATATTTTTTTCGGAAGTTGTCTAGGTCTGCATTGGCCTTATCTATATCCCACCAGGTAACACGTTGATCGTGATAGTCTGGTCTAGCTCCCTCACAGTATACTGTTATGTCAGCATCTGGCCATCTGTCCAAGACCGACTGCACCATACGTTTTGAATATTTGTTCCAGTCTCCAGGTTTAAATGTTGTAATTACTTTGTATTTCATATTTTAATTTTGTATTTTTTAATCCAGTCGTTTATAATCCATGACGGAACTAAAGATTTACCTGCTTTTTGACTTGCTTTAATAATATCTAGTCCACCCTTATCTTGCAAGGCACTGTTATAAAAATCAGTTAGTTCTTTACTTTTGTTTAAGGTCAACCAATAGCCCAACGGTACTGTCCATCCTGTCTTTTGTTTATGAACTATCTTATTTGGCATAATATTTTTGTATGCTTTTTTTGTGGGCAGTTTAGTATCACCTTTTTGTTTTCCTATTTTTTGTTCGCTCGGTATACTCATACAGTACTTCATAAACATTTTTGTTGCTAAAGGAAATCTACCTTCCATACTGTATGCCATTCCGTATTTGTCGTTCCTATTAAAGAATTCTTCAGGAACCTGTGTTACACAATCCAATGCCATGTAAGATGCTATTGGATCTTTTGGATTCCACAAATCCTCTGGATAAAGTTTTTTTAATTCGTCTCGCACTTGATTTTTTGTCAAGTCACCACCCATTACTAGGCCAGCCAATGGACGTTTTATCCGTTGCATCCAAAGGCTTATCACATCATCCCAGCACTCAATTTTACGTTTACCTATCATTCTAAAAAGATATTCTGGTTGTTTCATCTTCCAATACTTTGGATATCCTCCGAGTATTTCATCTCCCATATCACCTGCCATTGTAACTACTATTCCATTTTGATGTAAAATTTTATTTGTATGGCAATACATCGCAATACTTTGATTATACATAGGTTGCTCCATATAATATATTGCGTCGTCCCAACAGTCAATTATATCCTTGGGTGTAATTTTTACGACAGTATGATCATAACTTTCATACTTGGCAAGGTATGCGGCCGCCTCTGCATCGCTGTTAAAGTCCTCATCACGTACAACGTTAGGTTCCATTTCGTTAGTAAAGGTCACTGCAGGCCCTTTTATTTTATTCAGCTCGTGTGCTACAAGACTAGAATCTAATCCACCGCTTAAGAAAACGCCAATCTTTCTTTGACCGATGCTACACATTTCAACAGTAGCCTTGGCCATTCTTCTAAATTCTGCTTCCCTAAACGTATGGTTGCTAGTTGGCTTGATAAAAATTCTTTTATGTTCTTTAATTTTTTTGTTTGTTATATCGTATATTATTGTCTCGCCTGCAAGTAATTTTTTAATACCGCTGAACACTGTGTTACGTGTTGCATTAATTCCTGTGTGCGCCAAGCAACTCATGGCAAGTTTATCAACCTTGTTTGATCCAGGAACCTTGTCCAACATACCTTTTATTTCAGAGCCAAACACTAACCCTTCGTTTATTTCTGCATAGTACACAGGCTTGATCCCTGCATGGTCTCTGCTTAATGTAATTTGTTTCTTCTTTGGTTCGTAGTATGCAAATCCATGCATCGAATCTATTTCGTCTATGAAGGCCAAGCCAAACTCGTCTAGTCCCCAAGCCAGTAGTTCCGTATCGCAACCAGTGATACCTGCAAAGCCTTTGCCGTTGTATTTCTTTTTTAATTCGTAGTAATTAAATATTTCGCCATTGTAAACAAGTGTATTACCTTTAGGAGTTTTCCATGGCTGTATGGACAATTCTGGATTGGCCATTATGCTCAAAAGATTATGTCCTAATGTAACTGTATGGTCTGGATCCCACCAAACTTTAGATCCATCTGGTCCTCTGTGCTTACAAGTGTCAATGTATTTGGCTATAAATTCAGGGTCGTGAGCAGTTATTCCGTATATCCCACACATTTAAAATCCTAACCTTTTTTTAAAACGTTTGAATACAGTGCCGTCTTTGATTTCTTTTTCTGTCCATTGCTTGTATCCTAAATCGTATACCCATTGATCCCTGTCAGGGTATTCGGGATTTTCAATTTTAGTTAGGTCTTTATTTGCTACTGGCCAAGCAAGTGCAAGATCTGAGGTGCAAAAGGTAGGTACTCCACGAACACAAGAGTCGATGCAGGCAGTAGAATTGTGAGTAACAACAGCATGACAATTATTTAATGCGTCTTGGTAGTTAAATCTATAATACTTTTTCTCATCTCCCTTAAAAAATTTTTGTCCTATTATTACCTCTACTCCGTCTTTAGGAAATTCATTTAACCGTTTTTCCATTGCCGCAACATGGTTGGGGTGCGGCCTTACTAAAAATTTCCTTTTTGTTATTGGCCTTAATTTTTTGTAAACGTCATTAAACCATTTTATAGGATCTAGTTCGTTCATAGACCAGTTATCTTGTGGCTGTAAAACAAAAAGTATAGGATCATCAGGCCTAGTTTTTCTCCACGGATCGTAACGTATATTCCATATATCTTTCATTTTTTCCCATCTGTCAGGAGGACTATTATCACTTAAAAAATTTCCATTATTCATTGGAGAATATACTGCCACACGCCAGTGGTGATTAGGATCTGTAATTGTGTTGCCAAAACTAGACAGTATGCCACCGTCAAATGTAATAATAAAAATGCCTTTTTTCTTTGCACGTTCAACTAGATCTCTCCGTCTACCTTTAGTATGGTGCATTTGGTTCGTACCTCCGTAGCCAAACATACAACCAATTGGTGTGTGTGGTTCCATCTCGTCTTTGGACCATTGTCCTTCTTTGTGTTCGTTGACCATTATAGGTTCGTCTCCACAAGCCTTTATGCCCTCGGCCATGTGTTTCAGTAGGTCCCAACTAGCACCTCTACGTCTATCTTTTACTGTTCTTCTAAATATCTCAACCTTCATATGAATCTTTTCTTATGAACAACATTTCTAACATTAGTTTGTCTCGTCTCCTGTTAATTACAACATCGTAATTGTTTGCTTTAAATTTATCGCAAATGATTTGTGCTTTATCAAGTGCTAGGTATATGTCTTCGTTAGGTTCAAAGTTCAGTTCAAATTCCATTGCAACGAATTTACAATCAATTTTTTTATCTAATACCTCATGGCCAAACTGCCACCATAATCCTTCGATGTCCGCCTTAAGTATATCAACCTTAGTCATTTCAAAGTCTTTCATTATTGACTCTAAATTTTTAGTTTCAACATTTACACTTTTAAAGTTGTCTCCTCTTTTGACTAACGAAAAGCTCTGCTCCAGTTTATGCACACCGTACTGATCCGACTCTCTTGCTGGATCGTAATAGAATGGCACTACTCCATTCACATCGCTGTATGCAATAGGTGTGAAGTGTAACCTTTTGGATACCTTTCTATTAACAACATTCTTGGTAGGGTCTGACTTGTTAATTAACATTCTACTGGATCTGTTGATTATCATTTCAATTTTATCTTTACTATAAGGAGTTGGATCAAACAGTTGCACAGTAATATTTTTGTTAGCAAAAGCAACGGCTTTTTCAAATCCTGCATCGCCACCTACGCCAAAACTTAGAACACTGTGACTTTCATCAACTATTGATTGCGGTACATAGTAATTTTTAAATTTTGTTAAGTTAGCCATGTCCTTGGCCTCCCTAAAATTGTTTTTGTTTTCCCACTCTCTTATTATTTTTACTCTCTCAACCACGTGTGGTTTAATTTTATCTGCCATCTAGTACCTCCAAATAGTAACCATTTCTAAATTCTTCTTGGGTAAATTGATTGTAAGCCAAACTGTTCAACACCGGACGTGGATCTGCATACTTCGGTGTTTCAATTTTACTGAAGTCCTGTTCACACACAGGCAAACATGGGTTATCAAAATTAGTAAAAGCAGGCACACCGTTTGTGAGTGCCTTAATAGTAATTGAACTATTAAATGTTACAACAGCATGAACTTGATCCCATTCGAATGGCTTTGCTGGTTGATTGTTAGCACTAGTGCCTGGAACCATCTTGCCTTCTCCGTCAATGATTGCTTTAGGGTTATAAGGTTTTTCTCTTACTACAAGTTCTCGATCAGTATTTTCTTTTAAAACTTTTAAAGTATTTTTAAGCCAGTCCTTGCCGTCGAACATTTCTGCCATTGCATGACTGGGTGGTACTACTAATACATATTTGCCATTTTTATGAAATGGTATAAGATCATCTTTGAATGTTTTTTTAAATCTGTCGTCAGGCCTATGATCTACAAAAGTCTTAACGTGTTCGTTTTTCACACACCTCATCCAGTAAGGAGTGCCTCTACTTTCTCCCCAATAAGGTCTATCTATGTAATAAAAATCTTTATTGTTTTTTTGTGCGTGTTTGTATACTAAATGTGTGCCTCGCAATACTCCCATAAAGACTACTTTGTCAAAGTCTGTTGTGCCTACAACTGTTTCGTAGTTTGTTAATTTACAATTTGGCATACCACGTGCCGCACTTTCAACATATTTTTCTGTTTTTGCTCTTTCGGTTCTTACTGCGTAATTCATTATCTAACTTCGTTTACCTTATACATTTTTGCAAAACCTCTTTTAAATTCTCCAATGATGTTTACACTTCTTCTAAACATTTTTGGATCAACACGTCTTGATACACCATGCACAGTGTTTGGAGAGTTATTAGCAAACATCACAAACGTATTTCTTTTGTAAGGTATACTTTTTACAACTGGACCCAAATTATCTCTGTAAATTTGTCTTCCACCTTTCATGTCAACTTTTTTAACATCGTCTAATACCGAATGTATTTGAAACTCTCCGCCAGTGCTAGTATCATCTTTATATGGCATATACAATAAACCGGCCCACATTTCCATTGGATTATCAATATGAGGAGTACGTGAAGTTTTCTCTTCAATAGGTTTATGCATCACAACCTGGCAATCAGTCCATATATTTTTATTCTCATCTGCCCAACCTCTTGCTCCAAGGTCGTTTTCAGTAAAAGTTTTATTCAGCAATACACTTGGCATATAAAATTTAAACAGTTCGTTTACTTCATTAAACCATTCAGCCGAAGTATGATACTGTGCAAACTTACGCCATATCTCTGGTTGAAAATTAGAATCAAGCATAACGTTTGCTTTCATTCTATAACATATACCGTTGTCATACGGGGCGGTGTTTAGCACTTGTTTTTCCGGAAAACTGTTCTCTAATTCTTCGTACAAGTCCCAAGGCAATGCATCTTCTATCACAACGTGTGGATAAGGATCTGTTTGTACTTTTGGTTTTTTTTGTAATAATGAATACATGGTTATATTATAAATTATATCAATCTAAATGTCTAATTAATTTAGGTATATCAACGTCAAAATTAATTAGATCATTACGCCTTTTTACACCTTTTGGCTTTTTACCATCTGTTGTTATAGGTATAGTTTTTGCAACAAATACTTCGTGTTTTAACTTAAGGCTGTTTGACAACAGCGGGTATACTTTCTTATGCAACATTTTTTCATCCTGTATTTCAATTATCTTTGTTTTCTCTTTGCACCACAGTGTGTTGACTAGTCCTGCACCGTGTGTTGCTAACACGTGAGTTGCTTCGGCAAACACTTTTACCTGTTCTCGGATTGGTAAGTCTTCAAGCACAACTGATTCCCAACCTTTTAGTGCCAGTAAAAGTTCATTGGCATTTTTTAATTTTCTTGTGTGTGCTTTGTCACGTGATACAAATATTTTCCTAAAAGGTTTTTTATTTTCTGGTATTCCAAAAGAACCTTTGAAGTGTCTCAACCATGGTGGTAGGTGTGGAGTTACCACGCCGTCTGCACAGTTACTCATCGATGGTGCAAGTAGATGTTGGAATCGCCACGTCTCTCCCTCGGGCATCACGTAATACTTTAAATCAGGAAACAACTCTTTTGCAACTTTGTCAAAGTACGGACTTGGATTTGCAAGGATATAGATGTACTTGGCAAAGTTTGTTGACCATCTCTTCTCTATCAATCTAAATTTGCTTATCACATCTATCCATATGTGCCATGGATTGCCTGTGCTGTGTTTGTCTATAGGTAACCAAACGTATTTGTATGTGCCGTTGAATTGTCTTGTAATCGGTGGCATCTCGATAGCAATCTCTTCGCCCCATGAGTCCCACATTTGGTGATTCTTCATTGGTTTATTTTTATACTTGTCAAGCATAGGCCATAGATGCTCTGTTATCATGTGTCTGTTTTCTGTTAGTAGAACTGGTAAACTATTGACCGAACAGTTGTTGAATTCCGCTACAAAAGTTGGATTGCTTACAAATTGGCTTGAGGCCTTTGGATGATATTTCATGCTTATGTCATATGATGAGTCAACAATATCGTGTTTATCTAAGAAGTATCTTATGCTGGTAATATTTTTAACAAGTTGCGACATCGGATTTTATATTGTATAATTAATTATTATACTATGACACCCACTCATATTTTTACGAACGGCTGTTCTTTTATTACGAAAAGACCCAAAGAAGGGGTAGACACCCATGTTGGTATTGAACTGGCCAAACTAATGAAGCTCAAAGAAGCAAGGCATTTTGGTGCAGGCGGTAGAGGGAATAAAAGGCTCAGTATCTCTACTAAAGTTTGGTGTCAGAAAAATTCAGTTTTGGCAAGAAGTTGTTTCTTTGTAATAGGTATAACGTCAGGCCAAAGAATTGATTTTCCGGTATCCGATGGCTATAAGAAACATAAATTTCCTGAGTTGAACTCGTTTTGGAAAACGTACAAACCAAACGAAAACTCAAACACTGCAAAATTTTTTAAACACTTAATGGTAGACCAATCTTGTGATATAGATCAAATGATGCATTATGAATCTTTAGAAGCTACACTAAACTTACAAAATTTTTTTAAGTTAATGAAGTATCCTTATGTAATGTATAAAACACTGCCAGATACACAGTTGATACGAGATAAAAGAGACATCAAGCACAAGGATATAAGATCACTAGAAAATTTAATAGACAAGAAAAGATACTACAAGCCCGAGTCATCTCATATGGAATATACAATAAAAAATAACCAACACTGTGCACCAAATGATAGTCATCCTTCAGCCGATGGCCATATTGATTGGGCAATTCAATTGAAAGAATTTATAGATGTTAACAATTTACGCACCATTTAACAATTTAAAAAGCAAGGCATGGGAAGTGTTTTCCGGTGTAATGAAATCATGGCCTGAGGCACACCAAGCTCTAGATAACAGTAAAGCAACAGATCCACTTTCTAATTCAATGTTTTGGGGGTTTGTAAACAATAATCTTTCAATGGTGAAAAAATTAGAAGAACGTAAACATCAGTTTTGGTTTACAGATACTCCATACTTTGGTAGATTTGATAATAATAATTTAAAGCCAGATAATCATTATTGGCGTATATCTAAAAACAAAATTCATGCGACTTATATCAAAGGTTGTAAGTCTGATAGGTTTGATAAATTTGGCATAAAGATCAAAGCACCCGATTTCAAAGGTAGTTATGTATTAGTGTGTCCTAGTTCGACTGGCATACACAATTATTTAGATAGGCCCAATTGGACAAGTGAGACTGTAGAACAAATTAAAAGATACACAGACAGACCAATAAAAATTCGACACAAGCCACGGGGCAGGGGAACATCGGGACCAAGTGAAGCAAAAGTTCCCCTATCCGAGGACCTTAAAGATGCTTGGTGTTTAGTTACAAGTTGTTCAATTGCGGCTGTGGAAGCACAATGCATGGGCATACCTGTCATGTGTGATGAAAAAAGTTTTGCTAAAGAAGTTGGCGGACAAGAACTGGCAGACATTGAAAATCCTTTCTTTGTTGGCTGTGAAGAATGGTTGTACAGTTTAGCTTATCAACAATTCACACCCGAAGAGTTTGCTAATGGTAAAGCTGTAGAAATACTATTAAGCCAGGAAAAATTATGATTAACAACTTAACACATTTTGGTTGTAGTTTTGCTGTTGCCAACGGTGTGCCTAAGTACGTAGAAGGCCTGAAATCCGGAGCATATGTTCATACCGATAAATTAAGAGAAGAATTCAAACGGAGATACAAAGTCCAACCCGAAGAACCACAGTCCTGTGGATCTATTATTGCAAAAAAATTAGGATTTAATTTTACAAAGATTGCAGAAAATGGTGCAAGTAATGAGATGATATTTAGAAAAGTAATCGAAACAGAGTTAAACAATTCTTTCGTGTTAATTGGATTTACAAGTAACAATAGACGGGAAGGATTGACCACCACCAAAAGAAGCTCTCACTGGCATACTTGGAAAATGGTTGCCCCTGGTGAAGATGCAAAGTACAAAGATTTAATATTTAAACCATGGAAAAACGAATATAAGCCTGCTATAGAAGAGGAAGGCCAAATTAGAACTGTGATGCAAATAATCTATATGCAAAATTATTTTAAAAATAACAATATACCATACTTAATGTTTAACGCATTATGGAATGGATTTGATAGACCAATGACAAGAGAGTGTAAAGACTTACTATCAAAAGTCGATGAAAAACATTTTTATGAATTACGAGGAACATTTGATAACGTTCAGCATGGCTGGTGTGTAAAAGAAGGATTGCAAGTATCAGAACAAGACGACCACCCAAATATACAAGGACAATTGGCCTGGGCAGAAAAACTTATGCCGCAGGTGGAGAGTATTCTAAATGCAAATTGATCCATGGTCAAAAATGATATTTGTACATATACCTCGGACAGGAGGATCATGGTTCACTTACTCGTGGAGAATGAACACAGATCGCACAGGCAAACTTTGGTGGAGCCAAACTAATGTGTTAATGAATACCAAAAACCATAACAGAGTAACTATTGGAAGACACGGAAGATTATCAGGAATCAAACGACAACTTAACGACATCCATGCTGATATACAAGATTACAAAGTAATCACTTTGGTCAGAGAACCTATTGATAGAGTAGTAAGTGCATGGAAGTGGTTTTCGATTGTAAAAGATACAGCAAAGAATCATGGTTGGAAAACTATAGATGATATGTTAGATGAATACGAGCAAGGCCATAGAAGATCAAACTATCTGCCACAAACATATTGGTTGTTAGAGGAAGGAACTAAATTTGATCACATTTTTAGATTTGAAGATTTATTAGAAGGCCCACAGCAAATCCAAAAGGTATTTCCTGAATATAATCCAAAAGGAAAACTTAGAAGGACTAATCAAAAAATAAGTTTAACACCAGCACAAAAGACTAGGATTAGAGAACTGTACAAAGAAGATATTAAGTATCTTAAAAAATATTATGATTGAGCAAGTTAATGGATTTTGGGTTCCATCAAATGATGTACATATCCAAGATTGGAAAAAAAATAAAAATTTTACACAGAGTAAGTGTTTAGAAAAATTCATTGCTTATTGTAAAAATAAAAATTTAAAGTTTGATCATATATTAGACATCGGGGCATGGGTTGGCACGTGGACAATGGCCATGAACGACTTTTGTGGTAGAGTAGTTGCCTTTGAACCTGACCCTATTCATTACCAATGTCTTGTAAAAAATTGTCCTGATAATGTTGAAACGCATCAATTAGCAGTTGGCAATGAAAATAAAATGATATCTTTGTCGGAAGACAATTTTACACAGGCCAAGCGTGTAGTAGGAGAAGGAGACATTCCTATGATTACTGTAGATAGTTTAAAATTAAATGATGTTGATCTTATCAAGATTGATGTAGAAGGATACGAATTAGAAGTGCTTAAAGGTGCAATTAAAACATTAAAAAATATAAAATATTTAATGATCGAATTAAACAATAACACAAAAAAATATGGATCAAATAATACGGAAGTAGAAAAATTTCTACATGACTTAGGTTTTAGAGTGTTAATACAGCACTGGCCAGATAAGGTATTCATTAAAAAATAAAATTTTAAATAGACATATGAAGATTTTCATTACAGGTGTTGCAGGTTTTTTAGGTTCTCATTTAGCAGACTTAATGATATCCCAGGGACACACAGTTGCTGGTAATGATAATATGATCGGTGGATACACAGATAACGTGCCACAAGATGTAGAGTTTCATCAAGTAGACTGTTGCGATTTGGAAAACTTGACCAAGGCTATGGAAGGGTGTGATATTGTATACCACACTGCCGCAACGGCATATGAAGGGCTGTCGGTGTTTTCTCCTGTTCTTGTTACAAGAAATATTTTTGAAGCATCAGTTACAACCATTACAGCGGCGATAAGAAACAAGGTAAAACGTATTGTGTATTGTTCAAGCATGGCAAGGTATGGCCATCATGACGAAGTACCATACAAAGAAACTTACGAATGTCGTCCACAAGACCCTTATGGTATTGCAAAAAAAGCCGGCGAAGATGTACTTAAAAATTTATGTGAAACGCATGGAGTAGAGTATGTGATTGCTGTCCCACACAACATTGTTGGACCAAGACAGAAGTATGACGATCCATTTAGGAACGTTATGTCGATTATGTTGAATAGAATGTTACAAGGTAAGCAACCAATCATATATGGAGACGGCGAACAAAAAAGATGTTTTAGTTACATTGACGATTGTTTGTATTGTTTGAATGCACTTGCATTTAATAATAACGTTGTTGGTGAAGTAATTAACATAGGACCAGACGAAGAGCCGGTTACAATTAATGAACTAGCCGAAGCCTGTGCAAACGAAACAGGAGTAAACCTCGATCCAATACATCATAAAGATAGGCCTAAAGAAGTCAAACTTGCAACTTGTTCGTCAGACAAAGCACGTAAGTTGTTAGACTATAAAACATCAACAAATATGCGACAATCAGTAAAAAAAACTGCTGAATATATTAGGTCTCGTGGAACAAAAAAGTTTCAATATCATTTACCTTTAGAAATTATAAATGAGCATACTCCAGATACCTGGAAGAAAAAATTGATATGATTTCCTTTAGTTGCCCATCTCGAGGAAGACCAAGTTATGCTAAAAGGTTAATTGATACAGCAGAAAAATTTGCCAAAACTGATGTTGAAATTATGTTTTATCTTAACGAAGACGATCCTACATTGCCGGAATATAGAGATTTATTACAAAAAAAATATTATAAAGTAGGCCCAAATCAATCTACTTGTTTTAGTTGGAACGAAATGGCATATAGAGCAAAGCATGATATCGTGATGCTAATGGGAGACGATGTTGATGTGCAAACACAGGATTGGGACCAACTGATTAAAGAACAATTTGACGAGTACCAAGATAAAATTTTAATGGTTGTACCTAATGATGGAAGATTCAAAGGGACCAAATCGTTAGGTAAAACTGTGAAACTTTGGCCAGACGAAGACTTACCAGCGGCACATTTTGCAGTACACAAAAATTGGATCAATACTTTAGGCTATCTAGCACCACCATTTTTTTGGCATTGGCACGTTGACTCGTACACACAGAAAGTTGCCCGTAAAATAAACAGGTGTTTGTATTTGCCAACAGTTGTTTTTAAGGCAAAAAAAATGTTTGACAATACAGGCAAACAAGTTCGGACAAATTTAAATATCAATAATAGAGATAATTTTGTTTGGGATAAAGTTAAAACTAGACATCTAAATGCAGATATCAAAGCACTAGAAACTTTTATTAAAGATCACCCATCTCAATAAAACATTTATTTTTACGTGTCTTTTGTATAAAAAGATTTAAGGTAATCCTATTAGTGGTTTGATTGCTTTCGTAAGAATGCCAAGTTTGTCCTTGTTGTCCACAAAATATAAAAGTGCTATTCGGAATCCATTCTGCTTCTTTTACAAAACGTTTTTCAGTTTGTGCAGAATACATTTTAGTCCCAACATTATTTTTAGGAGTTATGTAAGTCACTGAACTCCAAACTTTTTCTAGCCCCTCTTGGTGTATATGGAATTTATAAGGTAAAGGCGGAGTTACTGATATATGAGCGTTAATACCCAAGCTAGGATATGATCTATATTTGGGATATACCTCACATAGTTTTTTTACATTTCTTAAAAGATTTTTACAGATGTCTACAGTATCGTCATAGAAATCAAAATCGTATTCTTTGTAGTTTCTTGGAAATATGTGGTGTAATTCTGACGTGTCAAAATTAAATTTTTCTTTGCATTCTTTTTCAAGTTTTGCAAACACACTGTCGCTCAATGTATTATTAAGTATTTGGTATGGCCATGGCTGTAATTCTACAGGTGTTGTCAAACACTTATCTAAAAATCTTTCACCTTCAGTCATTAATTTTCAATCCTTTTTTTATATTTAAATAAGTTTTACTGTCAATATCTATCTGGACAACAGGTCTTCTAGGAAAAAATTTTTTTCTTTCTTTAATCTTAATTTCATTAGATGTTGTAATAAAAATGCCATTACTTGAGTAATTAATAATTTTTCCTGCAAGTTTTATATCATTACCTGCATCTTTATCTGCACGTTCTCGAAAAAACCACAGGCATATAACATCTTTAGATAGCTCTATATCTCTTAAATCGTCATGAAATTTACATTTTAAATTATAAGTTTTTTTAAATTCAGACCAAATCTTACCATCGAATCTGTTTTGGTTTTCGTATAAATGATCGTATTCTAGTGTAGGTATTATTATCCTTGCAAAGATATATTCTACTGGCTCGTTGTGAAAATTCTTATTGACTAATCTTTTAAAAAAATCCATTATGCACTGAACAGATTTATCACTTCTTTCTTCCAGTCATCTGCATATTCACAATCTCTGTAACCATCAAACCATGGTCCACCTTCTGTGTAATGTAAAATTTTAGGCTTTCCATCCTCGGGTTCTTTATACCAGCCAACTAACCAGTTGTAGTTGTGAGGTAGTGCACCAACTTCAGAATCTTCTAGCCAAGTGAATCTATGAAGAAATTTTGGTGATTGTTGATTTAAAAAATCTGGTGTCAACATTTTATTTTTAGGATGTTCGCAGTTCCATAACACCATGCTACTCCAATTTTTTCTAGGATATACTGACTGTACTTGTCCATCCATTTTTGTTGTTTCTTTTGGTTTGTAATCGTGTTGTACACAAACAACAGCTTTAGTTGGATCACAATATTTTTCAAGTTCGTTACTAGGAATTTTCCATACAAAATCACAATCGCAAAATACTGCCCAGCCTTTAAAATCATTTAGATAAGGCACAAAAAATCTAGTGAAAGTAAATTCTGTAGATGCAAGTTTATCTTTTTCACGGGTATAGATTCCTTGAGCTCTTAGGTCATTTTGTTTGAGAGGAATTACTTCTGCATTTTGATCTCTACGTTTAATAGAGTGTTCGCATACTTGATATGCTATATCTTCTCGTGAATCCCAGCCTACGTATATTTTCATTTTACTAAAATCTTGTGTATTTGTTGCCAATTATTTACACGGATAATATCGGGGTGCTTAAAGTCACGGTTGTAAGGATGGTCTATTAATATAGGCTTTAAACCGTAATTGAGCCCGGCTAGTGCGTTCTTTGGCTTGTCCTCTACCCAATACAGTCCGGTATTGTGAAATTCGGCTAATACGTCGTCTTTGTCTGCT
>MDSV01072042.1_pt1 | contig 23714 bp, 22 predicted proteins | sample 810851 | NCBI WGS metagenome assembly MDSV01 (sample SAMN05326640, study PRJNA326480) | marine metagenome | isolation source: seawater | place: Atlantic Ocean: North East | collected 2012 | reverse complement strand
TTAGGCTTTATACCAAGAATCTTGGACCGCTGCGTACCATATAAATACACCAAATGCGATTTTGTTTACAAAGTCTGCTAGGTTATAGATAAGGTTTAAGCTTGACGCATCTACCCCACCCAATAAATAACCGAATAAATACCCTAAAGGATAAATAGCCCAACCGACTAGCACAACCATACGACAAGCATTAAATGCCATTTGTGCTGCTGCACTACCACTAGCATCATTTACCTGACTAGCTTCGCCTCTAAATATTTCATTTAGAATATAAATCCAGCCCGCCATACCTATGATGAATCCTACAAGAGCCGGCAACATTCCTGCTTCTCCCGCAAATCCTCCAATTAGCATAACCAGCGTGCCTATCAAAAGTCTCCAAAATACACCAACACTGACTGTTGTGACAGCAGCCAATATTAGATAAAATTCAATCATTTGTAGAGGTACTGTAAGTAACCAATCAATATATCTGAATACTGTAGGTGATTCACCTGTAGCTACCCACACTTCTCTCATGTAGAAATAGTGAACTGCAGCAATTAAAGTTACCAATGAAATAACAGACAGTGATGTTTGCCATTTCCCGGAAACTCGGCTTCTTTCAACAATAAAAAATACTGTTGCTGCAACCATTGATATTGAAATTAGCCAGAATGTAATACCTACCACATCATTTGACTTAAGATCAGCTGCAAACACCAGTGATGGCATTAAAGCTACTGAAAAAATGGCTAAAGCTTTTGTTAATAAATTTTTCATAAAAGTTCCTCCTTGAATGAGATAAATATACAAAATATTAGGATTATATTATCTTAAATTGACAAATAATTATAGTATAACTTCAGATAGAGTCTTTTTTGCATCACCAAAAAGCATTCTGGTATTATCCTTAAAAAATAAAGGGTTTTCTACGCCTGCATATCCAGTAGACATGCCTCTTTTCAGTACTACAGTGTGACTGCCTTTCCAACATTCAATAACAGGCATTCCTGCAATAGGGCTATTTGGATCTTCGAGTGCAGAAGGATTAACAATATCATTAGCTCCAATAACTATAGATAAATCAATAGTTTCGAAGTTATTATTAACCTCATCCATCTCATAAACAATATCATAAGGAATTTGTGCTTCTGCAAGTAATACGTTCATATGTCCGGGCATTCTACCTGCAACCGGATGTATAACAAAGAACGTATCAATATTTTTACCTTTGAGCTTGCTAATCATCTCATTCACTATAAATTGTGCTTGCGCAACAGCCATTCCATAACCAGGAATAATAGCTATTTTTTTTGATGCAGAAATCATGGATTTAAATTCTTCGATATTAATAGCTTGAACATCACCTTGATCCTGTTCAGTAGACGCAGATACTGGCGATTCCGTTCCAAATCCCCCTGCAATGACTGAAATAAAACTTCTATTCATCGCTCGGCACATAATATAACTTAAAATAGCACCGCTACTTCCAACTAAGGCACCCACAACGATTAATAAGTCATTGCTCAACATGAATCCTGTAACAGATGCTGCCCATCCAGAGTAGGAATTTAACATGGAGACTACTACAGGCATATCAGCTCCACCAATGGACGCGACAAGATGGATGCCAAATAGAAAAGAAATGATTAACATGATTATGAGAGGGTCCATTGCAATATCGATTGTTCCCGCTGAGACAAATTGAGAGCCATAAAAAATGATGGCTATAATCATTATTAAATTCAAATAGTGTTTGGCAGGTAACAATAGAGGATTCCCGGATATTTTGCCACTAAGTTTACCAAAAGCTACTATTGAGCCAGAAAATGTAACCATACCGATGAAAATTCCTAAATAAATCTCTATGGAGTGAATAGTTTTTTCAATCCCGATATAATCGATAGCTGGATTAATAAAATTCACTAGACCAACCAGAACAGCTGCTAGACCGACCAGGCTATGTAGGATTGCAACTAACTCCGGCATCTCTGTCATCATGACTCTTTTTGACAATAGGAGTCCTAAAGAACCGCCAAGTAGAATCAATGTCACCATAAGAGCATAGTTACCTGAAACCTGTGGACCAAATATAGTTGCAACGACGGCAATTAACATTGCTATTATACCGTACTGATTACCTCTTTTTGATGTTTCTGGGTTACTTAACCCACCTAAAGTGAGAATAAATAGAACTGCCGAGACTATGTATAAGGCCCTGACAACTTCCATATTAAATACTTCTAAATTCATTTTTTGAACATGCCTAACATTCTTTTTGTTACAGCAAAACCTCCAAAAATATTAATACTTGCAATAAAGATTGCAAGTCCTGAAAAAATTAATGAAAGTAGATCAGGTGAAGATATCTGTGTAAGTGCTCCTATGATAATTATACTACTAACAGCATTTGTAACAGACATTAATGGAGTATGTAATGAAGCAGTTACATTCCATATAACCATATAACCTATAAAACATGATAAAACAAATACAGTGAAATGATTCATAAAAGATTCTGGAGCAAATGCTCCAACTAAGAACAATGAAAATATTGCAATCAAACCCGGTATAAAAGAATGTTTTTTTTCTATGATAGGTTTTACTATCTTAGGTTTCACATCTTTTGATTTAGATGCTACAGAAACTTGTATTTTTGGTGGAGGATATGTAATCTGACCATTTTTAATTATAGTCATTCCTCTAATAACATCATCTTCCATATTAATGTCTATGACGCCATCATTATTAGGCGTGAGTTCATCTAAAATATGATAAAGGTTATTTGCATATAACTCACTAGATTGAGAGGGGAGTCTTGAGGGTAAGTCTGTATATCCAATAATTTTAACGCCCTTGTACTCAGTCACTTCATCACGTTTACATAACTCACAGTTGCCTCCCTGTTGAGATGCCAAATCTACAATTACTGAACCTGGTTTCATTAAACTAACCATTTCCTTCGTGATTAACTTAGGAGCTTCTTTCCCTGGAATAAGAGCCGTAGTGATTAATATATCGACATCTTTACATTGCTCCTTAAAAAGAGACATTTCGGCATCAATGAATTCTTTACTCATAACTTTTGCGTAACCATCGCTGCTAGAGCCATCCTCATCAAGATTTATTGTCAGGAATTGACCGCCCAAACTTTCAACTTGTTCTTTAACTTCTGGTCTTGTATCAAAAGCTCTAACAATCGCACCGAGACTTGTAGCTGTACCAATAGCTGACAAACCTGCAACGCCTGCACCTATAATGAGTACTTTTGCTGGGGGAATTTTACCTGCAGCGGTTATTTGTCCTCCAAAAAACCTACCAAAAGCATGTGCAGCCTCGATAACAGCTCTTGAGCCTGCGATATTTGCCATAGATGATAATGCATCCATCTTTTGAGCACGTGATATTCTTGGAACTGAATCCATTGATAAAATATTAATATTGTCTTTAGCACATTTCTTTAGCAGATCAGCATGCGTAGAGGGGGAAAAAAAAGATAGTAAAGTTTGATTTTGAGATAATATCTTTATTTCATCTGGTTTTGGTTTATTGATTTTGAGTATAATATCACAGGACCAGACTTTGTTAATGTCAGAAATAATCGCACCTGCTTCTGTATATTCATGATCATAAAAATTAGCATTTAAGCCGAGGTCTTTTTCTACTAAGATGTTATAACCAAGTTTAGAAATTTTAGAAACAACTTTGGGAGTGATAGCTACTCGTTTCTCCCGAGAATCACTTTCTTTTAATATACCAATATCCATATATTTTTATATTAGAACATGCATATGATTTATATACAAATCAAAAAAAATCTAATAGCCAATTTTCTTTTTATATATAGTAAAATATTTAAAATTTATGCTATTACAAAAGTCTTTTCATCTAGGTTTAAGATACATGCGGTATAAAGAATAAAGAAAAACAATAAGTCCTAGAGATACTACATTCATATTATTGAAGAATTGTCCTATAAGGCCCAGAATCATTCCGGTGAGAATTAATATTAAATTATAATCTGATACTTTCATTTTAATTGAGTCCTTATCACTTACTCTCGATTATATCCTATGAATATAGGGTTAGAGTAGTTTTTTTTAATCAACTAATATAAAAATCACCTTTAAATCTAAAAATTTCTTTAATTCTTCAAAAATAAATGTTAATTATCATAGTATGATGAAATCTAATAGCAAAGAACTTGCTTAGGTTATTAATGCAGATTTGTAACTAAATTGATTTGCTAATTCAGAGAGATATGATGACAGAAATAAATTATGAAAAATTGATTGGTCAGTGGCATGAAGACCGAAACCTCATTGAGGGTAGTACAGATAAAGATCAATATATGAAACTAATACAAGAAGCAGGTGAATTATCTGATAGTTTATGTAAAACGAAGGATATTAGAGATGATGTCGGAGATATCATGGTCGTTTTAATTAATATCATGGTAAGGAATAACTTAACAATAAAAGAATGTCTATCTGTTGCATATGAAGATATTAAAGATCGTAAAGGTAAAATGATAGATGGTGTTTTTATAAAAGAAGGTGATGAATAATAAGTCGATAGAACCACCCAACTGCTTTATAACTCCAATTGACCCACTAAGATTTATACAGAGTAATAATCATAATAACCATTAATTTTCTTAGTTATAGTTTTTAGTGAATCTGATTTTATAATCTCGGACCGTTTCAATAGATATTTATTTGTACTATCAATATTTTTACCTTTTATGCTGGATGCTGCATAATCATAACCTAGTGATTTTAATATACTCAAAACATATTGGTTATAAGAGCCATGCGGATAAGAGATTCCTGAGATTTTATTACCAATAATTCTTTCAATCACTTTCTTACTTTCAGATAGTTGATAAAATATTTTTTCATTACTTATTGTGTTTAATCTGACATGATTAAATGAATGGCTTCCTATCTCACAATTATTTAAGCAAGATAAAGATTTAATATCCTCGGTTGATAGGTAACCTTCAGTATCTAGGGTGCTTGTAGTTATATATAGAGTAAATGGTATATTGTATTTATTTAATATCTCAATAGCATCCAAGTTATCCTTATAACCATCATCAATCGTAATTGACAATGTATCTATATTATTTTTCTTATAATCATTTATATTTATTATTTTATAGTTATCTACATAAAACTTAATATGTTCATGAAACTGATGTATATCAATGCTGAAACCATATGTGTCATGTGGATATTTTGTCCCAAAAGCATGATAGATCAATGCTCTATTACCAGGAGGCTGAGTGTATTTTCGATACCCATGATAATAAAAAAAACCTAGTGTTTCTTTGATAGTATTTTTAAGAAGTTTCTTAATAAACATCTATGTATTATAGTACAATAGTTTGTATATCGAAATGGAATAATTATGACTAATAAAATAGAAAAAAACTTAAAATTTTGGGGACATAATTGTTTCAGTATAGTATCAAACCAAACTCTTCTTATAACTGATCCATGGTTCTCTAAAACAGGTGCTTTCTTTGGAAGTTGGTTCCAATATCCAAAGAATCATCACCTTCAAGATGATATTTTGAATATGATTAATAGTTTTGAAAAGGCATTCATTTTTATTTCTCATGAACATCAAGATCATTATGATAAAGAATTTTTATCTAATGTAAGGAAAGATACAAGAATCCTCATACCAAGCTATAAAGATGAATTTTTTAGAAAAGATTGCGAAAGTCTTGGGCTCCAAGTTACAGAAATAAAGGATGCTGAAAAATTTTGTTTAAGCGAAGATTGTTGGGTTAAACCTTATATAAGTCATATAGGTATAAATCATGATTCAGCATTACTAATAGTGACTAAAGGGTTTAGTTTTTTTAATCAAAATGATTGCAAGATTTTTGATAGACTCAAGGAGATTGATGAATTAATTGATTATTATTCAGTACAATTTTCAGGGGCAACTTGGCATCCATCAAATTTTATTCTCACTGATAAAAGAAGAAAAGAAATATCAAGCAAAAAAGTTGAAAATAAACTAAATAGTGTTTTAAATGGAATTAAAGAGATAAAGCCAAAATATTTTCTTCCAGCAGCCGGTCCTGCAATATTTCCATATTTAGAAGACGGGTTATCATATGGTATTGATAATATTTTTATCCATCAAAATTATCTTCATGAGTATTTAAAAAATAATCATATAAAGAATACATTATATCTTAATCCTGGTGAACACTTAGATAGTAATAAAATATTACCAATTCAACCCCCAACTGACTATAAGCAAATAGAAAAATATAAAAAAGCTACTACTGATATTTGGGGGGAACTAGATATTAAATTCGAAAGAAGTTTATTAGAAAAATTGATAGTTGAAAGATTTGAAAAGATATATGACATAGAACTGAATAATACACCCATTCTAATATTTAATTTTGAAAATAGATTTGATAATAAAGATTATCTGAATAATAATAAAATATTTATAGATTTATCAAATAAAAAAATTCTATCTAGATTTGAATATAACAAACCATATGAGGAAGTAATTGCTGATAAGAAATATTTTGCTCTAATGCATTCAAATGAAAGGTGGCAAAATATATATTTGTCTCTAAGGGCAAAAGTTTTAAGAGAGCCAGATATATTCAGTAATGACTTAAATATCTTCCTTTTCTCAGATGTTGATAATATTAGGGATAATTTTATTAATACACGTAATATATCAAATGAAAGGGTCAAGATTAAAAACAAAAAAGGTGAAATATTTGAGATCAATAGATACTGTCCACATAATGGTGCAGATCTTTGCAATGCCGAGATTAACTCTGATAATTATCTTATATGTCCAAGACATGGCTGGAAATTTGATCTGAATAATAAAGGTATTGATAAGTTAACAAAAACCACTATTGATTCACAAAAATTAATTGAGACTAATTAATTAAAATCTAGCATACTGCCTAAAAAAATAAATAAATAATATATTTCAAAAAAATTATTGATATATGATAGTATCATCCCTAAGTATTTTATAATAATTATTTATGGATGTTTTTGAATTAATATTAATCTTTGCGTTATCAATATTTCAATCTATCTTTGGGATTGGTTTATTGGTTTTTGGAACACCTGCATTCTTATTAATGGGGTATAGTTTTTTTGATATAATAAACATTCTTCTGCCTTTCTCAATCACAATAAGTCTTTTGCAAATAGTTTATAGTGAGGAGACTAATAAAAGTTTTCAGTATAAATTAATCATATACTGCATTCCAGCATTGATATTATCATTAATATTTTTAATTAATTATGAGAATAGTATTAACTTTATAATACTTATGTCTCTTACGATTATATTTTTTTCATTGGTAAATTTGTTAAAAGATAAAAGTAAAATTCTATTAAATAATAAGTTAATTAAGACTAAAACAAGTTTAGTTTTATTAGGTCTTATCCATGGACTAACAAATCTTGGAGGGAGTTTTCTGACATTAATTGCAGCAAATATAAGTATAAAAAAATCCTCTATAAGATATAATATTGCAAGTGGATATTTAATTCTAGGTTTAGTACAATTACTCTTTGTAAATTTCTTCCATAAAGATTTAAACTTACAGTTGCTATACTATCTATTTATACCCATCATATCCTTTTTCATATCGCAAAAGTTTTATAAAAGTATCGATAATGAGTATTTTTATAAAATACTAAATATTATAATTTTACTATATGGCTTATATATTCTCTCGAATAGTGTTTAGCATTTAATTTATTCTAATTAGATAAAAATTTTTTTATTTGGGGATTAAAAATAAAATCTGAAGTTTTAAGTGATTTTGTTAGATATAGCCCATCCAGTGAAATTACCCTGCTTAAAGCTACATAAGTTTGACCATGTGCAAAAGCGCCAAAATCTATATCTATAACAATATTCTCAAAAGTCTGTCCTTGACATTTATGGATGGTAGCAGCCCAGGCTAACTTTAAAGGATACTGAGTAAATGTTGCGCTAATAGTTGTTGTTATCTTGTTATCTGCAATTTTATACTCAAATCTTTCCCATTTTTCTTTTTCTAACTTATATACCTTTCCTTTAACTTTAATATGTATTTCCGAATTTGAAAGCTTATCAATAGTCGCTAGTGTGCCATTAACCCAATTAGCACCATTCTTAACTAGCATGACTTGAGCGCCAACTTTTAATTTAAGATTTTTATCAACAGGACTGCCAGAATATTGTCCTTCTAGTTCAGCCTCATATGAATATTCTTTTGTAGTTATGTTTTTTAAATTTATATTATTTATTGTATTAACCTGATAGTTATTAGTAGAGAGAGTTAATACTTCCTCTGGTACAATAAAATCATCATCAACTACCCTCTCATTAAGTATTTCTAGATCATTATCACTTAAAGTAGCATTTCTTGCTCTATCTAATAGCATAATAAGTTTTTCATCATTTTGTCTATAAACATGTTTGAGCTCAAATTTAATCAACTCAATTTTATTAATTACATTTGAATTAAAGAAAAAATGACCATCAGGATATAATTTATTCATAACATCTTCTTCATTTTTTGTAATAACAGGAGGAAGTTGATATAAGTCACCAATTAGAATAATTTGAATTCCACCAAAAGGGTCCTTATTCCCTTTCGTAAGTTGCAGGGTTAAATCTATTGCATCCATAATGTCAGGTCTTAGCATAGATGCTTCATCAATTAAGATAGTATCTATTTTATTTATTAATCTCTTATTGTAATGTTTTTTAATATCATTTTTGGTGATCACGTGAAAGGGTAAATTAAAAAAGGAATGTATCGTTTTAGCATCTACATTTAATGCTGCTATAGCTGTTGGAGCTAGGACTACTAATTCTTTGTTAGATTTTTTCTTAATGTAGCGTATTAATGAGGATTTGCCAGTGCCAGCTTTTCCCGTGATAAAAAGATTTTTGTTAGAATTTTCAAATAAAGATATTATTTCCTTGAAATCTTCATTAAGCTGAAAATTACTGTCCATTGATTAATGAAGAATAAACTGAAGTAATTTCGCAAATTCAAATATTGCTAAAAATATTGCTACTAAAGAACAAAAAAAGATCACGACTATTAATGGAGGTATTAATTCTGGTCTTTTTGGCACTAACAATTTAATTAATAGTTTCTCTATTATTTTCTGAAGAGAATAAATAATATTTCCGAACACTATTGCAGAGAAAATAGGTCCTATAATAAAAAATACGAAAGGTTTCCAAGAATAAACATCTGAAAATCCAACATCATTAGAATAAATATATAAGCTTGCGCCAAACCAAAACAGTACTGAAATAATCTTAGCATTTTTTTTAACTTTAGCATCTTGAAATGCTTGCTGCGCTTCTTTTTTCTTATTCCTAATAGTTGTCATGGCTTGACTCGTGAAGAATATTCGCTACTTTCCGTATCAATACGTATTCGCTCACCTTCTTTAATAAAAATTGGCACCATGATAGTTTCACCATTATCTAGCTCTGCTTCCTTTAGCGTAGACGAAACAGTATCACCTTTGATAGCATCTATTGTAGATTTAATTGTTACATTAACAAATTTTGGAGGATCAACCTGTATTATTTTATCATTCCATATAGTTATATCACACTCATCACCATCAATTAGCCATTTAGAGTTGCTATCAAGAATATCAATATTAACCTCGGACTGCTCATAGGTATCTAAATTCATAAAAAAATATACTTCATTCTCTTTATAAAGAAATTGCATTTTTGTATTCATTACATCTGCTTCTTGGATAGATTCACCAATTTTAATAGTCTTTTCCAAAACTTTATTATTGAGTAGATTTCTTATTTTTACTCTTGTGAAAGCTTGGCCTTTACCTGGGTTAACAAAATCATTATCTAGAACTAGATATGGTTCATTATCGATAAGTATCTTATTTCCATTTTTAAGAAGAGCAGAGTTATCAGCCATTAACTTGTTTGACGTTCATCTGAATGCGCAACGATCTCTGTCTCTTGCAAATATTTTATCCTCTTAGCCAACGGAGGATGTGTTGAAAAAAGTTTTTGAAAAGTTGATATTTGTCCTTTGTTAGAAATTCCAAAGGCCAGCATTTGATCTGGTAATTTAGCAGCAGAATAACTTTCTAAGGCACGTAGTGAGCTAATCATCGATTCTTTGGACGTTAGCTGTGCTCCTCCATAGTCAGCACGGAATTCTCTTCGTCTTGAATACCAACAAACAATAGTTGAAGCTAAAATTCCAAGGACAACTTGTGCAAATATAACTGTAAAGAAATAACCTATTCCATACCCTCTTTCGTTTTTTAAAATTACTCTATCAACAAAATGTCCTATAACTCTTGAAAAAAATATAACAAAAGCATTTATGATGCCTTGTATAAGACTAAGAGTCACCATGTCTCCATTAGCTATATGACTCATTTCATGTCCAATAACTGCTTCTATCTCAGCTTTATTCATGCTCTTCACTAAGCCAGAACTAAGAGCTACCAAAGAACTATTTTTTGAAGCACCCGTAGCAAAAGCATTAGGCCCCTCAGATGGGAAAATACCAATTTCTGGCATTTTTATACCTAATATTTGAGAATGCCTTTGGACAATATTAAAGTACCATTTTTCAAAATCATTAGAAGGGTCTTTAATAATCTTGACTCCAGCCATGCGTTTTGCCATCCATTTTGACATATACAATGAAATAAAGGATCCACCCATTCCAAAAACAAGAGAAAATAGCATTAATGAATCGTAATCTAGATCGACTCCATTACTTTGTAAAATTCCTGTAAAGCCTGTTAAGCTGAGGAATATGCTCAATACCAATAGTATTGCAATATTTGTTAGTATAAAAAAGAAAATGCGTTTCATAATAATCCTCTATTCAATATTATAGGTTGTTTTGCCTTTTTCAAGTAAAAACTTTTTATCAATTTTCTTGCCTCTTCTATTTTTTTCCATGAAAAATGGCTGCAAATCATCATAGTTTATTCTTTTGCTTCTTTTGCTATCATAATTAAATGACAAAACCTGCCCTTTTCTCAAAACACCTGAAAAAATAATGGTTTCATCACTTGATTTAGGTATATTGATAAGCTTAACCCCCCTACCTTTTGATAAGATTGGAATTTTTTTCAGTGAACTAATAATCATATAATTATCACTAGTAATTATAAGATAATGAGTATCATTATCTAAATCCACGTGATTAGACTTGATGGCATATGAATCTTTTGTTCTAAGCAGAGTTTTACCTTTTTTATTTTTAACAGTAAGATCTTCATGCAAACATATAAATCCATAGCCTTGATTCGTCATAGTCAGAATACATAGCTTTTCAGTCAATGAATGCATTCCAACAATATGAATACCATCTGGTATTTGAAAATATTTACTCAGTGGCTCTCCTTGACCTCTTGTAATTGAAATTTTGGAAGAGTCCAAATTATAGACATACCCCAATTCATCTACGAAAACCAGGGCATTATCGGTATAGGTTTGTACATGCAATAAATATTCATCTCCTGTTTTAAAAATAAATTGCTTTTCTGTAATCTCATGTCCTTTAGAAAACTTAATCCAGCCATTTTTTGATAGTATAGAGGTTATAGGATCAGAGATAATTGCCTGCTTAACTTCTATGGCTTTAGATATATTGCCTTCAGAAATTTTTGTTTGTCTATCTTTTGAAAAAGTCTTTATTATCTCATGTAATTCAGATTTCATATATGTTTTAAGTTTAGGTTTTGAATTCAATATAGAAGTGATTGTCTTTTCGCTATTTTTTAATTCTTTTAATTCCTGTATGATATTTTTTTCTTGTAGCTTTGCCAAGTTTCTAATCTTGAGATTAATGATCGCCTCATATTGTTCAATGGAAAATTTGAATTGCTTGATAAGCTTTGGCTTAGGATCATCTTCATACCTTATTATTTTTATGATCTTATCTAAGTTTTTATAAACTATAATATATGCATCCAATATATGAATGCGTTTTTTTATCTTGTCTAATTCCCATGCTAATTTATTCTTTATTGTATTTAACCGATATGTAATCCATTCTGATAGTATTTGATATAGATTTTTTACATGCGGCTTACCATCTGAGCCAATCATGTTCAAATTTACTCTCAGACTTTTTTCCAAATCTGTAGTAAAAAACAAGTGTGACATAATTTCTGCTGGATCATGACTTTTGCCTTTAATTTTTAATATTATTCTGACAGGGTTTTCTTGATCTGAGGCATCTAGAACGCTACTAATAAATATAGATTTTTTGAGATATATTTGATCTTGAATTTGTTCAATTATTTTAGTTGTATTTGCTTGATATGGTATGGAGGTGATTATTATTTCTTTCCCTATCACATCGTAAGTAGCTCTAACCTTTATATTTCCGGTACCTATATTATAAATTTCTTCTAACTCAGACTCATTTAATAATATCTCACCTTTTGTTGGAAAATCAGGGCCGATAACAATCTTTCGTAAATCATTTATCGTTAATTTTGGTTTATCAAGAAGAGCTATAACCGAGAGAAGTATTTCTTTTAAATTATGTGAGGGTATATCTGTAGACATTCCAACAGCAATTCCTGAACTTCCATTAATGAGAATATTGGGAACTTTGGATGGTAGTGTTTTTGGCTCATTAAGGGTCCCATCAAAATTTGGCGCCCATTTAACTGTACCCATATTAATCTCATCCAGGAAAAGATCGGAAAATCTAGTTAATCTAGATTCTGTATATCTCATCGCTGCAAATGATTTCGGGTCATCCTGTGTACCCCAATTACCCTGCCCTTCAATAAAAGGATGGTTGTAAGAAAAGTCTTGGGCCAACATTACCATTGCCTCATAACATGCAGTATCTCCATGAGGATGAAACTTACCTAAGACATCACCGATAGTTCTGGCAGATTTTTTAAATTTAGAAGTATATGTCAATGCAAGATCATTCATTGCATATAATATTCTTCTCTGTACTGGTTTTAATCCATCTGAAATATGAGGCAAAGCTCTATCTAAAATCACATACATAGAGTAATTTAAATAAGCTCTTTCAGAAAAATCTTTTACAGGAAGTCTTTCTATAGTTTTATCGGAATCTTTTATTATTTTATCTAGATCAATATCCATAGTTTAATCAATCTGTGCTAGATCTCCTTTTTTTTCAAGCCAAATTTTTCTATCTGGAGATTTCTTTTTAGACAAAAGCATATCCATTAAGATTGTGTCTTTATTACCTGAAGATATTGTCAATTCTATAAGTTTTCTTGTTTTCTTTGATAACGTAGTATCTCTTAACTGAGTTGGATTCATTTCACCCAAACCTTTAAACCTGGTTATGCTTACCTGAGGATGCTCCTCACTAATTTTAAGCTTTTTGAGTAATTTATCTTTTTCACTTTCATCAACTACATAATGGGTCTCTTTTTTATAATCTATTCTAAATAATGGTGGTTTAGCAATGTAAATATGTCCAGACTCTATTAATGGTCTAAAATGTCTATAAAAGAGAGCGGTCAATAAAGTTGCAATATGCAATCCATCAGAATCAGCATCAGCCAAAATACATATTTTCCCATAACGTAATTTACTAATATCATCAGATCTTGGATCTACTCCTATCGATGTACTTATATCCTTAACCTCTTTGGAGTCTAAAATTTTGTCCGAGGTTAATTCCCATGTATTTAAAATTTTGCCTCTCAACGGAAGTATGGCCTGACATGAACGATCTCTTGCTTGTTTGGCAGAGCCTCCTGCTGAATCACCTTCAACTAGGAATAGTTCAGTTGCGGCACTATCTTTAGAAGTGCAATCTGACAACCTACTCGGCAATAAAATAGATTTAGTATTTATTTTTTTTAAGTCTGCATTAGATGACAGTAAACGTGCTTGAGCATTCTTAATTGCAATCTCCGCAATCCTATCTCCCACCTCTGTATGCTTATTTAACCATAATTCATATTTATCCTTGAGCTGAGATGTCAATATGGATGATAGGTGATTGGATTGTAATTTTCCTTTGGTTTGTCCAGAAAATTGAGGATTACTCATTTTAAATGATAAAATAAAAGCAACATTTTTCCATATATCTTCTGGCGACAATTTTAGATTTTTAGGTAAGAGATTGCGTCTTTCACAAAACTCTCGCATAGCATCAATCAAACCAGATCTAAATGCATTAACATGGGTCCCGCCATACATCGTAGGGATTAAATTCACATAACTTTCCTGTAGAGGTTCAGATGGCTCTAAAAGCCATAAAGCAGACCATTCTAACGTATAACTATCACCGTCAATTGTTCCATGATAAGATTTTTCTGGCAAATAATCTCCAGATGTATCATTTGCAGAAATTAAATATTCTTTCAGATCTCCGTCATGGAAAAATGTTTGTTCACCCGTTCCATATTTCTCGTCTATTAATATTAATTTCAGTTTAGATTGTAAAATTGATTTAGCTTTAACAAGATGAATTAAATCTTTTATATTAATCTCTAGACTATCAAAGTATTTATGATTAGCCTTAAAAGTAACGGTTGTTCCATGTTTTTTTTTAGATATTTTTTTAGATGACTTAAGTTTTTTAGTAAGTTTTCCATCATTAAAAACCATAGAATATTCTTTATCATCGTCATTTCTAATTATTTTTAAGGACAGAGATTCTGATAATGCATTAACTACTGATACACCTACACCATGAAGCCCACCTGAATACTTATAATTTTTTTCTGAAAACTTTGCTCCCGAATGTAAATTAGTCATTATTACCTCAACGCCTGGAACTTTATGCTTCGGGTGCATATCTACTGGCATTCCTCTGCCATTATCCTCCACAGAAATGAAATGATCATTATATAATCGTATGGTTATTTCATCACAGAACCCAGATATCGCTTCATCTACACTATTGTCAATAAGCTCTTGTATTAAATGATTCGGAGTGGATGTATCAGTATACATGCCTGGCCTTTTCTGAACCGGCTCTATTCCTTTAAGGACTTCAATATCTGATGATGTATATTTTTTTTTCACTATGATGATGTATAATTAAAATCATATTACTATATATAGATGAGAATATAAATGAATTATGTATTTTATGATTTCGAAACTTCTGGAATAAATGTAAATTTTGATCAGCCTTTACAAATCGCAGCTATATTATTAGATGAAAACTTTAATGAAATAGATGTTATTGATGAAAGATGTAAGTTAAAAGATGGGGTCATAGCTAATCCCAGGGCTCTTTTAGTAAATAAAATCAAGATAGATGATTTAAATGAAGCTCAATCATTTTATGACATGATGGATATCGTGCAAGAGAAGTTTTTGAAATGGTCTCCTGCTATATTTATAGGCTATAATAGCATATGGTTTGACGAAGAAGTACTAAGAAATAGTTTGTTTCAGTCTCTACATGATCCGTATATAACTAATACAAAAAATAATTCTCGTGCAGATTTATTTAAAATAGTTCTTGGTCTCGCTCCATTAGATCTAGATATTTTAAAATTTCCAGTGAACGAGTCAAATGGGAAAAGTAGCTTCAAACTAGAAGGTATTGCCAAAATAAATAATATAGTAAGTAATATAAAAGATTATAAAGCTCATGATGCTTTGAGTGATGTTCGTGCAACAATTGGAGTTGCAAAAATTATTAAAGAGAACGCGCCAGATTATTGGGTGGAATGTATGAAAACAGTTAAACCCAAAGAAATGGAGGACTATCTAAATACAAGCAATTATTTTTTTGCTGCTCCAACACATACAGCATCAACGAAATATACCCCCATATCTTATCTAACAACAAATCCAAATTATCTAAGGGAGTTAGCTTTTTTTGATTTAGAAAATGATCCAGAGAAATTTTCAGACTCAAGAATATCAGGAATCATTTCTATGATAGAAAGTAAACAAAAAATAATCCGATTACTCAAATCAAATAAATCTCCTATAATCCTGAGTTCTGAATATATTAAAAGTAAAAAATTATATAAGGAAGAAGAATTCATGATTTTTGATAAAAGAGCTAGTAATTTAAAAAAACAAGAAAGTTTCATTAATAATTTAAATCAAGCATTAGTTGATAGACTAGATGATTATCAAATTAATCAAGCTGTACCCGAGTTTCTAGAAAATCAATTATATTCAGGAGAATTCTTCACTGACTCTGATAGAGAAAAAATGAAGATATTTAAAAATACTAATGATCCACAAAAGCAATATAAGATTTCAAGAGAATTCAAAGACTCTAGGTTAAGGGAAATCTGTTATAGGATGCTGTTTTCTTCAAGCCCAAGTGTTTTGCCTAATGATAAATTATTAGAAAGAAAGAGATTCATTGCTGATAAAGTTTTTTGTAAAGAGGATAAAGTGAAATGGTGTACTCTTGATAAAGCTAAAACTGAGCTTCAGACAATAAAAGATGACGAGAGATATATTAACGAAAAGGAATATATTCAAGAAATTGATAGATATATTCAATTGGAAGAAGAAAAATACAGAGCTTACCTACTTCGTATTGTTTAGTTGGGCCAATAGATCAATTATTTTCTCTGATGATACATATCCCGGTATAACAGTTCCATCCTCAATAAATATCATTGGTGTTCCATTAACATTTAAATCGCTCGCAAGGGCATAATTATTTGCTATAGGATTGATACATGACTTATCTGAAATAAAATTATTATCAAAAACTCTATCTAAAGCCTTTTTTTTATCATTCGCACACCATACCGCAACCATATCTCTATATGCATCATCATCAACCCCATTTCTTGAAAATAAAACGTATCTTATAGCTATATTATTAACTAAAAGATCGTCAATTTCATTATGTAACTTTTGACAATATGGACATGAAGTATCAGTAAAGATGGTAATTATATGATTAGTTTTTTTTGGTTCATAAAAAACAGTATCTTCATTTTTAATTTTGGACAAATATGACTTTCTTTTCAGCTTAATACTATTTTCAGTAAGATTATTACCAGTTTGAAAATCTATTATATTACCAGCGATAAGGTGTCTAAAGTCTGTTGTAAGATAAAATATTTGTTCTTGTATCGCAATTTCAAAGAATGAATCATTTAATTTTTCTATAGAATCTATTCTGACATTAGGATATTTTTCCTGCATAGCTTTCTTAACATCTTTATCTGTTGTTATGTTTTTTGTGCATGACAAAAATATAAAGCTTGAAATTAAGATTAATAGTATTTTTTTCATTATCCTTTAACCTCTTGGATGATATTTTGTATGGAATTTAATAAGTCTTTCTCTAGCAACATGAGTATATATTTGAGTAGTTGATAAACTAGAATGCCCTAATAACATTTGAACAGTTCTGAGATCTGCTCCATGATTTAATAAGTGAGTTGCAAAAGCATGCCTCAAGGAATGCGGTGAAATAGTTTTATTATTTAAAGATTCTTTTGAATAATTACTAATGATACTCCAGCATAACTTACGTGACAGCTGTTTGCCTCGATTGCTTAGAAAAAGGTATATATTTTCATTATCTACTATCAAGTCTTCTCTTGTATTATCAATATAACTTGTTATCCAAGATAAAGCAGTTTCTCCCACAGGGACTATTCGTTCTTTACCACCTTTGCCAGTTACTTTTATGATACCTCGTTTAAAATCAATATCATTAAACTTTAAATTTACTAATTCAGATATTCTTAGTCCAGTTGCATATAAAAGTTCCAACATAGCTTTGTCTCTAATCCCATACGATGATGAGAGATTAGGGGCTTGCAAAATTTTTTCAACATCCTCTTCACTTAAATTAACAGGTAATCTACGACCAATTTTTGGTGACTCAATTAGTTCGCTAGGGTTTATTTTGATGATATTCTTATAGGTTAGCCAATTAAAAAAGGTTTTTATTGAAGACAATGATCTAGTGATTGATGTCGCAAGGTTGCCCTTTTCGATCTTTTCAGCTAAAAACATATTAATATCAATTTCATTACATTCTTCAATGGTTTTATCATTTGAAGACAACCATTTAGATAATTGATTTAGATCTGAAGCATAAGATTCAATGGTATTTTTAGAGAGACCTTTTTCAATCCATATAGAATCACAAAAACTATCAATAATATTATCATTTACAGTGTTCTGCATATATCATATCCTAAAGCAGTCATTTATTTGATTGTACTATACTTTAAAAAAAATAGTAAAGCTAAGACGATGCAAAACAAGAAAAAATATAGCTGTATAAATGAATTTGACCCATCTGCCTTAGATGAGGTTAGAGCAATTGCAAGAATAATAAAATCTATCAGCCAATTAAAAAAAAATGAAAAACTAAAGATAAAGGACGCTATTGATAGAGTTTGTTTTGAAAATATCAGATCGAAAATTAATATACCATCATTCAAAAATTCTGCTATGGATGGATATGCAGTTAATATTTCAGAGTTAAAAAAAAATAATTATACTCTCAAGCAAATTGGTATATCTTTAGCTGGAAAACCATATTCAAAGGAACTAAGAGGAAATGAAACAATTAGAGTTATGACTGGTTCGCTAATTCCTAACAATTGTGATGCGATAATCATGAAAGAAATGGTTCAAGCAAACAAAGATAGTATTACTTTTCCAAAATCTATCAAAAAAAACCAAAACATAAGATTCATAGGAGAAGATATAAAAAAATCCGATGTGATAATAAAAAAAGGTAAGATTATAAATTATATAGATTTAGGTATATTATCATCTATCGGTATTAGTTCTATCAAAGTCTTTGCTAAACCTAAGGTAAGTTTTTTTTCAACCGGTGACGAGCTAGTTTCTATAAATAAGAAATTAAAAAAAGGCGAAATTTATGATAGCAATAGATACTTATTATTTGGTTTACTTTCAAAATTACCAGTTATAATAAAAGATATGGGTGTTGTTAGTGATATTGAATCCAATATTAGTAAAAAATTAAAAGAATGTAGTAAAATTTCTGATGTAGTTATTACAACCGGCGGAGTATCAGTTGGTGATGCTGATTTTATCAAAAGTGCATTGGAAAAGGTAGGTAAAATAAACTTTTGGAAAATATCAATCAAGCCAGGAAGACCGCTAGCCTTCGGAAAAATAAATAAAGCGACATTTTTTGGATTACCAGGAAATCCTGTCTCCGCGGCAATTACCTTTCAGTTATTTGTGGTTCCTGCAATAGAAAAGATATTAGGTATTCCGAAAAATAAAAATTTAATCATTAAAGCTAAGGTCAAAACCAATTTAACAAAGAAAAAAGGCAGAATAGAATACAAAAGAGCTGTAATCACCCAGGATAAAGGTGAAAATTTTGTCACTACCACTGGACTACAAGGATCAAATATTCTAACATCGCTTTCATCTGCTAACTGCTATATAAGACTCTCGGCAGAAATAAATCAGATTAAAAAAGGAGATTATGTAGATGTACTACCTTTTGGTATTAAAATATGAATACAAATGACATAAATTATATTAATGTTGGTTTTATAAAAAGCATACTGGTTTGCATTTATGATCTTATGCTATTGTTTTCCGTTCTATTTTTTATGTCTTTACCTGTCCTTTTATTTTCTGATGGACAAGCTATTATTAATAGTATTTTGTATCAATTATATCTTTTAATAATAATAGTGTTTTATTACTTATGGTTTTGGATTAAACATAATCAAACCTTGGGAATGAGGAGCTGGAAGGTGTATATTGTAAATGAAAGAAATGAAAGTAAACTATCAGTCGGACAATGCCTTCTTAGGCTTGTTATATCACTATTAGGTGGTCATATTTTATTGATAGTAAATAAAAATTCACTACAGGGTATTATCTCTAAAACAAAGATTATTAAAAAATCAATCTAGCGCAAACTAGATTCCATTTGATAATCTAGCAAATATTTCCCAGCTATTATAAATATTACATTTGGCAAGAGGACGCTAATAAGTGGAGTCGCGCCAAGAACCATGCCAAGATTTGGTAAAATAGAGCTAACTATAAAGAAAGCAACTCCAATAAATACTCCTAGAACAACTCTTTGACTGAGATTAGACGATCTATGTCTGCCAAAAATAAAGGGCATTGAAAGAAATAACATTATAATAGTCGAGAATGGTTTAAATATTTTATCCCAAAATATTTTTTTTTGTGTACTTGCATCTAAATTATTCATATCTAGATAAGAAATATTTTTAAGCACATCAGACAAAGATAAGCTTGTAGATTTATGAGTTTTAATATTAATGAGTTTTCTATCAATAAATTCTTTAGTTTCATCTAAAGCAAGATATTTTTTAGTTATAGGAATTGTAGTTAACATTGTCTCTTCAATTTTTTTTAGCGTCCAAATGTTATCAGTATACTTAGCCTCTACTATTGTTTTTATAGATGATAATATATTTTGTTCATTATACTTATACATCGTGATATCTCTCAAATTTTCATCTGAGTATACTTCACTAATTTTAATGTAAGTATTTTTATCTTTAAACCAAACACCGTTATGATGAAATATTACTTTTTTATTAAGAGCTATATTTTTAGTTTTTTCCGCTTTATTGCTGAATGCAGGAACTATTGAATCGGATATATAATAGAATATTGTCGATAATAAAAATACCTGCATAATTATAATAGCCATAATCTTTATGACTGAGATACCTGCAGCCTGCATAGAAACAAATTCCATATCTGATGCCATTGCTCCAAGTGAAAGCATTGATCCTATAAGGACCGCATAAGGAAACATAACTAAAATACTTTTTGGTATATTAAAAATAATATATTTTGATAATGTCAATATATTATAATTTCCTACATTTAAATACTTGAGTTCAGCAGTAAATGAGAAAAATATTTCTAAAGAAACTAGCACGATAAGGCTAACTACTAATCCTAGAAAAAATCTTTTAAATAAATATATATAAATTATCATTATTGTCTACTTGGAATTTTAGTTGAGTCTTGGAAATATAAAACAGCTATAAGGATAATGAAAATAACATGTATCCACCATAATCCAAGTATATTTGGCGTAAGTTCCAATAAATACATTTTTTTAACAAAAGACATGGTTATAAAATATGAAAAATACACTAATGCTGCTAGAAATATTTTATTATATCTGCCTTTCCTTGGAGATGAGTGACTTAAAGGTATAGCAATGAATCCCAAGATTAGCGTTGCTAATGGCAAAATAAATCGAGATTGCAACTCGGCTTTTGCCTCTATATCATCTAAAAAAAATAACTCGTATGTGGTAAGAGCCTCATATTTATTATTTATAAATATAGGTAAATCTTGACCTAGCTGAACACCATGCTCAATATACCTCGTTGTTCTAGTATTACCTTTATAGGGAGGTAGAATTTCTATAATGACGCCATCCCTTAATAAAATATATCTACGTTTCTCATCATCTATAAGATATGAGCCAGTAGAAGAATTTTCTACAGTGTTAGATTTTTTTTTAGATGAGCTAAAAAATATATTTTGTAAGGTATCTTCTTTTACGCTGTCTACGAAAAATGTTGCTTTACCATTTTGAGATGAAGTAAACCTCCCTGGCTTAATTTCCTCTATCTTTTCCTCACTATTTAATCTATGTTCTAGCTTATGCCTATACTCAGTAGCAGATGGTGTAATATATAAAGAAAAAATTGCCACAATAATAAATGCTGGGATAATAATTGTTTTCAGAGCATTTGCTAAATCCAAAGGTGAAATACCAGAAGAAAATATTACTGACATTTCATTACTATTATAAAACTTGCCAAGCGAAATAACGATCCCAAGAAAAAGACTGATAGGAATAATGTATATCGAATATTGAGTTATTTTCACCAAAATCACTGGAAATAGCAAATAAGTGGGGAAATTACCTATAGATGCCTCTTCAATCAAACGCAACATAGTATTAGAAGACAATATCACCATGAATATCAGAAACACTGAAAGAGAAGTTTTCGTAATCTCCTTTAGTAAATATTTATCAAGAATTTTCATTATGGTAATTTATTTTAGCAAATTTTAACAAGTTTTAAAAAAAAATGTTAATCTAGTGTATATTCTCATATTAACAGTTAAAAGGTACAAACATGGATTATAATGGTTTCAAATCAACTAAATTAGTAAAAAACGTCAACTTATATCTAATAGGCATATATAATGATAAAAAATTGACCCATCTTGATAAAACTGTTACGAAATCAGTTGTAATGCTCATAAAGAAAGCAATAGCTAATAATAACTTCACGGGTGAAATTGGCGATCATAGGACATTTGATGATATTGAAAATGACCTTCAATTATTAGTTTTCGGACTAGGAGACAAAAAGAGTTTTGGGCCTTTATCACTAAGTAAAGCTATAACCGGTAATATACAGAAAATTATAAAAACCAATACAAAGAGTATCTCGATAAATATAAAAAATATTGTATTAAAAAAATCATTAACTACACTTGAATATTTAGTTAGCACTATTGAAAATGCATTTTATAAATATTCTTTTAAAGAAGATAAAAATGTTATAAAGCTTAAAAAATGTGTATTTGTAACCGATGAAGTATTACCTCAAAAAAATATAGAGAAAGCCGTTTTGATAGGCAAAGCAATTTCAAATGGAATAATGTTAGCTAAAGATTTGGGAAATACACCTCCAAATATATGTACTCCAACTTTTTTAAGTAAAGAAGCATTAAAGTTAAAAAAAATAAACAAGTCTCTGAAGATTACGGTATTAGATGAAGCTAAAATGAAATCTATGGGAATGGGCTCTCTGTTATCAGTATCGCAGGGAAGCAAACAACCCGCTAAATTAGTGACTATAGAATATATGCCGCTGAAAAATAAAGCGCCAATCGTTCTTGTAGGTAAAGGAATTACATTTGATACAGGAGGTATCTCATTAAAGCCTTCTCCCAATATGGATGAAATGAAATTTGATATGTCTGGAGCGGGTAGCGTAATTGGTACTTTGAGGTCATGTGCTGAAATGAAAGTGAAAACTAATGTCGTCGGTATAATTGCTTGTGCTGAAAACATGCCAGGCAGTCAAGCAACAAGACCTGGTGATGTAGTAACAAGTATGTCAGGAATTACAATTGAGATTTTAAATACTGATGCAGAAGGAAGGCTAGTATTATGCGATGCGCTTACTTTCGCTAAAAAGTATAAACCAAGATATATGATAGATATGGCAACACTGACAGGAGCATGTTTAGTTGGGTTAGGGAAATATCCAAGTGGATTATTCTCAAATAGTGATAAACTAGCTGACCTAATTAAAAAATCAGCAGATAAAACAGGCGATAGAGTATGGCAACTACCTCTATATGACGATTACTTTAAAGAATTAAAAACTAATTTTGCAGATATTCAAAATATTGGTGGTAGATATGGTGGAGCAATTACTGCAGCTGCCTTCTTGGCTAAATTTACAGAAGGTATCAATTGGGCTCACCTTGATATCGCAGGAACAGCCTGGGAAGTTGGTGAAAATAAGGGTTCAACGGGTAGACCTGTAAGCTTATTAGTTGATTTCATATTATCAAATCAATAAATTGAATAAATTAGCATACTTTTATTTATTAACTGAGAAAGATGAACTCAATCTGTCGATTTGTAAAATCATTAAAGAATATTACAATAAAAAAAATAAAATATTAGTATGCTCCTATGATGCAGAATTGATTGATAATATTAA